>FWPV01003309.1_pt1 | contig 33450 bp, 35 predicted proteins | sample 2228371 | NCBI WGS metagenome assembly FWPV01 (sample SAMEA103939776, study PRJEB20133) | metagenome
ATGGTCTTCTTTGGTTTGCAACGCTATTTTGTGCGCGGCTTGCTGGCTGGTTCGGTTAAGGGCTAAATTCTTCGAGACACACAACACACGGAATACACGGATTGGTGTGGCATGTTGCTGCTCATCCGTGTATTCCGCGCCTGAAAATTTTCTTTCTCACCATGACCCATCCTCTCTGGTACAAAAACGCAGTTTTCTACGAAATCTCGGTGCGCGCCTTCAAAGACAGCAACGGCGACGGGCGCGGCGATTTGCCCGGCCTGACCCAAAAATTGGACTACCTTCACGACCTGGGGGTAGATTGCCTGTGGCTCATGCCGCTCTACCCCTCCCCGTTGCGTGATGACGGCTACGACATTGCCGATTACTACAACATAGACCCCGTCTATGGCAGCCTGGATGACTTCAAGACCCTGCTCCACGAAGCGCACCGGCGCGGCATGCGCATCATCATGGACCTGGTGCTCAATCACACCTCTGACCAGCACCCCTGGTTTCAATCTGCCCGCGCCGACCGCAACTCGCCTTACCGCGACTACTACGTCTGGAGCGATACCGACCAGCGCTACCGTGAGGCGCGCATCATCTTTTTAGATACCGAAACGTCCAACTGGACGTGGGACGAACAGGCCGGCCAATACTACTGGCATCGCTTTTATTCCCACCAGCCTGATCTGAATTTCGACAGTCTGGATGTGCGGCGGGAGATTTTCCGGGTGCTTAACTTCTGGCTGGGCCTCGCTTTTATGCCTCGCAGCCCGACCTGAATTTCGACAACCCGCGCGTGCAGGAAGAAATGCTCGCAGTGGCCCGTTTCTGGCTCGATATGGGCATAGACGGCTTTCGTGTGGATGCCGTACCCTACCTCTTCGAGCGCGAAGGCACCAACTGCGAAAACCTGCCCGAAACGCACGCCTACCTCAAACGCCTGCGCAGCATGGTAGATGCGCACTACCCCAACCGCTTGCTGCTGTGCGAAGCCAACCAATGGCCCGAAGACGTACGCATGTACTTTGGCGATGGCGACGAATTTCACATGGGCTTTCACTTTCCCATCATGCCGCGCATCTTCATGGCCCTCAAAAAAGGGCGCTACGAAGATATGGAAGCCATCTTGCGCCGCACGCCCGCCATTCCAGAAAATTGTCAGTGGTGCACGTTTTTGCGCAACCACGACGAACTCACCCTCGAAATGGTCACCGAAGAAGAGCGCCAGTGGATGTGGCGTCAATATGCCCCCGACCCGCGCATGAAACTCAACCTGGGCATTCGCCGCCGGTTGGCCCCGCTGCTGGATAATGACCGCCGCAAAATTGAACTGGCCAACGCCTTGCTCTTCACCTTGCCGGGCGCCCCCATCATCTACTACGGCGATGAAATTGGCATGGGCGACAACCTCAGCCTGCCCGACCGCAACGGCGTGCGTACCCCCATGCAATGGGATGCCAGCCCAACCGCCGGTTTTACCACCGGCGTTCCTTTTGCCCCGCTGCCCGGTGGCGAATACGCCCCGCACAAAGTCAATGTAGCCGACCAGCAGCGCGACCCTCACTCGCTTCTCCACGCCATGCGCCGCATGATTGCCATCCGCAAGCAGACGGCCGCCTTTGCCAGCAGCGCAATGACCTGGCTGCATACCGGCAACCCGGCTGTAGCGGCCTACCTGCGCCCCCACCCTTCGGGCGATGTCCTGGTTTTCAACAATCTGACCGATTCACCCCAGGTCGTCGAAATCCCGTCCCAGTGGCAGGCCCCCGCCCGTGACCTGTTTAGCGGTGAAATCATCGCCTTGTCTGGGCGACTCTCGCTGCCGCCTTACGCCTACCGCTGGTTAGGCGTCGCATAACGCCTGCCAGCGCGCAACCGCCGCCTTGCCATGCGCCCACTGCTTCACTTTACCCCGCCCCGCAACTGGCTAAACGACCCCAATGGACTGGTGTATTACGATGGGGAATATCACCTGTTTTACCAGCACTACCCCCATAGCCCGCAGTGGGGTCCCATGCACTGGGGACATGCCGTCAGCCGCGACCTGCTCAGCTGGACACACCTTCCCATTGCCCTGACCCCCGATGACAACGGTATGGTTTTTTCTGGCAGCGCCGTGGTAGACTGGCGCAACACAGCCGGGTTTGGCGCTCAGGCGCTGGTTGCCATTTACACCAATCACAAAGAACCCGGCCACATCGAAACACAATGCCTGGCCTTCAGTACCGACCGCGGCCGCACCTGGCAAAAATATGCCCACAACCCGGTGCTGCCCAACCCCAACCTGCGCGATTTCCGCGACCCCAAAGTATTCTGGCATCGCAATCATTGGGTAATGTGCCTGGCAGCCGGGCAAGCCATTTATTTTTACACCTCTCCCAATCTGCGCCATTGGACGCGCGCTGGCGTCTTTGCGCCCCAGAATATCCTCCCCGCTGACGCCGTTTGGGAAACCCCCGACCTCTTCGAACTCCCCGTCAGCGGCTCTGGTCAAACGCGCTGGGTGCTCACCCTGGGCGTCAGCGCAGGCGCCCCGGCAGGGGGGTCGGGGGCGTGCTACTTTATCGGCCGCTTCGATGGCAGCACCTTCATCCCAGATGCGCCAGCGCAGGCATCCGCTTTATCCGATTCTCCGCTTTCCAATTTGCTGCCCCTGTGGATGGATTACGGCCCCGACTTCTACGCCCCGCAAAGTTGGAACGACGCACCCAACACACGTCGTATTTGCCTGGGATGGATGAGCAACTGGCAATACGCCCGCCAAGTACCCACAACCGGCTGGCGCGGACTGTTCAGCATCCCGCGCGAATTGACGCTTATCCAAACGTCCCAGGGCGTGCGCCTGGCCCAACATCCGCTCTCCGAACTGACCACCCTCAAAACGCATGCCTTTGGGGCTGGGCTGCTGCAGCTTACGCCGGGCAAAACCCCCCTGGCAGGCGTATCTGGCGCGTGTCTGCTTATCGAAATCGAACTCCCCCGTGCTGGTTCGGGCTTTTGCCTGCGGCTTCATACCGGCCCGCAGGAACAAACAACCATTACCTGCAACCTGGAAACCAACACCCTCACGCTAGACCGCACGCGTTCGGGGCTGGCAGATTTTCACCCCCGTTTTGCCGCGGTCTGCACGGCCCCGCTGCCACAGCAAACCGATCCCATTCGGCTGCAAATCGTCATAGACCACCACACCATCGAAATTTTTGCCGCCGATGGGGTGCTGGCGCTCAGCGCCCTTGTTTTTCCACATGGGCAAACCACATCGCTATCTATTGCGCCCTTGCGCGCCAGCCAGGCGCTGCACGCGTTAGATGTCTACACCCTCATCTCTCCTGCGCTTATCGGAGTTTGACCGCTATGCAACCCCTCCTATCCCCTCAGTTTCACGCATCGCGCAGCCTGCAGCGCATTTTGCCGCGCCTTCAGGCAACGTTTGCCGCCCAAATTGCAGCCGATCCATCTGGCTGGCAGCAATTTACGCGCCGTCTCGAAGCGCATTTCCCCGCCCTCTTCAGGCTCTACTTTGACCTGTACAGCACACGCTACGACTTCTTCTACCACCTTGAAGATTTGTTATCTGGCCTGGCGCGCGCCTGGTTCGAGCGCCCCACCGACCTGCGCGTCCTGGATGACGCCCGCGAAGCCCAGCCGCTCTGGTTTCAGTCTCATCACATGCTGGGGGGCGTAATTTATGTGGATTTATTTGCAGGCAACCTGGAAGGGGTACGGCAGAAAATCCCCTATTTTCAGGAACTTGGGCTTACCTACCTGCACCTTATGCCGTTTTTCCGCTCGCCCCAGGGCGAAAATGATGGCGGCTATGCCGTCAGCAGTTACCGCGAAGTAGACCCCCGCCTCGGCACAATGGTCCAACTGGCCCAACTGGCCCGCGACTTGCGCGCGGCGGGCATCAGCCTGGTGGTAGATTTGGTCTTCAACCATACCTCCAATGAGCATATCTGGGCCCAAAAAGCCCGGGCAGGCGACCCAGACTTTATGGAAATGTACTTTATCTTCCCCGACCGCACCCTTCCAGACCAATACGAACGCACCCTGCGCGAAATCTTCCCAGACGAACACCCCGGCGCGTTCTCTCCTGTGGTAGTGCGCCAGGGCGCAGAAGAAACCAACGCTTGGGTATGGACCACATTTCACGCCTACCAGTGGGATCTCAACTACGCCAACCCGGCCGTTTTCAACCGCATGGCCCAGGAGATGCTCTTCCTGGCTAACCAGGGCGTCGAAGTGATTCGCCTGGATGCCGTCGCGTTTATCTGGAAGCAGTTAGGCACGCCCTGCGAAAACCTGCCCCAGGCGCATCAACTCATTCGCGCCTTCAACCGCGTGGCGCGCATTGCGGCCCCGGCGCTGCTGTTCAAATCCGAAGCCATTGTCCACCCCGATGAAGTCGTCAAATACATTGACCCTGCCGAGTGTCAGCTCTCCTACAACCCCTTGCTCATGGCGCTGTTATGGAATTCGCTGGCCACCCGCAAAGTGCGGCTGCTTTCGCATGCCCTGTCCACCCGCTTCAAAATCCACCCGCAAACGGCCTGGGTCAACTATGTGCGCTGCCACGACGACATTGGCTGGACTTTCTCGGACGAAGATGCCGCCTTTCTGGGCGTGCGCGGCGATGATCACCGCCGTTTCCTCAACGAATTTTACCGTGGGCGTTTTCCTGGCAGTTTTGCGCGCGGGCTCCCCTTTCAAGAAAACCCCAAAACCGGCGACTGCCGCATCAGCGGCTCGTGCGCTTCGTTGGCCGGGCTGGAAAAAGCCCTCACCGAAGAAGGCCCCGCCGAAGTCGAGCTGGCCATACGCCGCATCTTGCTCATTCACGGCATTACCCTGCTGGTAGGCGGCATTCCCCTCATTTACCTGGGTGACGAAATAGCCACCCTGAACGACTACACCTACCGCGACGACCCCGCCAAAGCCCGCGACAGCCGCTGGGTGCACCGACCGCGCGCTGACTGGCAGAAATATGCCCGACGGTGCGACCCATTGACGGTAGAAGGACAGGTGTACCAGGGATTGCAGACCCTGATTGCCCTCCGCAAGCAAAACCAGGTTTTTTCGGGCGGCGAATTATCCGTCATCTCCACCCAAAATGACCACCTGCTGGCATTCGAGCGCATGCACGCCGGGCAGCGGGCCGTCGTGCTGGCTAATTTTTCCGAAGCCGGGCAGCCCTTGCCGCCAGGTTTCTTTACCAGGCTTAACCTCACCCCCGAACATATCGCATTTCAAATGGGGCGCTTCGATGCGTCTGACATGCAATCGCTGGGGCCGCTTTCGCTTATTGTCTTCATCCCTGGTCGGTAGGCCCAACCTTGTGCTGTTGATGCTCTGCTCTGCGCACGGCTTTACAAAATGATGTGAACATGGCACAATTTCAACCCTGCATCACCTGCGATGCAGGTCAAGCGCAAATTACGACCTAAGGAGAAACAATACCATGAGCAAACGACAGGAATTGCGCGAACGACGCGCAAAACAGCAGCGCATGCAGCGCCTTTTACTTATTTTGGGCGTGGCTTTTGTGGCGCTCTCGCTGGCGCTGGTGATTATCATCCCTAACCTGCCCAAAGACCCGGGCGAAATCACCGTACCAGAGTTTTTCGACCGCCCGCAGGCCAATCTCAACACTGCAGGCGACCCCAATGCGCCCATCCGCATCGAGGCCTACTCCGACTATCAGTGCGTGCACTGCCGTGACTTTTACGTGCAAAAAGAGAAACAATTTGTCGAGCAGTTTGTAGCCACCGGCAAAGTGTACTTTGTTTACAAAACAGTCGCTTTTGGCGGGCCCGAATCGCTGCGCGCAGGCGAAGCCACCTACTGCGCTGGTGAACAGGGCAAGTTCTGGGAAATGCACGACATCATCTTTGCCAACTGGCAAACCCCCAACACTGGCGGCTATTCTGACGTGCGCCTAAAAGCCTTTGCTCAAAAACTTGGGCTCGACCAATCTGCCTTCAACAGCTGCCTGAGCAGCAACAAGTACAGCACCCAGGTGCAAACTGTCACCACCGCCGATACCCAAAAAGCAGGTGTGCGCGCCACCCCCTCCTTTGTCCTGTACTACACCGTCAATGGCGAAGAAAAGACCCGCCTGCTGGAAGGCAACCAACCCATGAGCGTCTTCACCCAAACGATTGACGAGGTGCTGGCCGAAATGGGGCAATAAAGCGCACCCCGTTTGTACTGCGCATTGCGCGCCCTTCTCTGCCAGCGCGGCGGGGGTGAGGGCGCAACAGCCCAGCCTGCGATAGACTATCGAAATAATAAAACCGACCCCGGCAAAGGGTCGGTTTTGTTTTACCTTTGGCTGCAATTCATCCTATGAGCGTAATCAGCCACACAATGAGCGGCGCAACCGCCAGGGCTGGCAAAAAGTTGCCTGTGCGAATTTTCTTAATCTCCAGCAGGCTGCTAACCGCCAGCCCAAGCAAAATCACCCCGCCCGCAGCGGTCATCTCGTTCATCATCGCATTGGTCACCAGCGCATTCAACTGAGCCGCCAGCAGGCTGATGCCGCCCTGGTAGATCAGCACTACCAGCGATGAGAACAGCACCCCCACCCCCAGCGTAGATGCAAACGCCAGCGCGGCAAACCCATCCAGCACGCTTTTGACGGCCAGCAGGTTGTAATCGCCGGTCAGCCCGTCCTGAATCGCGCCGAGGATGGTCATTGGCCCCACGCAAAACAGCAGCGAGGCCATCATGAACCCGCGAATAAACCGGTTCGAACCGCCGTTTTGGCCCATAAAGCGGCTTTCCAGCCAGGCGCCCAGCCGCGCCAACCCATCTTCAATTTTCCACCACTCGCCCAGCAGCGCGCCAATTAGCAGCGCGCCCAGCACAATGAGCGGATTTTCGGTCTTGAAGAACATTTGCAGCCCCATGGCAGCCGTAAACAACCCCAGCCCGCTTACCACAGTGGACTTAATCCGCTCTGGCAGGCGCGCGCCAAATAACAAGCCCAGCGCCCCGCCGATCAGGACAGTGATTACATTCAGAAAAGTGCCGGTCATGACGTTTTGGCCAGGGTGGTATCGCGCCCGGCATGCTGGTTTTCTACCAGTTCCAGCACGAAAGCCAGCGATGACAGGCGGTTGAGATAGCGCAGCAACGCGCTGTTTTCGAGCGCCTTATCCAAAATCAATTCGGCCACGCGCCGTTCGGCCCGCCGAACGACAGCCCGCGCCAGCGAAAGCGCCGCACCGCCCGGCGTATCGCCCGGCACAATGAACTCACGCGGCAAGGTTACCTGGGCGCTCAGGGTGTCGGTTTGCGCTTCCAGCCAGTCTACCCGGCTTGCATCAATGCTGCGGAACTTTTCGGCGTTTTCGGGTGTGGCGGCCACCTCGGCCATCAGCCCGTACAGGTCGCGTTGTGCTGTCAGCAAAATGGGGGCAATTTGCGGGGCGCGGCAGGTGGCGCGCGCCAGCCCCAGGGCCGCGGTGGCTTCGTCCAGGTCGCCCAGGGCTTCGATGCGGGCATGATGTTTCGGCACGCGGCCTTCGCCCAGCAGGCCGGTGTATCCTTCATCTCCGGTTCGGGTGTAAAAAGAGGTCATGGCGCAATTATAATTCAGGCATTATGAAAACACATTATCACCGCGAAATAACCCAAAAGGCGCTAAGCGCGTTTTTTGACCCGGCCGCGCTCGAAACGCTGATTGCCGCCAACCTGGGGCAAGACGCCCTGCCCTACCAGGTGGGGCACGACCACTTTCACTACGATAGCAACGCCTTCGATGCAGGCGACGCGTATGTGCAGGCGCTGCGTGAGCAAACCCTATCTGCTCTGCGCGCCGGGCAGCCCCAGACCGCCCGCCAGACCTTTGGCCGCCTGACGCACACCGTGCAGGATTTTTACGCGCACAGCAACTACGTCGAACTCTGGCATGCTGCCCACGCCGCTGAAGCCCCCCAGCAAATTGACCCGCTGGATGAAACCCTGCGCCGTCACCCTAGCCTGCACTCTGGCAAACTCTACTACCCCCTGGAGGCGCTCTCGTTTATTCCAGCCCTCGAAGCGCTAATTGTGCCTCTTTTGCCCGCCGACTCGCATGCGCGCATGAACAAAGACCACCCGCAGCGCCCATTTTTTGACCTGGCCTATCACGCCGCTGTAAAGCGCACCCGCCTGGAGTTCGAGCGGCTTACAACCCATCTCTCCCCCGACCTGGTGGCGTTATTCACCGGCAAGCCTGCCGGATGAGGGCGAAGGCGCAAATTTTGCGCCCGCCTGAGCAACTGCACTGAAAGGGTATAATGAAACTATGGACATCAAAACACAACTTAACGACTCTCTCAAAGACGCCATGAAAACTGGCGACGAACTGCGCAAGCGCACCGTACGCATGGCGCTGGCGGCTATCAAACAGGTAGAAGTAGATAAACGCATTGCGCTCGACGACGCGGCGATTATTGCCATTCTACAAAAAGAAATCAAAAACCGCCGCGAATCGCTGGAAGAAGCCCAAAAAGCCGGGCGCACCGAACTGGCCGCTGACGCCCAGGCAGAAATTGACATTCTATCTGGCTTTTTGCCCAAAGGGCTGACCGAAGAAGAACTGTTCGCCATGGTAGATGCCGCCATTGCCGAAACTGGCGCGGCTACCCCGGCCGATATGGGCAAAGTGATGAAGGCGCTCATGCCGCGAGTGGCCGGGCGCGCCCCTGGCGACCAGGTTAGTGCTGCAGTGCGCATGCGCCTGCAGGGGTAAATGCCACCCAATGAACCACTCCCCGCCTGAACGCCCTGCTTTGTTGCTGCGCCAGGAAATCGTGTGGCTTATCCTGGTGGTTGGGTTGAGCGCAGCCGCAGCCTTTGCGCTGTTGGTCATTCCGCTTTCGCTCAATTCACAAACGCTGCCGCTTGCGGTAGGGCAGGTATCGCCTCAGGACTTGCAAGCCCCGCGTTCAATCGTTTTTGAGAGCGCAGTGCTTACCGAACGCGCCCGGCAAGACGCCGAGCGCGCCGTCCCCCCAGTCTATACTCCGCCCGACCCCGCCATTGCGCGCCAACAGCTAGATAAACTGCGCACGGCGTTGCAGTACATTACCCAGGTGCGTCAGGACGAATTTGCTACCCCGGCCCAAAAACAAGCCGACCTGGCAGCCATGCAAGACCTTAGCCTGCCCTCCGCGTCTGTTGAAGCCTTGCTGGCCCTTTCGCCTGCGCGCTGGGACGCAGTACAGCAAGAATCGCTCAGCGTGCTCGAGCAGGTGATGCGCGCCCCTATCCGCCCAGGTGACCTGGATGGCGTCAAACGTAACATCCCGGCGCTGGTCAGCCTCAACCTTACTGAAGAACAAGCCCGCCTGGTTTCGCTGCTTGCGGCTGCCTTCGTTGTCCCCAACAGTTTTTACAGCGACCAACTGACTCAGGAAGCCCGTCAGGCGGTGCGCGAGACCATAACCCCCGTAGAGCGCAAATTCGTAGCCGGTGAAATGGTGGTGCAGCGCGGCCAGGTCATTTCTGAAACCGACCTCGAAGCCCTCGAAGCCCTCGGACTGATTCAAAACGATACCCGTCCAACCGATTACATCGGCGCAGCCGCCATTGTTGCCATTATGGCCGCGCTGGTGGTCATTTTCTCTGTGCGCCGCAGCCTGTTCAACCTGGCCAACCTGCGCATGACGTTGCTCATCGTCCTCCTGTTCCTGCTTTTCTTGCTGGCAGCGCGCGTCATCATCCCTAACCGCACAGTCATCCCTTATCTCTTCCCCTTACCCGCCTTTGGCTTGTTGATGTCGCTGCTTATCGGCAGCGAAGTCAGTATGGTGCTCTCGCTGGTGCTCAGCGTTTTGGCTGCTTATGGCTTACCCAACAGCCTCGACCTCACGCTCTACTATGCCCTCACCAGCTGGTGCGGCTTGCTGGTGCTTGGTCCCGGGCGCCGCCTGGGGGTGTTTTTTCGGGCTGCGGGGGCCATTGCCCTGGCCGGGGCTGCCATTGTGACCGCTTACCGGCTCCCTTTCAACGATTTAGACCTCATCGGGCTGGCGACCCTCATTGGGGCGGCCATGGTCAACGGGCTGGCTTCGGCAGGCATTACCCTCATTTTGCAGCACATCCTCGCCCAGCAATTGGGACTGACCACAGCCCTGCAACTGCTCGACCTGGCCCGCCCCGATTCTCCCCTGCTGCAATTCTTTTTACGCAACGCCCCCGGCACCTATCAGCACAGCCTGCAGGTCTCTAACCTGGCCGAGCAGGCCGCCGAAGCAATTGGCGCCGATACCCTGCTGGTGCGCGTGGGCGCGCTTTACCACGACATTGGCAAAGCCCTCAACCCGGCGTTTTTCATCGAAAATCAGATTCCCGGCAGCATCAACACCCACGACGACCTCCCCCCCGAAGAATCCTCCGCCATTGTGGTTCGGCATGTTACCGATGGCGTGCAAATGGCCAAAAAATACCACCTGCCAGACCGCATCCGCGATTTTATTTTGGAACATCATGGCACGCTTATCACCCGCTACCAATACAATCGCGCCGTCGAACGCGCCGGGGGCGACAAATTCAAAGTAGACCCCGAAAAATTCCGCTACCCCGGCCCGCCGCCGCGCTCGCGCGAAACAGCCATCCTCATGCTTGCCGATGGCGTCGAAGCCCGTGCCCGCGCCGAGCACCCCAAAGACGAAGAAGAACTGCGTAAACTGATTCGCTCGGTGATTGATTTCTGCCAGCGCGAAGGACAACTTGACGACACCCGCCTGACCCTGCGCGACCTGCACCTCATTACCGAAGCATTTGTCACCGCCCTGCGCGGCATCTATCACCCGCGCATCGAATATCCCAAACTGCAAGAACGCACGCAACCCCTGGAAAATAAACAACCATGATCTTCTTTGACAAAAACGAAACCATAGACCTGCCCGTCTCGCTCGACCTGCTCGAACAGGCCGCCCGCGCCGCTTTGGCGCACCAATCTGCCCCCCAGGACGCCGACCTGACCCTGGTGCTGACCGACGACGCCCAACTGCACGAACTCAACCGCGAATACCTGGGCGTGGACGCCCCCACCGATGTGCTCTCCTTCCCGGCCGACGAAACCGACCCCGATACCGGCGCGCGCTACCTGGGTCGGTTTATCATCTCTGTCCCATATGCTGCCCGGCAGAGCGCCCTGGTGGGCAACACGCTTGCCGCCGAACTGCAACTGCTCACCGTGCATGGCGTGCTCCACTTACTGGGGCATGACCATGCCGAACCAGACGAAAAAGCCCGCATGTGGCAGGCGCAATCCGAAATTTTGTACAGCCTGGGCCTGTCTGATGTCCAGATTCGTGACCAATAAGCCGCAATGATTGCATTCATCCGCTCGCGCATTGCCTCGTTTGGACATGCCTTTCGCGGCTGGGCCTATGTGTTGCGCACGCAAAAAAACGCCTGGATTCACTCTGTGGCTTCGATAACGGTGGCGCTGGTGGGTTTATGGCTGGGACTGCCTGCGCAGCATTGGGCCGTGCTGGTGCTGGCGATTGCGATGGTATGGACGGCCGAATTTATCAACACCGCCATCGAAGCGATTGTAGACCTGGCCAGCCCGGTGCATCATCCCCTGGCCAAAGTAGGCAAAGATGTAGGCGCGGCCGCTGTGTTGGTTGCGGCTGGGGGTGCGGTCATCATTGGGCTGCTCATCCTTGGCCCGCCGTTGTGGGAGAAGCTCGTGCGTTAAGCCGCTTATCCGTTGGCTCGTTTCACTCCTAACTCCTAACTCCTCACTCCTCACTGATCAGGATTTCCCCCATGACCCCCCTCTCTTTCAAATTCGGTACAGTTGGTTCTCCCATTGGCACGCCCAAAAAACCGGGCGGCAGCGTCGGCGCCATTGCGTTTAGCAAATCCATTGGGCTAGATGCGCTCGAACTGGGCTGGGTGCAGGCAGTGCGCGTTACCGAAGCCACCTGCGCGGCCATTCGCGCGGCAGGCGCAGACCAGGGTGTCGCGCTCAGCGTGCATGCGCCCTACTTCATCAACCTCAACGCGGATGATGAAGAGTGGCCCAAATCTCGCCAGCGGCTGATGGATGCCGCCCACTACGGCAACCTGGCCGGGGCCACCGACATCATCTTTCACCCTGGCTCCTACTTCGAAAGACCCGCCGCCGAGGTGCTGGCGGTGGCCATCCCGCGCTTGCAGGGCTGCATGGACGAATTGCGCGCTGCCGGTAACCCGGTCACCCTGCGCCCCGAAACGATGGGCAAAAGCGCCATGCTTGGCTCGCTGGAAGATACGCTCGCCATGAGCAAAGCCGTTGCCGGGGTAGCCCCCTGCCTCGACTTTGCCCACCTGCACGCCCGTCCCGGCGACGGTTCGATGAACACCTATGACGAATGGGCGCGCTACCTGGAGCAATATGCCGCAGCCCTGGGCGCCGATTCGCTCAGGCGGTTGCACGTTCACCTTTCGGGCATCGAGTACGGCCCCAAGGGCGAGAAGAACCACCTCAAGTTCGCAGAAGCCGACCTGGACCTGCGCGCGCTCTTCCGCGCCCTGAAAGATTTTGGCTGCGCCGGGCGTATCCTGTGCGAAAGCCCCATCATGGAAGAGGATGCGCTTTACATGAAGCAGATCTGGCAGGAAGTGAGCGGGGAAGGGTAGGGATAAACCGTAAGACGTAAGAAACGTCAGTTCGGGATAAGCGTCCCGAAGGCTAATTTCGACCCGTGAAGTTGCCCGTACAAAGCCTTCGGGACGGTTCAAAAGGCTTATCCCGAATTCAGGGTAAAAAGTAAAAGAGGCCGCGCCTGGCATGGGCGTGACCTCTTTTTTTATTTTCTAACGCGGCTATGCCGGCTGACGGCGGGTGAGGTACACCAGCAAGCCCACGGCCACGGCAATCACAGCCAGAATGCTCATCACCACGCCGCCGGGGTTACCGGTTTGTTGTGGGGGTGTCCAGGTTTCAACCGCAGTGGTGGTGGGCGCCTGGGTGGGGCGCGGCGTGGCGGCAGGTTGGGGAGTGGCCGTCGCTTCGGCGGTGGGTGCGGGGCTGGGGTCGCCTTTCAGCACGAAGACGGCCGTGGTGCGCCCGGGCACGCTGAAGGTATCGCCGTCAAACGACGCTTCGCGCACGACCGCATCTACCGAGTTTTGCAACACGGGGTGCAGTTCAAAACCTTTGCCAGCAAAGTCCTTAGATCTAAACGTGACTGCTTCTGGCGCGGCGTTGACCAGCACCACAATCTCGTTGTAGGTTGGGTCGAAGTTGCCGGTGTCCTTGAGGTCCATTACGATCAGGCCGGGGGTCTGGTCTTTGCCGGTGTTGTAGAACGAGACCGACTTCATCACATCTTCGCCGGTGCGCAGGCGGAAGAGCGCCGAAGACTTGCGAATTTGCAGCAATTCGCGGAAGACCGCCGCAGAAAAGGTGATGTCTTCCTTGGCGGGCTTAAGCGCCGGGTTGGCCAGCAGGGGGCGGAAGATGTCCCAGTTGCTGCTGCCTTCGGGGGGCAGGCCCACGCCCCAGTTGTTGCTTTCGTAGGTCCAATCCAGTTTGTTGAACCAATCGCCAGAGTTGTACGAGTTGCGGTCGAGCGATTTAGAGCGCAGAATGTCATCGCCTGCATGGAAGAACGGAATGCCCTGGCTGAACATGGTGATGCTGAGCGCCAGGTTGTTCATGCGGATGCGCTCTGCCAGCGTGGCTTCGGCGGGGGCCTTCAGGTTGATGGCGTCCCACAGCGTTTCGTTGTCGTGCGCCGAGACATAGACGATGTTTTCTTGCGGGTCAAGCGTGTATCCGGCGGCCGAACCGTTGTAGAGCACCAGGCGGCCGGGCACGCGGTCGCCGTTGTTGCGCTCCAGTTCGTAATCGCGCAGGTTGCCTGCCATGCCCAGGCGAATCCAATCGGCGTAGTCGAGCAGTTTGCTCAGTTGCGCTTCGGCGGGGCGTTTTTCGTTGGCGTTAGGGGTAAAGTACAGCCCGGTGCTAAAGCCCTGAATGCGCGGGTCATCGAAGGGCCCGCCCCCGCGCACGCCATCGCGCAGGCGGTCGTTGAATACGCCAATGCCCGTGCCGCCAATGTTGGCCTGGGTGGCTTGCGTGCCGCGTGCGCCGTTGGCCACTTCGCCAAAATTCCAGCCCTCGCCGTACACGTAAATAGACTTGCCATCTACGCCGTCTTTTTCCAGCGTCAGGGCATCCAGCGCGGCCCGCACGGCTTTCATGTCTTCCAGCATGTGGTGGCCCATCAGGTCAAAGCGGAAGCCGTCCACTTTGTATTCCTTTGCCCAGGTAACCACCGAGTCCACCATCAGTTTGCGCATCATGGCATGTTCGCTGGCGGTGTTTTCGCAGCAGGTGCTCTTCTCCACGTTGCCATCGGCATTCAGGCGGTGATAGTAGCCCGGAACCACGCGGTCTAGCACGCTGTTGGGGCTTTGCCCGCTGGCGTTGGTATGGTTATAGACCACGTCCATCACCACGCGCAGCCCGCTCTGGTTGAGGGCTTGCACCATCTCGCGGAATTCGACGATGCGCGCCGTGCCGTTGGGGTCGGTTGCGTATGAGCCTTCGGGGGTGGTGTAGTGCAGCGGGTCGTAGCCCCAGTTGAAGCCATCGGCGCCGCTGATGGCGCTAATCGCCTGGGCTTGCAGGTCGCTATCGGGCGGTAGGGCGGCCAGGGCGGCTTCATCCACGGTTTGCCAGGTGCTTTTGTCTTCGTTTACGCTGGCAATGTCGAAGGCGGGCAGCAGGTGAATGTGCGTTAGCCCGGCTGCGGCCAGCGCGCGCAGGTGCTGCATGCCGTTGCTGTTGGTGACGGTAAACGCCTTATATGTGCCGCGCAGTTCCTCCGGCACGCTTTGGTCGCTGATGCTGAAGTCGCGGATGTGCAGTTCGTAGATGACGATGTCCTCGGGCGCTTCGAGCGAGGGTTTTTGCAGGGCATCCCAGCCAGCCGGTTTCAGCGTTGGGTCGCTCAGGTTTATGATCTGGCTGCGTTTGCTGTTGGTAGACAGGCTGAAGGAGTACGGGTCGGTGACCAGGTTTGTTTCGATTTTGCCGGTGGATGGGACGTACACCTCCACCTCGTAGAGGTAGAACTTTCTATCCCAGTCCGCCTGGCCCGTAATGCGCCATACACCCGTGGCCGGGTCGCTCACCATCGGCAGCACCCTGCCCGATTCGCTTTCAGCGTCGTCGAACAGGTGCAGTTTTACCGACCTGGCCGTGGGGGCCCACACGCGCAGGGTGGGCGCGCCGTTTTCCCAGGTGACGCCCAGCGGGCCGTCGTAGGCGGCTACGTCATCCAGCACGCCGGGGATCTGCACGCCGGTTACATCTACCACTTTGCCGTTTTGGTCGCGCACGACCACGGCCAACTGCGCCTTCACAATCTGGCGCACCTGTTCGGGGCTGACGCCCGTCAGCGTGAAGGCGGTGTAGGCCCCCAGGTGCGGGAACTTGCGAATGAGCGCCGTGCCTGCGCCGCTGCGCTGGTAAGTGAGCGGAATTTCGATGCCGTTCCTGACGCCATCGGCGGTCAGTTCCAGATTGGCGTCGGGGGCGTAGAACAGGGCGTAAGTGTATTTGGGCGAGCCAACCACGTTCCACAAAATGGTGTCGGCGCTCACCCAGTGAGCGCGCTGCTTGGCCAGGCTGCCGCGCGGCGCGCCTTCGGTGCTGATGATCAGTTCATTTTTCACGGTGTCGTATCCAAAGTAGATTTCATCGCCATCGGCTTTGACGGTGAACTGTTGCGGCGCGCCGATGACGCTGGCGGGGTCTTCGTTGCGGGTGAGGGTGACGGTGTATGTCCCGGCTTTGAGGGCGCGGGTGACAAAACTGAACGTGCCGCTGCCTTCGGGGTCTTGCAGCCACGAGCGCAGGCATCCGGCATCGTTGTTGTTGGCGCAGCCCAATTGGGTCTGAAAATCACCCATGGCAACCAGAATAGGGGTGTTGAAGTTGTCGGTAATCCAGTGGGTTTTGTGGTCGTAGTAGAACTTGACCAGGGTGGGCTGGCTGACCACCAGGGGAATATCGGGCCCGTTGCGGGCAGCGCGCGCGCCGTAGTTTTCGTCCCAGCTGCCGTTGAGGGCCACTTTGTAGCGCGGGCCGCGTTTGTCGTCATCGTTGCCAGGTTCGATGAGAAATGCGCCCTGCCATACGTCGTCTTCGGGGTCGTAGGTCAGCAGGGTGATTTCGCAGCCGGGCTGCCACTCGCCGGGGCAGCCCAGTTCATCCTGGTGGGTGCCGGGGAGGCCAACTTTTTCGGGGGTGGGGGTGTCTTCAGCGCGGGCAGGTGTTGCCTGGCTTGGAGAAAACATCAACACCAGCAAGGCGATGCTGAGGAGCAGATTGATGGTACGGGTGGTGCGAGACATGCGTAAACTCCAGGTGTGGGATGGTTTCGCGTGCCTGAATTGTACCCGCTTTGTACTGTGATTATGTTCACATTCTGAACAAACGGCTTATAACCGTTCGATGAACGCCTGGGGATTGGTCAGAAAATCACGCATCAGGTTGACATGTTCGAGCGAGGCGTAATCTACGCTGTGGATGTGCCCATCGTCGAAAGACCAGATGTCTGCGCCTGGGAAGGCCATCAGGATAGGGGAGTGGGTGGCGATGATGAATTGTGCATTTTGGCTGAGCATGGTTTTGATTATGGCAATAATCGCCAGTTGCCGCAGCGGCGAGAGCGGCGCTTCGGGTTCATCCAGCAGGTACAACCCTCCCGGGACAAAGCGGCTTTGGAAGAGGGCAAGAAAACTTTCGCCATGCGAGCGGGCATCCAACCCGTCGCCATAGCGGCGCTGCATATCGGCGAGTTGACCGGCGTGGCTCATTTTGGCCAGGTTTTTGGCGTAATCTGAGCGCCCGGCAAATTCACGGTCTATCGTTTTCAGGTCGGTTTCCAGTTCGGCGCGCATTTGGTTAAGGCGACGAGCGTAGCCAAAGAAGTCTTCGGCGCGTAAAAAGAAGCCTTTGCGGGTGCGTTTGTTCCACGTCAGGCGCAGGTGGCGGCTCAGTTCGCGCTGGGCCGCCAGTGAAGGGTCGGTTTTGACCGGTTCGCTGCCGACGGTGACCATCTCGGCAGCGATGGCGATGGCTTCCAGGAGCGTGGATTTACCCGTTCCGTTTTCGCCGACGAAGAAAGTGACCGGCGCGTTGAGGGTCAATGTATCCCACCCGTGCAGGATGGGCAGGTTGAAAGGGAAGTGCGCGGCGGTGAAAGGGCGTAGGGCAATAGAGCGCAGGTGCAGCATAAGGTCATTATATCAACGCGATGTTGACGATTGGGCAGGCTGCGGGTATGATGTTATTGACTTCAGGCTGGTCGGGCGACCGCGGCGCTGCGATGCGGCGTCGAGGAAAGTCCGCACTCCACAGAGCACGGCGTCGGGTAGCACCCGGGGCGGGGAACCTCCCTCTTTATGAGGGACTAACCTGCCGGAAGAGGGCCACAGAAACAAACCGCTGCCGCCAGGCAGCAAGGGTGAAAAGGTGGTGTAAGAGACCACCGGCGCGCGCAGTAATGCGTGTGGCCAGGTAACCCCCGCCGGGAGCAAGGCCAAGCAGGGACGAAGCCGTCTGCGGACGGTGGGAGGCTGCTCGTCTCCACAGGTATGCCCCGATGTTTGGGGCGTCAGTCCCGGGTAGGCTGCTAGAGCGGTGCGGTGACGCGCCGCCCAGAGAGATGGTCGCCCAGGCGCAGGGATTTATTCCCTGTTGCTGGACAGAATGCGGCTTACAGACCAGCCTGGGGTTTGCTATGTGTCGTCCCGAAGGTGTTAACCTTCGGGACGTGTTGATGTAGCAGGGAGTGTGTTATTTTTTGGGCGGCCAGGGAAAGAAGGCGCTGGTTTTGCGGGCGTATTCGGCATAGCCGGGGCGGGTTTGCATGCTGCGCTCCAGCATGGCCACGCCCGAAACGCGCACCAGCAGCCAGGTCATCAGGAGGGGGGAAAAGACGGTCCACCACGCGCCTGCGGCCGACGCAATGAGCCAAAACCCCCACCATTGAGCGGCGTCGCCAAAGTAGTTGGGGTGGCGCGTGTAGCGCCATAGCCCGCTGGTCATCAGTTTGCCGCGGTTGGCCGGGTCTTTTTTGAATTGCGCCAGTTGCCAGTCGCCTACCGCTTCAAAGAAGAATCCCACCAGCCAGACGCTCACCCCTAAAGCATCCAGCCAGTGCAGTCCTGCGCTGCCGCCAGAGGACTGCCCGGCCACCAGCGGCGCGGCAATGACCCACAGGAGCAGCCCTTGCAGCCCAAATACGTGGAAGAAAGAGTACCACCACCACGTTTTGCCATACTGCTCACGCCAGGCGGCGTAGCGAAAGTCTTCGGGTTTGCCGTGGTTGCGGGCAAAGATGTGCAGGCTAAGGCGCAGCCCCCAAATGGTGACCAGCCCGGTCAGCAGCCAGCCGCGCCAGGTGAGCGTTTGAGACTGATACAGGCTGAGCGCGGTGAACCAGGCAATGATGACGAAGCCCGCGCCCCAAAAAATATCCACAATGCTGGCGTTTTTGATGGCCAGGCTGAGCAGCCACAGCGCAACCATGCAACCCAGAATGACGCCCCCGGCGCTAAAGTACAGGCTCCAATCCATTACAGCACCAGCAAAATGCCAAAAACGAACTCGACCGCTGCGCTAATCCAGTTCGATTGATTGGACGATTTATCCAGAAAAATGGAAATAAGCCGCACCACCCCAAGCCCCAGGTAGGCAAAGCCCAGCATAGAAAACGCTGCCCCACCCAGCACCAACGGGGCGAGACCCAGCGCAATGAACAACCCCCCAAACACGCTGCGGATTTCGGTGATGCCGCGCCCGCTGATGGCGCTTAGCCCGGTGAAGTCTTCGATGGCGCGGGGGCGCACCAACCCCAACATGCCGGTAGCAGCCGTGAGCAGGCAGGCGATAACGCGCGCAATTTCAAACATCTTTTTGTACCTCCGTTGGTTTTCAGGGATTCTTTTCGTAAAAGAGCAGCAGGGTGCTGCCATATTTGCGCTCGTCGAACAGGGTCAGGTTGGCGAGCGTGGCGGGTTCGTATTCTACCGGGTGAATTTGCACGATGACCCAGGCGTTTTCGTTTAGCCAGCCGGGGTGGGCATCTACCAGTTGCAGGGCTTTCAGCCACATGCCTTTGTATTGCGGTGGGGCGATGTAGATGTAGTCGAAGGTTCGGTCGGGCGGTGCAGCCAGCATGGCAAATGCGTCGCCGCGGCGCACCTCGGCCTGGGTAAAGCCGACTGTTTTCAGGTTGCTTTTGATTGTTTCGACTGGCAGGCGGTTGAGGTCGCTAAAGCGCACAAAGGCCGCGCCGCGGCTGAGGGCTTCGATGCCAATTGCGCCTGTACCGCCAAAGAGGTCCCACCAGGTCGAGTCAATTACGTCGCCAGCCAGGATGTTGAAGAGCGCTTCTTTTACCCGGTCGGTCACGGGGCGGGTGGTGTCGCCTGGAACAGATTTGAGGGTGCGTCCTTTGGCTTTGCCAGCAATAACGCGCAGACTCATGCCTTCTCCACGCTGCGCCGGGCTGCCAGGATGTTGCCATAAGGCGTGGTGATCGGGATGACGCAGCCTGTGCCAATGATGTGCCGGCGTCCGTTGGTTTGCCTGAGCGCATCGGCAATTTCGGCGCGCACCTGGCCTGGCGTGCCTAAGGCGATGCTTTCAATACTTACGCCGCCGCACAAAGCCGGGCTAAGCGAGCCAGTGCCCAAACGGGCGTAGTGTTTGCGCGCTTCGCTTAGTGACCATTCGGTTTCGCGGTCGTGCCAGTTGAAGATTTCGCATGGGTAGCGTGCCACGCCTTCGAAGTAAATGTTTGTGCCGTGAATGTGGCAGATGTTGAAGGGGAGTTCGACTGCGTTTTGCAGCAGGCGGAAGTCGAAAGGCCGCGCAAAGCGGTTGAACTCGTCCAGGGTGATGAGGTGCGCCTGGGCATGCTGCACGGCGTAAAAGACGCCGTCTATGCCGGCCTCTATGGCGGCCAGGATGAAGCGCCGCGTGCTTTCGGTGATGATTTCCAGCCCTTTCAGTACAGCATCGGGGTAACGGCGCATGTGCAGGATGAGCGTATCGCCGCCAACCAGGTTTTTGGCTTGCGCCAGGGGGCTGAAGATGGTTTGTACCATGGGGGTCTCGCTGCCCAGTTCGCGGCGCAGCAGCCGCAGGCAGGTGATTTGTGCGGCCAGGTGAGGAGAATTGGGCGCGAGGAAGGGCAGTTTTTCCCAGTCTTGCGGTTTTTGAATGACGCGGCGCGTGTAACGGCGGGTGCCTTCGGGGTGGCCTTCCCACACGTCTTCGGCGCCCCAATCGCGCAGGCAAAAGGACGAGGCGGGTGTAACTTTTACCAGGTCGAAATCGAAGGCGCGCTGAAAGTTGAGTGTGGCAGCGGCAAGCGTTTCGGGGGTTTGGTCATCTACGGGGAAGTGCCGCCAGAGTGCTACGGGGGGGCGGTCGAGGGCGGGGTCGCCGGTGATGCAGGCTTGCATCCGTTCTCGGTGAGTTAGTGACATTAGATGATCCTCCTTCCAGCTACATCATAGGCTTGCAGGGCTGCCTGGGCGGCCGGGCTGGTGGGAAAGTCCTCGCGGAAGAGCGTCCAAATCATGACGTCGCGCCAGGAATCGGAGATGAGGATGCGTTTTTTGAGGGTGGCTTCGTGGGTGTAGCCTAGTTTGCGCGGCACAGCCGCCGAGCGCACGTTGGCGGGGTCGCAGCGAATTTCGACGCGGGCCACGTTTTCCACTTCGAAGGCAACGCGGGTGAGCGCGGCGGCGGCTTCGGTGATGAGCCCGCGGTTGATGTAATCTACATGCAGCCAGTAGCCAATTTCCAGGGCGTGGGCTCCCTGGCGGCGGTGCAGCCCGCAGCCGCCCAATACGCGCGTTTCGTCTGGGTTGAAGATGCCATAGGCGTAGTCTTCATCGCGGTCGAAGCGCGCGCGGAACAGGCGCAGGCGCTCGATTTTGTCCTGCAGGGTCTCGTTGGCTTCGTTTTGCGCCCAGGTCATCCAGGGTTTGAGGTGTTCCAGGCTTTCGCGGATGCTGGTTTGCATCGGCTCGGCGTCGGTGGGCTGCCAGCAGCGCAATACCAGGCGCGGGGTGACGATGCGATAGGCCGGGCCGGGGATGTGTGTCATTTTTTCCGCCTTCGGGTTTTGCCAAAGTTTTGCAGCAGGGCGCGCATTTCGTCTTCTTCGCTGGCTTGCTTTTCAAAGTATTCGGTCATAAATTGCGAGCGGCGCAGGCGCAGGCACATGGGGGCGACGGTTTTCAGGTCGTCGAGGGTGACTTCGCTGCGGGCGTCGGCGGCGGCGTAGGCGCGGGCGGCTTCGAACCAGGTGATTTCAGTGCGCAGCGAGTCGATTTTCATCTTTTGCACCAGGGCAATGGCCGGGCGGGCAACGTCGTCTGAAATGGTTACGCTGCGCAGGCGTTTGCGGGCGGCGTCTATTTCTTGGGCGGCGGCTAGCATTTCATCGGCAAATTGGGCAAAACCCGCGCGTGGGTTGGTCAGGTAGGCTTGCACGCGTCGGTAGGCTTCCAGGCGTTCGTCGGCTGATTCCAGTCCTTTTACGATCAGTCGCAGCCCAAAGCGGTCCAGAATTTGTGGGCGCAGGCGGCCTTCTTCGGGGTTCATCGAGCCGATGAGGACAAAGCGCGCCCGGTAGGTTGCCGAAACCGGCCCGCGCCGCACGGTGTATGTGCCCTGGGCGGCGGCATCCAGGATGGCGTCTACGATTTCGTCGGGAAGCAGGTTGATTTCGTCAATGAAGAGCAGGTTGCGGTCGGCCTGGGCCAGAATGCCGCGCCGAATGCGCAGGCGCGCGTGTATGGCGGCGCGCTCGTCTATGCCGCCTACCACGTCTTCCAGGCGGGCGTTGAGGGGTAGCTCGACCAGGCGCACGCGGTCAGGGTGGGTGAGGGGTTCGCCGCGGGCATATTTTTGGGCGCAATCGGGGCATATGGCGTCTATGCCGCCGGTTTCTACGTCTTCGGGCAGGCAGCCGTAGTAACACAGGCTGCGTTCTACTTGGGGCAAGATGTCGAGCAGGGAGCGCACGGCGGTGGTTTTAGCCGTGCCGCGCGGCCCAATGAGCAGAATGCCGCCAATGTTGGGGTTGATGAGCCCCAACAGCAGGGCCAGTTTCATTTCGGTTTGCCCGACAATGGCCAGGAAGGGGAAAGGCAGCGGTTCGGCTAACCCGGCGTCGCCTTCGGTAACTGGCGGCAATGATTTGCCCGAAACGTAGTCCACCAGTTCGCGCAGGCTGCGAAAAGCGTGCGCGACCCGTTCTTTAGATTCGACGGCGGGGGCGGGCTGGGGGGCAGGGGCTTCGGACATGGTCATATTTCAATTATAGCCTGCCGTGTGGCTTGTGCGACGGCTTTGTGGCAGGAGAATTGGGCGCGGTTTATGCCCGCCTGGCGAGCCGCTCGGACTGGCGTTTTTGCCCGGCGGCCAGGCGGGCTTCTTCTTCGGGGGTTTCGGGCAGCAAGGCTGGTACTGGGGTGGGGCGGCCTTCGGAATCGAGCGCGACGTAGACCAGGTAGGCGGTGTTGGTGTGCACCTGCGCGCCGGTGACGGGGTTTTCTGCTACTACCTGTACTTCGGCTTCTAGCGAGGTGCGCCCGGCGTAAGTGACCTGGGCGGTGAGGATGACCAGGTCGCCAATGCGGATGGGTTGGTGAAAGGCCATGCGGTCAATCGCCACGGTGACCACGCGCTGTTGGGCGTGGCGCATGCAGGCCAGGGCCCCGGCTTCGTCTACCAGTTTCATAATCCAGCCGCCGTGCACGTTGCCCAGGTTGTTGGCGTGTTCGGGCTGCATCAGTTGGGCAATTTGAATGCGCGAGGCGCGCATGGGTTTGGCGGGGGGTGTGGTCATGGGGTTAGTCCATATCCTGGCGCATTTCGCCAGAGTCGAGGGTGTGCAGGCGTTCGGGGGCGTCTTCCAGCACGTCAATCAGTTCGTGTGAAAGGTCGCTCATCAGGGGCGCCAGGGGCACGCTGGCGGGTACTTTGATGCGCGGCGGGGCGGGTGGTGGGGTAAGGCGGGGGCGCAGGTCGTCTTCAGAGCGTTTGCGCAAGATGCGCGGGTCTTTGCCTATGAAGCCGACGTAATAACCCAGCACGGAATACACCTCGCGGCTACTGGTGACAAAGCCTATCCATTCGCCGCTGGGGTTGAACAGGTAAGGGTAAGCGAGAAAGGCGGCCGGTTCGCCGCGGGTGGTGTAAATGGGAATGAGACTGCGTGCCTTTGGCGTGGACATGTTTGAACCCTCCTGAATGTTTGCAGGGGTGTGCGCTGGCTTAGCCAGGGCGCAGGTTAAATATCATTATACGTCCAGTAACGGTTGACAAAAAAGTTCCACAGCATCACAATCCCAACCGCTACGGCCAGGGTGACGTTATGGCTGATGAATTGGTGGCTGACCAGGGTGTAGCGGATGGGCAGGGTTTCCAGAAAACTATCCAGGGCGGGTTCGCCCAACTTAAGAATGGGCAGGCGGATAACCAGCCCCATGGCGTTGACCATGCCAAACTGGGCCAGTTGCCCCAGCAGGGGTTTGGAACGCGATTCGGGGTAAGTCCAGAAGCGATTCCAGGTGAAGTTGTTGCCAACAGCCATAATGAAGGAGATGCTTCCGGCCAGCACCAAACTCAGGCGACCGACGAGCACCAGGAAATTGGGCCTGCCGAAATCTACCAGCGCGCCTAACGCGCCAACCACTGCAAAGCGCATGAAGCGGGTGCGCTCCAGGGGGTCTCTGAAGATGCGCGTCATGCCAGACCGAGCTGCTCCTTGAAGTAGGGGATAGTACGGCGGATGCCTTCTTCCAGGCTGATTTGTGGCTGCCAGCCCAGAATGGTTTGGGCGCGGGTGATGTCTGGGCGGCGGCGCTGCGGGTCGCGGGCGCTGCGGGCATTGGGCACAAAGGCGATTCCGGCTGTGTTGCCGGTGACGCGGTTGATCGTTTCGGCAAATTCCAGCAGGCTGATTTCGACCGGGTTGCCAATGTTGACGGGCATGTGCTCGTCGGAGTAGAGCAGACGCACAATGCCCTCTATCAGGTCGTCCACATAGCAGAAGGAGCGGGTTTGCGAGCCATCGCCATAGACGGTGAGGGGCTGCCCCAGCAAGGCTTGTTTGAGCATGTTGGGCAGGGCGCGGCCGTCTTCCAGGTCCATGCGTGGGCCATAGGTGTTGAAGATGCGTACTATGCGCGTATCAACGCCGTGCTGGCGGTGGTAGGCCAGGGTGAGTGCTTCGGCAAAGCGCTTGGCTTCGTCGTACACGGCGCGCGGCCCGGCTGGGTCTACGTTGCCGGGGTAACTTTCTTTTTGTGGGTGCTCGGTGGGGTCGCCATAAATTTCGCTGGTAGAGGCAAGCAGGTAGCGGGCATTGTTGGCTTTGGCTACCCCCAGGGTGTTGTGCGTGCCCAGCGCGCCTGCCTTCATGGTCTGTATGGGCAGGTTGAAATAGGCTGTTGGCGATTGCGGGTTGGGGCTGGCCGGAGACGCAAAGTGCAGCACGGCATCTACTTTGCCAGGGACAAAGATGTAGTTGGATACATCATGACGATAGAAACTGAAGTGCGGGTTTCCGGTCAGGTGGGCCAGGTTATTGGGGTTGCCGGTGATGAAGTTGTCCATACCGACCACGTCGTGTCCGTCGGCAATCAGACGGTCACACAGATGAGAGCCTAGAAAACCGGCTGCGCCGGTGATCAGGATGCGCATAGCAGAGGTTATCTCCAATCTATTCGAATAATTTGTCCATCGCCAGTGACTTGGCGCGCTTGCGAAGTGGCCACATCAATTAGCCACAAATTGCCTTGATAGATGACGGCGATGAAGTCACCGGCATCGTCAGAAAGTGGTTTTGGGGCCCACAGCGGGGTTTGAGGCTCCATGCCCAGCGAGCCGGGCGGCGGAAAGAGCACGCGCCGGTCTGAGCCGTCGCGGTCCATCACTACCAGGCGGTAGCGGCTGGTATCGCTTTGTTCGGGCAGGATGGCTTGCAGATAAGCCAGCATGTACGATTTTTCGTTGCCATCCACGCGCAGCGACGACGCTGCCGGAGAAGCAAACATGCCCACCTGGCGCGCCAGGGTGACTTCGGCCGGGTTGGCTAGCGAATAGGCGTATAAATCAAAGAAAGGCGATTGTTCCGCATCTACCAGCGCAGGCGGCGGCGCATGGTTGACCAGGAAGAGGGTGCGGCCATCCGCGCCCCAGGTCAGGCCAGGGATGAGCGTCCAGTTATCCAGGCTGGGCAGGTTTTGGGGCTGCGGGCACGGGCTGGTTGGCCCGCCTGTGGCCAGGGCTGCCGAGTCGCGCGCTTTGAGGGGGGTAATATCCAGCAGCGGGATTTGCACTTTGTCTTCCAGGCTGACCAGCCCCACCTGGTCGGGGCGGCTATAAGCCAGGCGAATGCCATCGGGCGACCAGATGAATTGCGTGCCCCACCAGCCGTAAATGCCGCCGCTGTTGGTTTCTAAAATTTTGGCGGGTTTGCCCACCACGCCGTTTGTGCCAAATTTGACAAAATACAGGTCATTGTTGGCTTGCCAGCCGGGGGCCTGGGCGCGCGGCTCGACGGTGGAGTAGGCTACTGAGGTGGCCGAGTTGGGCACCCATGAGGCGTAATGCACCACGTTTGAAACGCGCAGGTCAATTGGGCGGGCGTTGGGCTGTGTAAGGCTGACCACCCACAGGGTGTTTATTTCTTCTTCTGCCGGGCGGGTCGAACGGCGGGTGAAGAGCAGCCAATCGCCTTTGGGTGAAAGGCTGAAGATGCAGCCATCCAGGTCGCCAGTGGTCACCAGCGCGCGCCGGTTGCCGGTGTTGCCTTCCATCACCCAGGCGTTGCCGCCTGCCAGGTAAGCCAACCGCCCCGTAATGGGCAGCGGGCTAAAGGGGTTTTGCGCCCCAATCATGCGAATTTCTGGTTGGGGCAGTTCCAGAACGGTGCGTTTGACAACTGCTTGCAGCGTTTCGCGTCCATCTTCGTACACGCGGCGGATGGTGATTTCGCGCAGGCCGTCTTTGCCGGGCTGCAGCAGGCGCTCTTGCCCTTCGGGCAGGGTTTCGCTGCGCACTACCTGGCTTTGGAAGGGGATAGGTTCGGTGATGACTTCAAATTCCTCGCGCACGCGCGTTACGCGTACCTGGTCGCCGTCGCGCAAGGCGGCGTAGGGTTGTGGCTCGACCCTGTCCAGGCTGCCTAAAATGACCCCGGCTATTTCCAGGGCCTGGGCTACCGTGCTGCCCGATGTTAACTGAATTTGCTCGGTCGCGCCGTCGGCTGTAATACTGATGGTGATGCGCGTTTCGGCTTGCGAGACTTGCGGCGCAAGGCAACCGCTTAGCCCGCCCAACAAAAACAGCCCCCAAATGAGCAGGGGGCGAATAGCGGAGCGGATTGCACGGGAGAGGGCGCGCATACCTTGCTGGTATAATCCAGGCGCTTAGCGGATGCGCCCGCTGAGGGTCATGACCCCGTTGGCGATGGTAATCTTTTCCAGCCGAAAGCCAATTGCTGCAGGGCCAATGCTGCCCGTGAAGGCCTCTTGCACCAGGGCTGTTATGGTTTTGTTCAGTCCTTCGGGGGTGGGCAGCGGCCCAAAATCTACCGAGACCAGCTGCACTACGGGCTGCCCGGCTGCATCTACGCTGGCGGTTGCCACAATGCCCACCGTGGCTTCAAAGACCCCTTGCATAGCGCGCCCGTAAATTTGCACCTGTCCATCTTGCAAATACACTTGCGGGTCGGTGATGAATGGTTTTTCTTGTTCGGCCAGGCGCAGCGCCAGCATAGAGGTCAGTTGTTCCTGAGAAATATCCAGCGTCACCTGTCCGCTGGTTTTACCGGCATCCATGGCTTGTTTCATTTGCTCTTGCAGGCTTTTGACGGCATCTTCCGAAACGGGAATGCGCGTATCGGGGTAAGTGGGTCCGCCAATGAAAACGCTGCAAGCCAGCCCTGCTGCGGCCAGCGCCAACCAGGCAAGCAGTACGGGTAAACGTAAAAGTTTCATATTGTGTGCTCTCATATTTGGGCTAAAATTCAGTTCTTGAACGGAGCAATTATAGCATGAGCGAAAATTTCCCAATCGAATCGCTTTCTTTGCCAGCCCTGCTAGAGGCCTTGTTGTTTGTTGCGCCCGAACCGGTTTCTGCAATGCAGCTGGCGGCTGCGCTCGAAATAACCCCCACCGAAGTGGAACAGGGGCTGACGCAGCTGGAAGCAGACCTGAAGCTGCGCGGCATTCGCCTGCAGCGCCATGCCGGGCGCGTGCAATTGACCACCGCGCCCGAAACCGGCGAATTGATTGAACGCTTTTTGGGTCTGGAAGCCACCAGCCGCCTTAGCCGCGCCGCGCTGGAAACGCTGGCCATCATTGCCTATCAGCAGCCGGTTACCCGTCCGCAGGTAGATGCCATCCGCGGCGTGAACAGCGATGGGGTGATGAAGAGCCTGCTGAGCAAGGGGCTGCTGCAAGAAGTGGGCCGATCGGAAGGCCCCGGCCGCCCAATCCTTTACGGCACCACCCCGGCCTTTTTGCAGCACTTTGGTCTCTCTGCGCTAAGCGACCTGCCGCCCCTGCGCCTGGATGCCGTAGAAGCGCAGGATGTAAGCCTGCTAAAGGGCTAAAAAACGACCGTCCCGAAGCCGCTCTGAAACAGCCTTCGGGACGGTGAGTATATCCGTGTTTTTACAAGCGTTTAGGGGGCAAACCCGTTATTCAGTTGCGAAAACACCTCGCCGATAGCCGGTCCAAACACTGCCAGACCCACGAACAGGCAGCATCCCAGCAGCACGCAGAGGATAATGCCCGGCACCAGAATAACCAGCACGGCTTTGCCGCTATCCAGGCGGTGTACGGCGCGGATGGACAGGAAGTTGAGGAAGATGGAATACAGGCTGATAAAGAATGCAACGCAATTGACAAGCGGGATGTTGCTCAGTATCCCTGAAGCCAGGGCAATCGGCGCGCCATAAGACGCCTGGGTAAAGAAGAATTTATCGAAAGCGCCTGCGCCGCCAAACATGCGCGCAATCCAGTGCTGGATGCCCACCCCAATGAAGTAAAACAGCAGCCCGATTACAGCGCCCACCGGCGCGCCGCAAATTACGCCGAAGAACCCGCCGCCAGAACTGCCCATGCCTTGCAGTAACTCGCGGGTTTCGGGCGGCAGGTCCTGCATCAGCGGGCCCAACGCGTCGCCAATTCCCCCGCCCTGAAAGGGCAGCCCAATCAGCCCCCCCACCAGCGAGCCGACCAACAAAGCCAGGAACAGCCACAGCGCCCCGTTGGCGATGCTGGCATTGGGCGCCTGGGCAATCTGTTCGTAGTTTTCCAGGGTGGGCTTGGTGACCGCATCCAGCATGATCTGGAACATGGAGCGGTTTTCGCTTCCAAACACTGGCTGGTTGTAAGATGAATCGTTCATGGCATTCTCCTTTGGAAAGTGTTATTGATTTTGTAGCATATTTTGCTGTCTGGTGCAACTGGTTGATGTGAAAAATGCAGGGCTTTCTTAAAGTCGTAAACTGTCATTGCGAGGCGCGGTTTGCGCGCCGAAGCAATCTCCCCAGGTCCCGATAATGCCCGTTCAACGGGAGACTGCTTCGGGCTTCACGAAGAGCGTTCAGCCCTCGCAGTGACATGATTCCGGACTTTAGAAAGCCCTGGCGCCGAATCAAGTCGCGCCATCGCCTGACCTGGCGCTGGACTTGATTACAGAAAGCGACTGCACTGCTTACGACTGTGAATTTCTGGCCCTTGCCCGTCAATTGCATATCCCGCTCGTCACCGCCGACAAACAACTGCTCCTGAAATTCCCAAACCTGGCAACATCGCTGGAAGCATACGTCCAATAACCATTGCTTCCGTCAGCACTAACGGGAGAGTTTTCTTTCTTTAACCTAAAATCGGGAATAATCTTTTTGAACCGTCCCAAAGGCTTTGTACGGGTAACTTCAAGGGTCGAAATCAGCCTTCGGGACGCTTATCCCGACCTGACGTTTCTTTACTCAAACTGTGAGGTTGTTTGACAGGCAAGGCGGGGTCGCAATGGCTGGCTAATACACCGGCAGGCGCGGATCCACTTCCCTTGCCCAGGCGTTGATGCCGCCGCGCAGGTTCTTCACCCGTTTGAAACCGGCGCTTACCAGTAGTTCCAGTGCGCGGGCCGAGCGCGTGCCGCTCTTGCACAGCACCACCATCTCGCGCGCCGAATCCAGTTCGGAAAGGCGCGCGGCCAGCTGCCCCAGCGGAATGTTGAGCGCGCCCGGTAACGCCGAAATTTGCAGTTCGTGCGGTTCGCGCACGTCCAGCAGCAGGGGCGGGTTGGCGCTCTGTAAACGGGAGGCCAGCGTCGGGGCGTCGGTGTCCCATTCGGCGCCCGCCGAGCCTTCTTCGCCGCGATCATGCCCGGGCACGCCGCAAAATTCTTCGTAATCTATCAATTCGGTAATATCGGCGTTGGGGCCGCACACCCGGCATTTTGGGTTTTTGCGCAAATTGACGAAGTCAAATTCCATGTCCAGCGCGTTGTAGAGCAGCAACCGCCCAACCAGCGATGAGCCAATGCCTAACAGCATTTTGATGGCTTCGGTCGCCTGAATAGAGCCAATGACGCCGGGCAGCACGCCCAACACGCCGCCTTCGGCGCAGGTGGGCACCATGCCGGGTGGGGGCGGTTCGGGGAACAGGCAGCGGTAACAGGGGCCCTCTTTGGCGTAAAAGACGCTGGCCTGCCCGTCGAAGCGGAAAATAGAGCCATAGACGTTGGGCTTGCCGAGCAAGACGGCCACATCATTGCTGAGGTAGCGGGTGGGGAAGTTATCGGTGCCATCAATGATGATGTCGTATTCGGCGGCGATGCGCATGGCGTTGGCCGAGGTGAACGGTTCGTTGATGGCGTCTACCTGGATGAAGTGATTGACATCCAGCAGCCGCTCGCGGGCGCTTTGCACCTTGAGCGTACCAACCTTCGACTCGCCGTGAACGATCTGGCGCTGCAGGTTGGTCGAATCCACCACGTCGTAATCCACCAGCCCAATGCGCCCCACCCCGGCCGCAGCCAGGTAGAGCGAAACCGGCGAGCCCAGCCCGCCCGTGCCAATCACCAGCGCAGAGGATTCTTTGAGTTTGCGTTGGCCATCCAGCCCCACTTCGGGGATGAGCAGGTGACGCGAGTAACGCAGGATTTCTTCGCGGGTCAGTTCCACAGTCAGCCTCTTTCGGTATGAGATGTAATGTCTGCCAGGCGGTCCAAAATACGCCGGATATACCCCTGCTCAATCATCCCACCCCAGTGTCCATCGTTAAAACGCTCCCCGCGCACAAAGAACGTGAGCATGGCGCGTATCTCTTCCAGCGACGCCGTCTCGATGCCGTTGGGTTGCTGCAAACGGGCATGGCATTCTTGCGGCGAATAGCCGGTATCTAGCCCGATTGTCGCAGTAACCGCCTGAACAAAATCTAACACCAGCGGGTTATATTCTGGAAAAGGTACGGTGATGCTGCCGTCTTGCCTGCGCTCTCCCCCGCGCCAGGCGCGCACAGGCGTAAAACCCGGCGCATAGAGCCGCTTTCGGTAGGCAAGCAGGGTGTCCAGCGCCTGCCTGGAAATGGCCATATCAGCCGCCTGTCACCGAAGGCAAAATTTTCACCACGTCATCTGCGCCAAGCGGCGATTCCAACCCAGACAGGTCGCGGATGTTATCGGCATTGATAAAGATGTTGATGTGCCGCCGCACGTTTCCGGCGCTGTCGAACAGGTGGGGCTTTATTTTGGGGTGCGCCGCAACCAGTTGGGTCAGCACCTCGGCAACCGTTGCGCCTGGCAGGGTCACTTCGGTCTGGTTATCCAGATAATACTTGAGCAGGGCAGGAACGCGTAAAGTGGGCATGATTTAATTGTATCAACAAACTTTCGCCATAGAGGCGCAGAGAGCAGAGCGGATTCTGAGCAATCCGCTCTGCCCTTGCATATATACCTGAATTCGGGATAAGCCTTTTGAACCGTCCCGAAGGCTTTGTACGGGCAACTTCAGGGGGCGAAATCAGCCTTCGGGACGCTTATCCCGAACTGACGTATATATCTAAATGGCAAAAGCGGCTCAAATAATAAAATCGGCTTCCTGCCAGGCGTCACCCTCCGGGGCGTGGATGTGTTGATGCGGGTGGGCGTGCCCCTCCACGCGCTGCTCCAGTTCATCCACACGGGTCAGCAGGTCTTTGATGGCCACTGCAAACACATCGGGCAGGGCGGTGTGATTCAGGTCGGGCGCATCGCTGGGGCGGTGCGGCTGGGCGCGTTTGACAATTTGCCCCGGCACGCCCACCACCACCGAATTTTCTGGCACGCTCTTGACCACCACCGCGTTTGCGCCAATGCGGCTGTCATCGCCAATGGTGATGTTGCCCAGCACCTTGGCACCTGCGCCAATGGTGACGCGGTTGCCAATGGTGGGATGCCGCTTGCCCTTGCTGAGCGACGTGCCCCCCAACGTCACGCCGTGATAGAGCGTGACATCATCGCCCACCTCGGCCGTCTCGCCGATCACCACGCCCATGCCGTGGTCAATGAACAGGCCCTTGCCAATGGTCGCGCCGGGGTGAATTTCGATGCCGGTCAGTCCGCGCGCCAGTTGCGAAAGCCAGCGCGCCAGCAGTTTGGCCCCGCGCTGCCACAACCAGTGCGCAATGCGATGAATCCAGACGGCGTGCAGGCCGGGGTAGAGCAGGGCAATCTCCAGGCGCGAACGAGCCGCCGGGTCGCGCTGCAGTGCAGAGTCCAGGTCGTAGCGAATCAGCCCAAAGAAACCGAGGCGCGGCGACTTTTTCGCTGTCTCCTTCAATAAAAGTGTTTGGTCTGCCATTCTTACTCACTTTCTCTGGCTAATCGGCCAGGTGCGCATACAGGGCCGAGGAGAGATAACGCTCGCCAAACGACGGGATGATGACCACAATGAGCTTTCCGGCGTTTTCGGGGCGGTGCGCTACCTGCAAGGCGGCCCAGGCGGCCGCCCCCGATGAGATGCCCACCAGCAGCCCCTCCTCGCGGGCCAGGCGGCGGGCAGTGTCCATGGCGTTATCATCCGTCACGCGGATGATTTCGTCATAAATCTGGGTGTTGAGTACGGCCGGTACAAACCCCGCGCCAATGCCCTGAATTTTATGCGGGCCTTTTGCGCCGCCCGAAAGCACCGGCGAGGCATCCGGTTCGACCGCCACCACCCTGAAGCCCGGCTTGCGGGCTTTGAGCACCTCGCCCACGCCGGTTATCGTCCCGCCTGTGCCAATGCCCGCAACGAGAATATCTGCCTGTCCATCGGTATCGCGCCAGATTTCTTCGGCAGTGGTGGCGCGATGGATGGCCGGATTAGCCGGGTTTTGAAACTGCTGGGGCATAAAATACTTTTGCGGGTCAGAAGCCACCAGCGCCTCGGCGCGCTGGATGGCCCCGCCCATGCCCTCGGCGCCGGGGGTAAGCACCAGTTCGGCCCCGTAGGCGCGCAGCAACATGCGGCGTTCTTTGCTCATGGTTTCGGGCATAAACAGGATGCACTTGTAGCCTTTGGCTGCTGCCACCATGGCCAGGGCAATGCCAGTGTTGCCGCTGGTTGGTTCAACGATGGTCTTATCGGGGGTCAGCACGCCCGCTTTTTCAGCCGCGTCAATCATAGAAAAGCCAATGCGATCTTTTACGCTCTTGGCCGGGTTGTAAAACTCCAGTTTGGCAACCACCTGGGCATAAGCGCCCTGAGTCACGCGGTTGAGGCGCACCAGCGGGGTATTGCCAATCAGTTCCGTCACGTTGGATGCGATGTTCATATCGAATAGTCCTCCAGGTCAAGTTGTTGAATGAGTTTGTCGGCAGTTGCCACGCCATGGTTGACGTAACGCGGTTTGCCAGAAGCATCAATGATGAAGGTGGTCGGGACGCTTACCACGCCCCATTCGCTGGCCAACCCCGGCTGGGCGCTGGCGTCTATCTCAATCAATTGAAACCATTGCCCAAAACTGGCTTGTAACTGCCGCAACACCGGGCGCTGCACAGTGCGGCACGGCCCGCAGGTGGGGGTGGTGAAATAGACCACCGCAGGCATGCCGGGGCGGTATGACTCCAGGCGCTGCACGCGGCGGTCGGCGCGGCGGAGCGTAAAGCGATTGAAAAGCAGGTAACCCGCGACAGCCGTTGCAATAATCACCGCGGCAAGCAGCAAGCGTTCCAAAACCTCAGCGCTCATCAGCCTTCACCTCACCAGGGCGCATGCCGGGGAAAACGCCCGCCGGTGGATTTTTGCTAAAGCCCGGCAGCCCCAAACGCGCCAGCCAGTAATAGATAAAACAACCCACGCAAAACCCGCCAAAGGCGTTGAGCGCAGCCAGGGCCGCCACCATCCAGACCAATCCCCAGCCCAAAAGCGCCCACCCGCCAAACAGACT
>FWPV01002841.1_pt1 | contig 33428 bp, 27 predicted proteins | sample 2228371 | NCBI WGS metagenome assembly FWPV01 (sample SAMEA103939776, study PRJEB20133) | metagenome
TACCCGGTCAGCGCGCGTCACGGGAGCAGTGTCTACCTGTAATCCGCCTCATCTATCCGGTAGCAGGTCTCGCCCCAAAGGCCCTCCAGCACGAAGTCCGGGCCATAGACCAAAGAGGTGATCCGGTAGTCGCCTGGGCTTCGCCTCTCGTATGTGATTTTGAGGACGCCGTCAGCCAGCAGATGAACGGAGGTGGGAGGTACGCCCATTTCGCTCCACCTGGCGAGGGCCGCTTCCCCGGCAGCTTCAAACGAGCGGCGGTAGAGCTCGACCACCGGGTCAGAAGCAAGCACTTTCTCAAGGCTGTCCCCCACACTCAGCCCGCCAAAGTCCTCGTGGGCGAGCTTCTTTTTCATCAGAATGGGGAAACCATCTGCGAACATGTAGCCCGCCTTCTCCTCCGAGAAGAAGACGTACAGACGGCTTCCCCTATCCGTGTCATACATCACGTAGACGCTCGCCCCATCCTCGCTCCGTCTTATGGCCTCCGAGGGGAAGGCGGCCTGCAAGTGCTCAAACGAGTCGGGCCGGGACCCATAGGTGGAATAAAGGCCGGCATCGAGGCCCAACCCGAAGCAGCGGTCGTTATCCCCCAGAAGAACTTCTTCCCGGTAGACGGGTACGGCCAGGGGCCCACTCCCCGGCGCCTTGGCCTTCTCCGCGAGGAAAGGACGCGGGTCGTCCACCACGCCCGCCTTCCCCCATTCCCACTCCTGGCTGGGCTGCTTCTCCCTCACGGTGGTGCTCACCTGGTCTGTCGCAGTGGTGACAGCAGGTTTCAGCGTTGTGCCGGTGCCGGCCGCTTGGTGCGCCGTGCTGGTGACGGTTGTCTGGTCCGCCGTGCTGCAGCCAATGAGTACCAGGGCGCCGACCCAGAGTATGACTGATAGGCGCTTCATCCGAATCAAGGCCTCCTAGTGACTATTGTCGCACCGGGGAGGGCCGCCAGACATCCCCTTGGCGCCAGGCGAGGCTGGCGCGCGCGTCCACGCTACTACCCCCCAAGGTGGACCCTCCCCCTCCTGCCTGCTCACTCTCGGGCCAAAGCCTCCCGATACCGCCAGTACAGCGACCCTGACGCTTCCGAGAGGCTGGCGATACCCTGCAAAGCGACTGCCAGCACGCCGGCTGCTACCAACAGGACCGCCACAAGCGCTAGGCTGCTATGCGGTTTCATATATCGAACTCTCGGCAGCGCTCCGGCAGTTCCTCGTAGCTGAAAAGCCGTTCGTACTCGAGCAGGCCCGCCAGGGCTCCGGTGCGACGGACGTGTATTCCCTGCTCCTCCAAGATGGCGACCGGGTTGAGACCCCCGATGACCACCAACCCCAGCCGACCTTCGCTCACGGGGATCTTGAGCAGCGGCTGTCCAGGCCAGCCGATAAGGAAGATCGAGCCCAGCCCGACCTGTTCCATCCGTCGGGCAAGCTCCAGCACCTGGTCCCGACTGTCCCCCGGCACTTCCCGGAAACTGGCCCCGATGAGACCGTTCCCGGTGCGCGTGGCCCCCACATAGTCCGTCATGACGCTCCGGATGAAGATCTCCAGGGGATCCAGCGTGGTCCCGTCATAGTTGATGAACTCAACGAACTGGACGGGCTTGTGGTCGCGCAGCTCGAGTAGACCGCCGAACCGGGAGACTGTCGGAATACCGTGCGCCAACAGCACTCCGTTCAAGGTGATGGAGCACACGGTTCCAATCCCCACAGCCCCTTCCGGTACCGCCGCCTGTCCCACCTGCTCACCCGGCCGCAGCAGGGTCACCAGTCGGCCCATGGCGTAACCCGCCCGAAAGACCTCGGTCATGAGAGGGACTGCTCGTCTGAGCTCCCGACGGTCGATGAGACTGACATTGACGACTACGGTGCCGCTTTTCCTGGCCAGATCGAAATTCATCTTGTAGGTCATCTGATCGATCTTGGCCGAGAGTATCCCTACCTTGTCGAATCCTCGCGCGTTCGCCAGTTCGGCCCGGCCGCGCTCGGTGATCGCACGCCCGTTCCTGCCCAGGTTTCGCGTGAACCCCGCCCGGTCCATCTCCGACAGATACAACCGCACTGTGCGCTCACTGACGTCATGCCCCATGGCTGCCAACCTCTCAGCTATGCGAGCGCTGCCCACAGCGCGTCCCGCTTCCTCCAGGATGCGCAGGATGGCCAGGCGTCTTTCTTCAGGACTCTCTCTCATACTGGCAATCATACCAGGAATCTTGCCGGTTGCTAGCCGGACAAGCGGCAGAATTGCCGGTTGAGTTGCTCATTGCCCTGCAGTCTGGTCTTGGGAGGCAAGCATCTGGGCCTGACTTGACCTCCTCTTCGCGGATCCCGCCCGAGTTCTGACGCCGCGTATTGCCACGTCTTGCCGGCAATAATGCCGCTTGTTGCGCACACCCTATCCGGTCCCGACCGCGCGTACACAGCCCTTTGGCCCGGATTGGGCGGGAGCCTCCCTGCGGGATTGCGCCTGTCCCGGTTGACTGGTAGAATTGCGGCAATTTAATGCCACATGCGCTCGTTGCGCGGTAGGACACGTGGTTCCGCCGTCCCAGCTGCGCGGAAGTGGGGAGGCCTAGGGGGCGTTCTTGCCTCGCACGGGTGCGGCAACAACCAGCCGGTGTGGAGAAGAGTATGGACGCTGTACAGCTTGACTCGGTACTTAAGTGCCGCACATCGGAGCCCTATGAGGTCATGGAGGCCCTCCAGGACATCCAGGACCTATACGGATATCTGCCCGAAGAGGCGCTTCGCGAAGTCTCCGTCGTCATGGGTGTTCCGCTAATCGAGGTCTTTCGTCTCGCCAATTTCTATAAGGCTTTCAGTTTGAAGCCACGGGGTCGCCACCTCTTGACCGTGTGCACCGGAACGGCCTGTCACGTACGCGGAACACCCCGTCTGCTTGACGCGATCATGTCCAAGCTGGACATAGAACCGGGAGAGACGACCGCCGACCAAGCATTCACGCTGGAGACCGTCAACTGCCTGGGGGCCTGTGCGTTGGGACCGGTAGTGGTCCTGGATGGTGTCTACTACGAGCAAATGGAACCCTCTAAGCTGGACGACCTCTTCGAGGCTGTACGCGCCCGCGACCAGGAAGCGGTCGCTCATGGCTAGGCTGTGTGACCCTGCCGCTTTGGAAGCTCTCCGGGCCCAGCTCAGAAAGGAGCTTGCTTCTTGGCCGCTGCGGGTGACCCTGTCTGGGGGGACGTGCGGAGAGGCCTCCGGTTCGGTAGCCGTGCTCCGGGAATTGCAGGCAGAACTTGAACGCTCCGACCTGACCGACGTTGCCTACGTGCGCGTGACAGGCTGCCACGGTTACTGCCAAGAAGAACCCCTCCTCCTTGTGGAACCGCTCGGGGCTCTCTACCGCAAGGTGAAACCCGCCGACGTCCCCGAGATCGTCAGCGAATCGCTCGTAAGCGGGCGCCTGGTCGAAAGGCTCTGCTTTGTCGAGGAGACCACTTCCCGGATCATACGAAGACCTGACGAGCTCCCTTTCTTCGCTCGCCAAGACCGCCAGCTCATGGGCCAGAACCAGTTCATCGATCCCTGCAGCATCGGCGATTACATAGCAGCCGGTGGTTACGCCGCCCTCGCCCATGTCCTCACCAGTCTGGAGCCGGAAGCGGTCATCGCGGAGGTGAAGGCTTCCGGCCTGCGCGGCCGCGGCGGAGGCGGCTACCCGACCGGACGCAAATGGGAGCAGTGCAGGCAAGCCCAAGGCAGCGAGCGCTTCGTGATCTGCAATGCAGACGAAGGCGACCCGGGAGCGTACATGGACCGCGGCCTTCTGGAGGGGAACCCTCATCTCATACTCGAGGGGATGATCATCGGGGCTTACGCGGTCGGAGCCCACAAGGGGTTTGTCTACGTGAGGAACGAGTACCCCTTGGCTGTCCACCACACCCGTATCGCCATCGAACAGGCCCGTAAGTTCGGCCTCTTGGGCGATAACATCCTTGGCAGCGGCTTCAGCTTCGACATCCGGGTGGCACGCGGTGGAGGAGCTTTCGTCTGCGGCGAGTCCACTGCTCTCATGGAGTCCCTGGAAGGCCACGTGGGTGAACCCCGCCCCAAGGACGTACACACAGTGGAACGCGGCTATCTCGACCAACCGACCGTTCTGAACAACGTCGAGACCTGGGCCAACGTGCCCGCCATCATCCGAAACGGAGCGGCTTGGTTCGCCTCCAAGGGCACTCCACGTAGCAAGGGCACCAAGATCTTCGCCCTTACCGGCCATGTCAAGAATACCGGACTGGTGGAAGTGGAAATGGGCACCACTCTCCGCGAGATCATTTTCGGAATCGGCGGGGGCGCTCAGGATGGCAGATCCATCAAAGCTGTGCAGACCGGTGGACCGTCCGGGGGATGCCTCCCGGCCTCCCTGTTCGACCTGCCCGTCGATTACGAAGCCCTTACCGAGGCCGGCTCGATGATGGGTTCCGGCGGCATGGTGGTGCTGGATGAGTCAGCCTGCATGGTCGATTTCGCTCGCTATTTCATCAAGTTCTTGCGAGAGGAGTCTTGTGGCAAGTGCGTACCCTGCCGATTAGGCACTGACCGCATGCTCGAGATACTGACCGACTTCACCCAGGGCAACGGGAAGCCCGAACAGTTGTCGACCCTGGAGGAACTGGCTTGGACCATGTCCGTTGGCTCGCTCTGCGCCTTGGGAAAGACGGCCGCTAACCCGGTACTCTCCACACTTCGTTACTTCCGAGACGAGTACGAGGCCCACGTCCATGACCGGCGCTGCCCGACCGGCACCTGCCGCTCGCTTCTCCGCTACACCATCGATCCAGACGCGTGCATGAGTTGCGGAGAATGTCTGGAGGTTTGCCCGGTCGCAGCCGTGAGCGAGGACGTCGCCCGAGGCTGTTACGTAATCGATGCGGAGCTGTGCACAGCCTGCGGCTCCTGCGCGGAAGCCTGTCCAGCGGCGGCTATAACCAGGAACTGACGGGACACGAGGAGCTTCTTGACATGCGCAGAATGGTGACCATAACTGTCGATGGGGCTCGTATCCTCACCCCAGAAGGCTCCAACGTCCTGGAAGCGGCCCTGGAAGCAGGCATCTGCATCCCCAACCTCTGCCACATGCCTGGAGTGACGCCTTTGGGAGCCTGCCGAGTCTGTATCGTCGAGGTGGTCGACAACGGACGTCGCCGGATGACCGCCTCTTGCACGCTTGAGGCCCGCGACGGTCTCGTCATCGAGGCCCACTCTGAGAACGTCATGCGCGCACGCCGCAACATCGTCGAGCTCTTGTTGGCCGAGGCACCTAATTCGCGGGCCATCCAGGACCTCGCTGCGCGGGTGGGCGTCACCTCGGTCCGCTACCCCATGCGAAACAACACCTGTGTCCTCTGCGGCCGGTGCGTGCGCGTATGTGACGAGATCTGGCAATCGAAGTCGCTGGGACTGGTGGGGAGAGGACCGGCCCGCCGCGTAGCTCTCCCCTTTGACACCCGCCCCGACCTATGCAAGCGCTGCAACAACTGCCTCCAGGCCTGCCCTATGACCATAACCCCCTGCCCCGGACCGCAGCAGGAGCCGGCCGTCTGCGCCCGCTGCGAATCCCAGCTCAGCATGGTCGAAAAGATCCCCGACACCTGCGTCATGTGCGAGCTGGGCAGAGGCTTCCAGTGCGTACGCTGGCAACTCAAGGGTTTGGAGGCCCGAGTATGACACCGAAGGCCGCTTGCTTTGACTCTCCCTGTCCCCGCTCGACCAATAGAAGGAGTCCAAGGTGAACCTGCAGCGTCCCAATGCGAATGATGCCTCCCAGACGGCCAACCGTTCCCGGAGTGTAGTCCCGGGCTCGGGACTCTGTACCCGGTGCATCGACGGCTGTCGCGGTAACTGCGAGGTCTTCCAGGCGGCCCTGCGCGGACGCGAAGTGATCTATCCCAGCCCCTTCGGATTCATCACTGCCGGGGGTGACAAGGACTACCCCGTCGACTACTCCCACCTCAACATCCAGGGCTACGCGTGCGGCGCCGAGGGCCTACCCGAGGGCGTGGAGCCCAATCCGGACAACTGCACCTTCCCCAAGGTCGACGTGCAGACGGAATACGGCTGGGACATCAAGGTCAAGATGTTGGCCCCGGTGTTCACAGGGGCTTTGGGCTCCACCGAGATAGCTCGCCGTAACTGGGAGCATTTCGCGGTCGGAGCCGCCATAAGTGGAGTGACCTGTGTCTGTGGCGAGAACGTCTGCGGGATCGATCCCGGGCTCGAGCTGGACAGCAGGGGTAAGATCAAGCGGGCTCCCGACATGGACCGGCGCATCGAGACCTACAAGCGTTATCACCGCGGCTACGGCGAGTTGCTGGTCCAGATGAACGTGGAAGACACTCGTCTGGGCGTAGCCGAGTACGTCATCGAGAAGCACGGCCTGCAGACCATAGAGCTCAAGTGGGGGCAGGGGGCGAAGTGTATCGGCGGGGAGATCAAGGTCGACTCCTTGGAGAGGGCCTTGGAGCTGCAGAGGCGCGGCTACATCGTGACTCCCGATCCTTCCGACCCCGTGGTGCAGGCGGCTTTCCGCGACGGAGCTCTCAAGCAGTTCGAGCGCCACAGCCGTCTCGGCTTCATCGATGAGGAAGGTTTCCTGGCCGAATGCGATCGTCTGCGTTCCCTGGGCTACAAGCGGATCACCTTGAAGACCGGTGCTTACGGGCTCCGCGAACTGGCTATGGCCCTCAAGTGGGGCAGTGACGCGAAGATAGACCTCCTTACGATCGATGGCGCCCCAGGGGGCACAGGCATGAGCCCCTGGCGGATGATGGAGGAGTGGGGCATGCCCAGCCTCTACCTACACTCAGCCGCTGCTGATTTCGCGGCCAAACTAGCTGCCCGAGGCAAACGCGTGCCCGACCTGGCCTTCGGAGGCGGTTTCAGCGCAGAGGACCACGTGTTCAAGGCTTTGGCCCTGGGCTCGCCTTTTGTCAAGGCCGTCTGCATGGGCCGAGCTCTCATGATCCCGGGCATGGTGGGTAAGAATGTCGGTATTTGGATGAACAACGGCGGCCTTCCTAAGACTGTGAGCCAATACGGCGACACGCCTGAGGAGATCTTCGTCTGTTGGGAGACCGTGGCTGACATCGTGGGCAAAGACGAGATGAAGAACATCCCGCTGGGCGCCGTAGGCTTCTACAACTACGTCGACAAGCTGCGGGTAGGACTGCAGCAACTCATGGCCGGGGCACGCCGCTTCAGCATCCCGGCCATGCGGCGTGAAGATCTCATGAGTCTCACTGAAGAATGCGCCCGAGTAACGGGCATCCCCTACATCATGGACGCGTACCGGGAAGAGGCCGAGGACATCCTCCTCAGTTGACGCCAGGGCAAGCTCGAAGCGCGAGGGGGCGGGGCGGCCTTACGGCCGCCCCGCTCTATTTCACCACCAGACTGACCAGCCGGCCCGGGACCACCATCTCTTTGACCAGGGTCTTGCCTTCCAGATGCCTGGCCACCCCGGGCTGGGCCTTGGCCGCGGCCAGGATGTCGGACTCAGAAGCATCGACAGGAACCACCACCCGGTCCCGCACTTTGCCGTTCACTTGCACAGCGAGCTCGACCGTCTCGGCTGCCAGGAAACGCTCATCGGCCACAGGCCAAGGGGCGTCCCAGATCCTCTCGCGTCCCATCATCTCCCATAGTTCAGCGCACAGGTGCGGCGCGAAAGGCTCCAGCATACGAACAACGGCCTCGAGCGCTGCTCTCATCACCATCTTTCCCGAAGGTGTGGCGGCCAGGCCGCCCGCCCGGGCTGCCGCGATCTCGTTGCTGAGTTCCATGATGGAGGCCAACGCGGTGTTGAAACGAAAGCGCTCGCCGATGTCGACGGTCACCTTGTGTATGACCTGGTTGGTTTTGACCAACAAGGCGCGCTCGGCAGGGCTGAGACGGTCGGGACTGAGACTATCAGGGCTCACGGCAGCAGAACCGGAAGCGTCAGGGCTGCTGACGCCAACACTGACGTCCGCAACCTGGGTGGACCCGCTCAGATCGGCCAGCGAACCGGCAGCCGCGGCCCCGCCCCCGTCCCCCGCCTGACCCCACAAGCCCTCATCCACGGCCTCCGTAACCTGGCGCCACACTCTGCCCAGGAACCGATACACACCTTCGATGCCCTGGTCACTCCACTCAGCATCTGCTTCCGCCGGGCCCATGAAGAGCACGTAGCTCCTCACCGAATCAGCGCCGTATTTCTCCACCATGTCGTCAGGGCTGACCACGTTGCCCTTGCTCTTGCTCATCTTGGCGCCCTTGTAGTAGATCATGCCTTGGGTGAAGAGGTTCTTGAACGGTTCCTCGAACCCGACCAGCCCCAGGTCATAGAGCACCTTGGTAAAAAAGCGGGAATACATCAGGTGGAGGATGGCGTGCTCCACTCCCCCGATGTACTGATCCACCGGCAGCCAGTAGTCCACGGCGTCGCGGTCGAAAGGCACGTCGTCGCGCCAGGGCGAGACATAGCGCAGGTAGTACCAAGAGGAGTCCACGAACGTATCCATGGTGTCGGATTCTCGCCGGGCCGGGCCCCCGCATACCGGGCAGGTGGTGTTGACCCAGTGTTCGGCTGCCGCCAACGGTGACTTGCCCTTAGGAGCGTAATCCTTGATCTCGGGAAGGAGCACGGGTAGCTGATCCTCAGGCACCGGCAGTTCGCCGCACTTCTCGCAATATAGGATGGGGATGGGCGCTCCCCAATAGCGCTGCCGGGACACCAGCCAGTCGCGCAAACGATAGTTGACCGCGAAGTCCGCCTTCCCTTGCTCCTTGAGCCACTCGGTGATCTTGACGATAGCCTCGGCTTTCGGCAGGCCGTTGAACCGACCACTGTTCACCAGGACCCCGTCGCCACTGTAAGCCTGGATCAACCGACCCTGAGCGTCTTTGTACTCCGGGGGAGTCGAGATGACCTCCACTATGGGCAGGCTGTATTTCTTGGCGAAGGCGAAGTCCCGCTCGTCGTGGGCCGGCACGGCCATGATGGCACCCGTCCCGTAGTCCATCATCACGTAGTCGGCGACGTAGATGGGGATCCTGTCGCCAGTGACCGGATTGACGGCGTAGCGCCCGGTGAAAACCCCCGTCTTCTCCTTCTCCAGACTGGTCCGCTCGATGTGAGAGGTGGCCATGGCCTTAGCCACGTAGCGCTTGACCTCCTCCTCTTGCGGCAGACCAGCCACCAGCTCTTCGACCAGGGGATGCTCGGGGGCCAGAATGAAGAAGGTGGCCCCGAACAGGGTGTCGGGCCTGGTGGTGAACACAGTGACCTCAATTCCGCCTGGGCCAGATTCTCCCCCGGATCCGCCCTGCGCCTGCACCTCTCCCAACGAGTCGAGCTCTCCTTCTTCGCGGGGGGCGATGGTGAAGATCACGTTGGCGCCCGTAGAACGCCCGATCCAGTTACGCTGCATGGTGATGACCCGCTCGGGCCACGACTCGAGCTTGTCGAAATCGCGCAGCAGTCGCTCAGCATAGTCCGTGATACGAAAGAACCACTGCTTGAGCTTGCGGGCCTCGACCGGGCTGTCGCAGCGCTCGCACGCCCCTTCCACCACCTGCTCATTGGCGAGGACGGTCTGGCAAGAAGGGCACCAGTTGACCGGCGCCTCCTTCTTGTAGGCGAGACCCTTCTTGTAGAACTGCAAGAACAGCCATTGCGTCCACTTGTAGTACTCAGGCCGACAGGTGACCACCTCCCGAGTCCAGTCTATGGACACACCCAGTCGCCGTAGTTGCCGATTGATGGTGGCGATGGCCTCCTCGGTGAACTTAGCCGGCGGCTCCCCCGTCTTGATGGCCATGTTCTCGGAGTTCAGTCCAAAGGCATCGTAGCCCATGGGATGAAGCACGCGCTGACCCTGGTGCCGTCGGAAACGAGCAATCACGTCGCCCATGGTGTAGTTCTTGACGTGTCCCATGTGGGCGCTGCCCGAGGGATAAGGGAACATCTCGAGCACGTAGGTGGCATCCTTGCCCTTCCCTTCGGGGTGAGACCCGGGCTCAGGGTTAGGGACCACGAAGGTCTGCTCCTCGGCCCAGACTCTCTGCCACTTGGTCTCGATCCGCTCGGGATCGTACTTACGTGCCATAGCTCGTCCTTCCCAGTTCCTTTCGCCCTCTTCGCCTCAGGTGGACCGCCTGCCAGGGGTCCTCTGCCCCATCATCGGCCGCATACTTGCGCCTACCGGCGGACAATTATCCCAGCCTATCTTGCGCTCGCCAAATAGGAGCCGCAGCGACCGAGCCAGGTGATGCTGGACCTGGGCGGCCCGATGTACACCCCTTCAGTAGGTGACGAAACTAGGCAGCCAGGTGGCCAACTTGGGAAAAATCAAAAGTAGAGCAGCCAGAATGATCATGCTGCCGAGAAAAGCAAGCGCACCCCGGAAGATCCTCCCCATGGGAACGTCAGGAGCTACTCCCTTGATGATGTAGACGTTTATCCCGACCGGCGGGGTGATCACCCCCATCTCCACGATGAGCACGACTATCACCCCGAACCAGATGGGGTCGAAGCCTAAGGTCACCACGGTGGGATACAAGATGGGCACAGTCAAGGTGACCATGGCCAGCGAGTCCATGAACATCCCCGCCACCAGGTACATGGCCAGAATCAGGATCATCACTGCCGTTGGCGGCATCGGCAATCCGCCCAGGAAGTTCGAGGCGGCTCGGGGTATGCCTGTGACCGCCATGAAATGACCGAAGACGGTGGCCCCGGCCACGATGGTCATGATCATCGCCGTGATAAGCAAGGTGTCTTTCACCGCCAACAAGAACTTGCGGACCCCCAGTTGACGTCTGATCAGGCCGATAGCGATAGCCGCCCCCGTACCTACCCCCGCCGCCTGGGTGGGACTGAAGAGTCCCGCAAACAGTCCCCCCAGGACCAGAGCGAACAAGAAGATCATCTCAAGCAAGCCGGTCATGCCCAGCAGCTTCTGCTTAAGAGTAGTGGCGCCCCCGGAAGGAGCAGAGGTCGGATTGAAGCGCGCCCAGACATAGACAGCCATGGCAAACAAGCCGGCGAGGATGAGGCCGGGGACCACGCCCGCTACGAATAGCTTCCCGATGGACTGCTCCGAGAGAATCCCATATACGATAAAGATGGTGCTGGGCGGAATCATGATGCCCAGGCTGCCTGAGGCAGCCATGCAACCACAAGCCAAGCCTGAATCGTAGCCGTAGCGCCGCATCTCGGGGATGGCTACTTTGCCCATAGCGGCAGCCGTAGCGCTGGTCGAGCCGCAGATGGCCGAGAAGCCCGCGGTGGCTACGATAGTCGCGATAGCGAGTCCTCCCCGCCACTTGCCGAAAATCGTGTAGGCCCCCTGGTAAAGTCTGCCGCTCATGCCGGCATAGAAAGCGACCGAGCCCATGAACACGAACATCGGGATCACTGTGAGCCCGTAACCGGACCATATCTCCCAGAAATCCCTCACCAATATGCTCATGCCGGCTGTCCAACCCTTGGTGGCCACGAAGCCCGCCACCCCTACCAGCCCCATGGCGAAGCCCACAGGCATCCCCAATAGGAAGATGACGATCAGGACCACGATGCCTATGATGCCTATGGTCACCGGGTCCATGTCTTCACTGCCTTTCGGACGGCCTTGACCAAGTCAACCAGCAGTATCAGCAAGGTAGCCGCAAACGACACGGCCATACCATAGACGAAGGGATAGAACGGGATCTTCTGCGTCATCGACACCTCCCCTGAAGCCCGCAGATCTCCCGCGTACTTGAATCCATATCGGGTGAGCAATGACAGAAGAACCACGCCCAACAGAATCACGAAGACGTCGATCACCAGTTTGAGGCGGCGGGGGAGATGGTCGACGATGAAATCGACCGACACATGGCCCCGCATCAACAAAGTGTGCGGAACCGCGAAGGCAATGGTAACCACCGCGAAGAAAGTCACGAACTCGATCCCGCCCCGGACCGGCTTAGCGAACACCTTGATGCCGATGACATCAGAGAGGATAAGGACCAGCATCCCCACCAGCCCCGCCCCCGCGACGAAGAAGAGCGCCCTGGTCAGGTAGCCGGCCCAACGATCGAAGGCCAAGACGCCCGTCTCCGCTCCGGGGTCAGCCCCCCCACCTCCCGACTGCACTCCGGGACCGGTCCCGGCGGCTCCCGACTCCGCTCCGAGACCGGGGAGACTACCTTCCGTCTCTCTAGCTTCCGGCTTTATCGGCTCCGACGCTCTTCCGCCCACAAAAGCACCTCCCTGCCGACCGCTTGCACCCGGAGGCGGGGCCAGGCCCCGCCTCCGGCGTGAATGGACTTGCTAGCAGAATGGAGATCCGGACCCGCGAACGCCTCGTTCAAGGAGCAGAGGGCGACTTCACATTCTCAGCTACCCAAGCCGAGCAGTCCGCCTCTGGTATCGCCTTTTCGGTCCAATAACGGATGCGCTCTTGGAGATAGGCATGGTAGTCTTCGGTCAGACCGGCAGCCTTCAAGTCGGCCAGTTTCTTGTCGAACATGGGCTTGACCGCTTGGACCCAGGCCTGGGACTCCTCTGGGCTGAGGTCGATGACCTTGCGATCAGGACCCTGCTCCAGGAAGAACTTCATGGCGTCATAGTCATACGCCGAACCGACCTTGGCCCAGTATTCGATGTACTCCTCGCTGACCTCCGTGAAGATCTGCTGGATGTCCGGCGGCAGGGAGTTCCACTTGTCGAGATTCATTATGAGATACATGGAGCTGACAGACCCGATGGCAAAGCACTGGGTGACGTTCTTCACCACTTCAGCTTGCTTCCAGCCCAGGAGCACCTCACGGGGTGCGATGCTGCCATCGACCACACCTTTGGACATCAGCTCATAGGCTTCGTTCTGAGGAGCAGCATAGCCCTCCGCTCCCAGCGCAGTGGCAATGGCGGCTCCTACACCCGTCGAGCGGATGACCAGGCCTTTCATGTCCGCCAACTTCGTGACCGGCTTGCTGACGGTCAGTACCACCTGCGGACCCGTCCCGTAGAAGGCAAGAGCCTTCACCTTATCCAGCTCAGCCGGCTTGAACTGATTGTAGTAGTCGTGGATCACATGCGTGGCCACGTAGCCTGAAGGGTAGCCGTTAGGATAGTCGAGCAGATCCATCACCGGGAATATGCCAGGAGTGTAGGCGAACACTGAGAAACCTAGATCCGAAATGCCGCTGACCACGCCATCGAAGACCTTGTTGCCGGGAGTCAAAGAAGCACCCGGCAGGTATTCGAACTGCACTGCTCCATTTGTCCTCTTGGTGATTTCGGCCATCCACATCTCACCGACAATGGCGATCTTGTTGGTAGCCGGGAAGAATGTGTTGAAGGTGAACTTCCATTGACCTTGCGCGTAGGTGGACACCGTAGTCTCTGGAGCCGCCGTAGTGGTGGGACCAGCCGTTGTCGAGGGAGCGACCGTGGTGGGTGGAGCCGTGGTGGTAGTCTCTTTCTCACCGCAGGCAACGAGTCCCCCCACGAGCGCTAACACTAGAATCAGTCCCAGTATCGACGCCTTCCTCATTGCTAGCCTCCTTCCAGACGCGCCGGTGACCCCCAATTCCCACCGGATCGCAATGGGTCGATATTATGACTGTATCAGATTGTGCATAGCTGGATGAAAAGAATGGTCGACTCGAATACTACGTCAGTGCGCTGCGGGCCACCTTGAACGCAGGGACCGACGCCGCGCCCATAGAGCCGCGCTCGCCACGCCCGCCGTCCTCGGGTTGGATGCGCTGGTCTGTCTTTCCCTCTCCCCCGCTGTAGTGACCGGCCGCTTGTCGGGCGCGCCTCCGCCTCGTACGATATGGCCATGGACATCCTCGACGTCTTGGTCCGTATCTTGGTGGCTGCGGTACTCGGCGGGGCCATAGGTCTGGAGCGGGAAATCAGAGAGCACACCGCCGGCTTCCGCACGCACATCCTAGTCTCGGTCGGCGCCGCCGCCTTCACTCTGGCTTCAAGCTATGGCCTGCAGGGGACCGGACTGGACCCCAACCGCATATCCGCTCAGGTGGTCACTGGGATCGGTTTCTTGGGCGCAGGCGCCATCATCCGCCACGGAGTCTCCGTACGCGGCCTGACCACTGCCGCCAGCTTGTGGGCCATAGCCGCCGTTGGCCTGCTTACCGCCCAGGGTTTCTTCGGCGCGGCCCTCATCACCACCGGCGTCGTCCTCTTAAGTTTGTACGGGCTACGTCTGCTGGAAGACCGTGTCCTCTACGCCTACACCGGCACCCCCCTCAGACTGCGCATCCACTTCCGCTCGCCCGGCTATGCGCCCCTGGGCGAAGTGATGGCCAGGCTCGAGGAGGCTCACGTCGTCGTCAAGGAAGTGGTCGGTTCGGCTGAGCCCGAGGAGACCGAGGTCGTCCGCCTCCTGCTCAAACTCCCCAGGGGCCTGCAACCGGTGAAGCTGGTGGCCTTGCTCGCAGAAATGCCGCAGGTCAAGCAGGTCAGCCTGGAGTAGCCGACTCCTTCGCCCCGGGAGTCGCCCGCCTCAGCCGAGCCAACTCCCGAGCCCATTCTTTGATCTCGTCTCGGAGTTTGGCTGCATATTCGAAGCGGAGTTCTTCCGCCGCCGCAAACATCTCCTCCTCCAAGGCCGCCATCAAGCGCTCGATCTCCTCAGGCGACATCCTCTCCGGAGCTGCTGCCTTACGCCGCTCCTTGTAGGGCACCGTGCCCGCGACACCGAGCAACTCTGTGATGTCGGAGACTCCTTTCACGATACTCCGCGGTTCTATCCCGTGCTCGGCATTGAAGGCAAGCTGAGCCGCCCGCCGCCGCTCCGTCTCGGCGATGGCCCGCTCCATAGCGACGGTGCGCTTGTCCGCATACATGATCACAGTGCCCTCCACGTTGCGAGCAGCCCGGCCGATCGTCTGGATCAGGGCTGTCTCTCCGCGCAAGAAACCCTCCTTGTCAGCGTCAAGTATGGCTACCAGAGCCACTTCGGGTAGGTCCAGACCTTCCCGCAAGAGGTTTATCCCGACAAGGACGTCCACATCCCCCAGCCGTAGCTCGCGGATGATGCGGATGCGCTCGATGGTGTCTACCTCAGAATGCAGATAGCGGACCTTGAAGCCCATTTCCAAGAGATAGTCGGTCAGATCTTCGGCCATCTTCTTGGTGAGGGTGGTGACCAGGGTCCGCTGTCCCTTCTCCACCCGCTTGCGGATCTCGTTCATGAGATCGTCGATCTGGTGCCGAGTGGGTCGGACCTCGACCATGGGGTCCACCAAACCGGTGGGCCGGATGAGCTGCTCCACCACCTGCGACGAGACCGAGATCTCCCACTCTCCCGGCGTAGCCGAGACGAAGATCGCCTGAGGCACGCGCTCAATGAATTCGTCGAACCGCAGCGGTCGATTGTCAAGGGCGGAGGGGAGCCTGAAGCCGTGCTCTACCAGCATCAGTTTTCGACTGCGGTCCCCCTCATACATGCCATGAAGCTGGGGGACGGTCATGTGCGACTCATCGATGAAGACCAGGAAATCGTCCGGGAAGAAATCGAGAAGGGTGTAGGGCGGCTCCCCCGGTCTGCGACCGGAAAGGATGCGGGAGTAGTTCTCGATGCCGTTGCAGTAGCCCAACTCCCGCAGCATCTCCATGTCGTACTGCGTCCGCTGGCGCAGACGAAAAGCCTCCAGCTGCTTACCTTGGGCTTCCAGCTCGGCCACCCTAGCCTCCAGCTCGGCGGCAATCTCCGTTAGGGCACGCTCGATGGTGTCCTCCGTAGTGACGAAATGCGTGGCCGGATACACTGCTACACTCGGCAGCCTAGCCACGACTTCCTGAGAGACAGGGTCGATCTTGACGATCGCCTCCACCACGTCGCCCCACAAGCTGATCCGTAGAGCATAATCCTCGTACGCGGGCCAAACCTCGAAGCTGTCTCCCCGGACTCGGAACTTCCCCCTGGTGAACCCGATCTCGTTACGCTCGTAGTGGATCTTCACCAGCTTGGCGAACACCTCATCCCGGTCGATCTCCTCGCCGGTCTTGAAAAGCACCACCTGACGCAGGTACTCGGCCGGCGAGCCCAGGCCGTAGATGCAGGACACCGAAGCCACGATGACCACGTCTCGACGCATGAGCAGGCTGGAGGTGGCCGCATGCCGGAGACGATCGATCTCCTGGTTGATAGAAGAGTCCTTTTCGATGTACGTGTCCGTTGCCGGGAGATAGGCCTCCGGCTGGTAGTAGTCATAGTAGGAGACGAAGTATTCGACCGCATTGTCGGGAAGGAACTCGCGGAACTCGTTGCAAAGCTGGGCAGCAAGTGTCTTGTTGGGGGCCATCACCAGCGCTGGTCTGCCCACCTGGGCGATGATGTTGGCCATGGTGAAGGTCTTGCCCGATCCCGTCACCCCTAGAAGGGTCTGGAAGCGGTCTCCCCGCCTGACCCCTGCCACCAGGCGGGCCACAGCCTGTGGCTGGTCACCCTGGAGTTCGTAGTCCGCCCGTAGCCTGAAGGGCGTGTTCGAATCGAGGCGAGAGTGAAGCCCGGCTTTAGAAGACGTCGGGATGAACTCGTTCATAGATGATCCGGTAGCGTTCTATGCGGGTGACGTACTCCTTGGTCTCCGGATACTCGATGGCCGCAGGCTCAAGAGTCTTTTTGCCACTGGCCTTTATCCAGCGGCTGACCGGCGTGGGGCCGGCATTGTAGGCGGCCACCGCCGCCAGCTCGTCCTTCCCGAAACGCCGAAGGAGGTAGGCTAAGTAACAGGTGCCTAGCTCCAAGTTGTCCACTGGGTCGGTGAGTATCGGTTCCTTGGCGCCCTTGTAGCTGTCAAGACCCACAATGAAGGTCACGGTATCAGGCATGAGCTGCATCAGACCTTGCGCTCCCGCCCGCGACTGCGCCCGGGGATCGAAGCCGCTCTCCGCCCGCACGACGGCAGCGACCAAGTAGGGGTCGACGTTATAACGCGAAGCAGCCCGGGCGATCTCCGCTTCGTACTTGAGCGGAAAGACCCGCGCTGACGCCGCTGGCAGTATCAGACGCCCGGAAACAACGGCAAAAGTCACCCCGGCCAGACCAGCCAGCACGACCAGCACGGCGAGCGCAGGCCAGAGCCGCCAGCCCCGTCTTCTCGGCGGTCGCCTGCCGCTCCTCGCTCGGCTCGTGCCGCCCGCTCGGCCGCGCCCCGCTCGGCTCGTGCTCCGCTCCCCATTCATGGAAGGTCTCCTTGCCGCGGCGTCGCCTTTTCTGCGAGCCGCTTCTGGGCCAACGCGTAGACCTCCCTCACGAAGTCTTCGAGCTCAGCCCGGGAACCGTCGTTCACGAAGACCAGGTCACTGCCCTGCCTCCGTCTCTCGCTGGTCGCCTGCAGACTTTCGAACTCCTCGAACTGTTCGGGTCCGAACCGGTGCACTGAGCGTTGCCGTCTGACCGAGGGAGAGGCTTCGATGGTCACGATGAGGTCGAACATGTCTTCGTAGCCAGCTTCAAACAGAAGCGGTACCTCGCAGACCACTACTGACCCCCTGGGAGCACCGTCCAGGAACTTCTCCAACCTTTCCTGCACCAGCGGGTGAGTCAATCCTTCCAGCCACCGCAGTCTATCAGGCCGGCCTCGCACCATTTGCGCCAGGCGCCTGCGGTCCACCTCACCCGCGGCAGTCAAGACTTCGGGACCGAACTGTCCGACGAGCGCCGTCTTGCAGGCGTCTTCCCGGTAAAGATCGTGCACCACCCGGTCTGCAGAAAAGGTGAGAGCCCCCAGGGAGCCGAACAGGGCAAGGGCCGTGCTCTTCCCGGCACCGATCCCCCCGGTGAGGCCCACCGCGAACAGGTCGCGCCTTCCCCTACCCATCGCTCCTCCAAAAAACGGAGAGCGCCTGTGGCGCTCCCGTATGCTGCCTCATCCTGCCGGTCTCCTGCAGCCGGCCCTGGCGAGCTCAATCCTCGCGAGGAGACTCCTCGCCTGTAGAGCTCGGCTCCTGGGCCGCGTCGGAGTCAGCGACCAGCTCTTCACCCGTGGTCTCGGCTTCCTCCACCACGGCAGCTTCTTCGGTGCCGGGGGCCTCCTCGACCTCTGCCTCGACCTCTTCGCCCTCGGCGGCCTCCTCGACTTCCTCGCCCTCTTCCATCAGGGCGTCCTCATGGATGCGGTACTCGGGTTCGAGGCGCTTCAAGCTGAGAGAAAGCCGACGACGCTCGGGGTCGATCTCGATGATCTTCACGTTGACCTCTTGCCCCGGCCGCACGATCTCGGAAGGATCCTCCACGTGGTGCTGGGCCAGCTCCGAGATGTGGATGAGACCTTCCACGCCCTCCTCGATCTCGACAAAAGCCCCAAACGAAACCAGCTTGGTGACCCGCCCGTGGACGATCTCGTTCACCTGACGGTTCTCGAAGACCTGCTGCCACGGATCCTTCTGGGTCTGCTTGAGACCAAGGGAGATGCGCTGCCGCTCCCGGTCGATGTCCAGCACCCGGACTTCGACCTTCTGGCCCACAGAAAGGACCTCAGAGGGATGATTGACATGGCTCCAAGAGAGCTCCGAAATGTGGATAAGCCCGTCGATACCGTCCAGATCCACAAAGGCGCCGAAATCGACGATGTTGGAGACAGTCCCGGTGACCAGGTCGCCCACGTTCATGCGATCGAGAATCTGTTCCCGGGCCCCCCGCCGCTCCTCCTCAAGGACGGCGCGGCGGCTCAACACCACGTTGTTACGGAAGCGGTTGAGCTCGATGACTCGGCATTCAAGCGTCTGTCCCAGGAACTCGTCCAGATCAGCCACTCGGCGGATATCTACCAAAGAGGCGGGCAGGAAGCCCCGGACCCCCAGGTCAAGGATCAATCCGCCCTTGACGACCTCGATCACGGTGCCGGACACCGGGGTACCTTCTTCGGCCGCTTTCTCGATCCGCTGCCAAGCCCGTTCGAACCGCGCGCGCTTGCGGGAAAGGATGAGACGCCCGTCCGCATCTTCTTTGGTGAGGACCAAGGCGTCGATGACGTCTCCCACCGCGACCTCTTCGGCAGGGTTCACCGACTTCTTGATCGAAAGCTCACTGGCGGGGACCACCCCCTCGCTCTTGTAGCCGATGTCGACCAGAACCTCGTCTTTGTCGACCCTCACTACGGTCCCCGTCACGATGTCGCCTTCCTCGAAAGTGACGATCGTGGCATCGTAGTTGGGGACCAACTTGCCATCGACCTCGACCATGAGGTCCTGGCCGCCCTGCAGTCTGTGAACTTCGTCGGTGTGTTGATCTGCCATGTAGTTTCCGTTTCCCTTCCCAAAAAAGCGCAACCTGAGGCCGCTTCTCAGCACGGCTTCCGTGCCCGGTAGTATACCCAGGCCCACAAGAAAAGCAATATGGTGGAAGACTCCCGTCTCTATTTGGCCGAAAGCCAGTCCGGCCCTACGCCCGCATCTACTCCCAGAGGAGGATCCATGGGGTAGGCTTGTACCATCTCCTCCACCATGGCCCCGCGGACAGCTTCGGCCTCTTCTGCGGGCACTTCGCACAACAGCTCGTCGTGGACCTGCAGCACCAGACGAGCGCGAGGGAACTCCCGCAGCAACCGCCCGTGACAGCGGATCATGGCCACTTTGATTATGTCGGCAGCGCTGCCCTGGATCACGGAGTTGACGGCGAGCCGCTCTCCTAGCGAACGCTCCTGGAAACTGGATGCTTTGAGCTCGGGGATGGGCCGCCTACGCCCGAACACCGTAGTCGCGTAGCCCCGCGCCCGCGCTTCCGCGATGGTCTCCTCAATGAAAGTCTTGACCCGGGGCATCCGCTCGAAGTAGCGGGCGATGTAGGCCTCCGCTTCTTCTCTTTCTATCCCCAGGCTCTGGCTCAGCCCGTAGGCCGAGATCCCATACATGATCCCGAAGTTGACTGCCTTGGCGTAACGGCGATGCTGGGAGTCCACCTGGTCTTCGGCTATGCCGAAGACCTCAGCCGCCGTCCGGGCATGGATGTCCTCTCCTCTGCGGAAGGCCTCGAGAAGAGCTGGCTCCCCAGAAAGATGAGCCATGATGCGCAGTTCGATCTGAGAGTAGTCCGCCACCACCAGGAGATTGCCTGGCTCGGCTGTAAAGCATTGCCTTATCTGGGCCCCCAGCGCCGTCCGCACGGGGATGTTCTGTAGGTTGGGATCGCTGGAGGAAAGCCGGCCGGTGGCCGTCACCGTCTGGTGGAAGGTGGTGTGAAGACGCCCCGTCCCTGGGTCCACAGCTTGAGGCAGGGCCAGAAGGTAGGTGGAGAGCAGCTTGGATAGTTCGCGGTGGTTCAGAATGAGCCCCACTATAGGGTGACTCCCGCGCAGCGCTTCCAGAGTTTTAGCATCGGTGGAGTAACCGGTCTTGGTCTTGCGCTGACGAGCCAGACCCAGTTTTTCGAAGAGTATTCGGGAGAGCTGCTGAGGCGACCCTAGGTTGAAGGTCTCCCCCGCCAATTCGTAGATCGAGGCCTCCAGCTCCTCCAGCTGGTCCTGCATTTTGCCCGCCATCTCGCCCAGACGGTAGCAATCCAGATGAACACCGGCTTCCTCCATGGCGATCAGCACGGGAGTAAGCGGCAGTTCGACCTCCTGGAACAGGTCCCACATACCCTGCTCGCGCAATCGCCTCTCCTGCTCTGAGGCCACAGGCAACACCACCGCTGCGGCAGTCCGGCCCTCACAGTGACCGGCGCCAGGCAAGGGCACCCCCAGCTCGGCTGCCAAGTCCTCCAGGCGATAGTCACGGCGGCCCGGCGCGAGTAAGTAGCCGGCGATGTACGTGTCATGAGCAGCCTGCTGTATCAGCCCGCGGAGAAGACGCTGCGACTTCAAGTCGTGGCATATGACGCTCAGTCCAGGCAGGCTCTCACCCAGAGCATTCCGCTCCCGCTCGCCCACTTCGATCTCGGCCAGCGTCAGACCCTCGTAGAAGGCGGTCGGCAGGCGCAGCGGCGGATTCTCGGGCAGACTGGAGATTGGACCCGAGGGTTGGGCCAACCACAGTCGGCCTGGACCTCCCAGTCGGCCCTGCGCCATGCACTCGCTGGCCAGTCCCACCGGTCGGGCTCGGTCAAGACCGAGATCGGCTACCAAATCGGCCTCGGCGGAGACAGCCTCCCAATGCCGCACCTCCGGCAGCTGAGCTACCGCAGCCGTCCGGCCCCTTGTGGCTGCGGCCCCCTTCCCCGCCGGGGCCACAGCCTCCGCTACCGGCAGCTGTTCCAAGCGCTCAAACAGCGAGGTGAACTCCAGCCGACTGAACAGTTCTTTGAGCCGTTCTTTGTCCGGCCGCGGCGGACAAAGCCCCACAGCATCGATGGCGATGGGAACCTCCCGGTCGAGGAGCGCCAATCGACGCGACAGAAAAGCGAGCTCCCGGTTTTCGCGGAGCAACTCGCGCCGTTTAGCCCCCTCCACTTGGTCGAGGTTCGCGAATACAGCCTCCAGACTTCCGAAGCGCTCCAGCAATTGGGCGGCCGTCTTGTCGCCGATGCCCGGAACCCCCGGTATGTTGTCCGAGGAATCTCCTTTGAGTCCGATCAGGTCCGGAATCAGGCGAGGCGGCACCCCGAACCGCTCTTCCACCGCGGCCGGGTCATAGATCCTGACCTCCGTAACCCCCTTGGTGTTGGCCATGATGCGCACGTGCTGTCCGGCCAACTGCAGAGCGTCGCGATCGCCAGTGACTATGATGGTCTCCCGCCCTTCAGCCTCGGCCTGCCGCGCCAGGGCGGCCAAGATGTCGTCCGCCTCGTAGCCCGGCAGCGCCAGGTTTACGAAGCCGAAGGCAGCCGACAATTCTTCGAAATACGGCCACTGCTCGACCAGGGGCTCCGGCATAGGTTTGCGCTGGGCCTTGTATTCTTCGTACTCTTCGTGGCGAAAAGTCTTCTCGCGAGAATCCCAGGCCACTATGACCGCCCCCGGTTTGTACTCCGCCAAGACCTTGAGAACCATCAGACAGAACCCATAAAGCGCGTTGGTGGGGAGGCCGTCACTTGTGGCTATCTCCGGAGGCAAAGCGTAGAACGCTCTATAGGCGAGGTTGTTGCCATCGATCAAGAAAAGGGGGCCCCGGACCTCTTCGCTTCCGCTCGCGTTTTCGACTGCCACCTTCCAGTCCTCCCCAATGCCCGGAAATCAATCTGACATAGAGACTGTGCCGGTTTCGGACAGGTCGTAGCCGCCCAAAGCGGCCAGAGCCTCTCGAAACTGCGTGGATTCCAACACTTTAAGCAGCACGGCGAAGGCCGGCTCGCCGCGCCACTCTGCTCGTGCCACCAGGTCATACCGTTCCTCCCACAGCGGCACGAACTCGAGCCCATAGGCGCCGGCCGCTGCCCGGATACCCAGGCCTGCCGTCGCCGCCCCTTCCGCAATCAAACGGGCCACTCCCAGATGGGTGCGCTCCTCTCGCTGATAACCTACGATCCGACGCGCTTCCAGACCAGCCTTCTTGAGCTGCGCGTCCAGCCATACCCGCGTGCCTGAGCCCGGTTGCCGGTTCACGAAGACCACCCCCGGTTTGGCCAGGTCGAGCAACTTTCTCAGCCCTTGAGGATTGCCCGGCGGCACTAGGATACCCTGCTCTCGTTTGACCAGATTCACGATGACCACCGGCACGTTCGGCAGGACCCTCTCGATGAAGGGCAGGTTGTACAAACCTGTCTTCTCGTCCCACAGGTGTACCCCCGCAAGGTCCGCCTCTCCCCGCGCCAACGCGATGAGACCTCCCAGGCTGCCCAGGAAAACGGTGGTGAGACTGTGGGGCGGCGAATGTTCGGCCAGCAAGCGGCTGAGCAACTCGACCGCGAGGTCATGACTGCCCGCGAAGCGAACCACCGCTTGCTCCTCCCCCTCAAGATGCGAGAACCGGGTGCCGCGTCCCCGAGACTCGGCGTCTTCTCCCACTGCGACCCGCAACTCTTGCCACCGGGAGATGGCTGCCGCTAAGGCTGCCTCGGCATGAGCCGGGCTGTGACCGGAAGCAAGTGCGTCCAGCAAGTAGCTTTCTGCGCGATTGACCAAGTCGGCCCACTGCCATTCCGGCGAGCGAGAGAGAACCCCCAGCCCGGACCGCAGAGGCCGCACCCTGGTCCCTCCCCCCCGCTGGGAGACCACCAGCCCCTCGCGGGCCAAACGGGAGTAGGCCCGGGCCACTGTGGCCGGCGTGCACTGCCACCGCTGGGCCATATCGCGCACGGACGGCAGACGTTGCCCCGGAAGAAGTTCACCGGCCACGATAGAGCGTCTGACGGCTTCGGCGATCTCCAGATAGACGATGCCGTCAAATCTGCCGTCCGGTTCAGTCATGGGTAAAGGAGCTCCTGGCGGGGGGTGTGGCTTACAGAGCATTGGTTGCACAGTATTAAATCACACTCTATCATTCCGGCCCGCGGTCGCATTCGGCCCTTCACGGGGTTGGTTACGCAAGGAGCCCAGGATGACAAGAGTGGTCAGGCAGCCCCCAGCTTCACCTTTGGCCCGCACTCGCGCTCGTCTCGAAGGGACGTCGCTGGTCGAGCTGAGCGGCCTTTCCCCCGACCGTCTGGTGGGCATGTACCAGAGGATGGCCCTCATCCGGCAGTTTGAGGAACAGGCGGCAGCCCTGTACCGTGCCGGCCGCATCCGGGGAGTCACCCACACCTATCAAGGACAGGAAGCCGTGGCAGTGGGAGCCGCCTGGTGCCTGACCGCCGAGGATTACATAACTTCCACGCACCGAGGACATGCCCACGTCTTGGCCAAAGGAGCGGACGAGAAGCGGTGCATGGCCGAACTCATGGGCAAGGCGACCGGCTACTGCAGGGGACGGGGCGGCTCCATGCACATCGCCGACCTCAGTCAAGGCATTCTCGGCGCCAACGGGATCGTAGGGGGAGGCATGGGCATCGCCGTAGGCTCGGCGCTGGCAGCGGATCTCCTCAAGAACGGACGGGTGACCGTGTGTTTCTTCGGGGACGGGGCCCTCAATCAAGGGATCCTCCACGAGGTGTCTAACCTGGCTGCCATCTGGAGACTCCCCTGTGTGTTTCTGTGTGAGAACAACTTCTACGGCATGAGCGGCCCGGTGGACAAGATGCTGGCTCTCGGCCCGGACGGGTTCAAGGGTAGAGCCCAAGCTTTCGGCCTCCCGGCCGTGGAGTGCGACGGCATGGACGTGATCGACGTCTTCCTCGGCGTGCGCGAAGGGGTGCAGCGGGCCCGAGCCGGCGAGGGACCCACCTATGTCTTCGCTCACACCTACCGCTTTCTCGGCCACCACGTGGGCGACCCTCTCACGTACCGCGACAAGGAGGAGCTTGAGCTTTGGCGCAGGCTGGATCCCATCCCCAGTTTCGGCGGGCTGCTGGTGGAGCAAGGCCTCGCCTCCCCCCAAGACCTTGCTGACTGGGACCACGAGGCCGGCACACGCATCGCCGAGGCTGTACGCTACGCTGAGTCCAGCCCAGAACCGGCAAGAGACACGCTCCTGGAGGGCCTTTTCGGATGATAGAAGAGCAGACGGAAGAGAGGTCCCTTACCTATGCGCAGGCCCTGAATGAGGCCTTGCGCGAGGAGATGCAACGCGATGCCAGAGTGGTCCTCTTAGGCGAGGATATCGGGGTCTGGGGAGGCGGCGGGGTTTTCGGTGTGACGAAGGGTCTGCTGGACGAGTTCGGCGCCGAGCGGGTGCGCGACACGCCTATCTCAGAGGCTGGTTTCACCGGAGCCGGGCTGGGAGCCGCCCTCGCCGGTCTGCGGCCTGTGGTGGAGTTCATGTACGTCGACTTCTCCATGCTTGCCATGGACCAGATCTGCAACCAGGCAGCCAAGATCCGCTGGATGCTGGGAGGCGACGTGTCGGTGCCCCTCGTCATCCGCGCGCAGCAGGGAGCAGGTAGGGGCAACGGTCCCCAGCATTCCCAGAGCCTGGAGGCGTGGTACGCCCACACTCCCGGGCTGAAGGTGGTCATGCCGAGCACACCGTACGATGCCAAAGGTCTCCTCAAGACCGCCATCCGGGACGACAACCCCGTGATCTTTCTGGAACACAAACTGCTATACGGGATCAGGGGCCCGGTGCCGGCGGAGGATTACACCATTCCCTTCGGACAGGCTGCCATAGTCCGGGAAGGACGTCACGTGACTTGTGTAGCTTTGTCCTATCAGGTCCACAAGGCGCTGGAGGCTGCCGACATCCTGGCCGGCGAGGGCATCGAGCTCGAGGTCATCGATCCCCGCACCCTGGTTCCGTACGACCGGGAGACGGTGGCCCGCTCCATCATGAAGACGGGCAGACTCCTGGTCACCCACCAGGCCCCCGAACGGGCCGGCTTCGCGGCCGAGGTCATCGCCTGCGCGTTGGAGGACGCTTTCGACTACTTTGACGCGCCGCCGGTGCGGGTCTGCGGGAAGAACGTACCCATCCCCTACAGTCTGACCTTGGAGGCTGCTGCCATTCCCCAAACTGAAGATCTCGTCCGCGCAGCGAAGACGCTCGTCGAGGGATTGCCCCTGGGGGGCCCACGGCCATGATCGAAGTAATCATGCCGGTATTGGGCCTCACCATGGAGCAGGGTACTGTCGTCGCCTGGCTCAAGGACGTGGGCGACGCGGTCAAGGAGGGCGAGCCTCTCTTCCTCGTGGAGACCGACAAGGCCACCTCCGAGGCCCCTTCGCCGGGCTCAGGGACTCTGGCCAGTGTCCTCGCTGGCGAGGGCGAAACAATCCCTGTGGGAACCGTCATCGCCCTGATTGCAGAGACACCGGCAGAGCTTGCCGCAGAAACAGCAGCACCAAGCGAGCCAGCCGCAAGGACGGCGGCAGAGACAGGGCTGCCTGCGAGCCCGGGCCGGTCCGAGTCCCCCAGTACGACCATTTCCCGGCCGTCTCAGACGGAGACCCCGCCCACTTCACCGCCCAGCGCCCGCGCCGTCTTCGCCTCGCCGCGGGCGCGGAGACGGGCCAGAGAATTGGGGATCGACGTGAGAGCAGTGCCCCACCACGGCCCCCGGATACTCGAGCATCACGTTCTCGCCGTGTCGGAGGTCAGGTCGCTGACCCGCATACGTCGCCTGATCGCGGAACGCATGACGCTGTCAGCCACCACCATCCCCCAAGTCACCTATCGCCAGCGCTGCGATATCACCGAGCTGATGGAGATGCGTAGATCGCTTCGCGCAGAGGCCGCTCAGCGCCAGGTGAGCCTGCCCCTTGACCTGTTCATAGCGCGGGCGGTCATCCTCGCCCTCCGGGACTTCCCGGAACTGAACTCTGAGTGGGTCGAAGGGCTGGGCATACGCCAGCACGCCGAAGTACACCTGGCAGTAGCGGTCGACGTAGAGAGGGTGGGCTTGCTCACACCTGTGATCCACAGCGCCGGCTCCTTGGACTTCTGGCAGACCGCCCAGGAGCTTGAGCGATTGATTGCCGGAGTAAAGGCCAAGAAGCTAGGGCCGGATGATTTCGCTGGAGCCACCTTCACTATTACGAGTTTGGCCGTCACCGGAGTCGAGAGTTTCGACCCTCTGGTGGTACCACCCCAGGTAGCTATCCTAGGTGTAGGCTCTCCGACGACGGCCCCCGCTTACCAGCAAGACCGGCTCGTCAAGCGCCGGTTTGTGCGGCTCAGCCTCACCACCGACCATCGCGTCCTCGACGGCACCCCGTCGGCGCGTTTTCTCAACCGGGTCTGCCATCTGCTGGAAAGACCTTCCGCCCTGCTCTAGGGGTGTCTTTCCCAGCGGTGTCTTTCCAGCCGTGTCTTTCCGGCTGTGTAGGTCAGTCGGCTAGATACCCCAGCCGCCGCGAGAGAGCATCCCCGAGCTCCATGATCTTGCGGATGAGAAGGGGTAGCCGCTCGGGGGAGAAGCGTTGGACGATGCCGGAGATGCTGACTGCCGCTACCACCCGTCCCGAAGCATCTCGCACGGGAGCTCCCAGAGCGCAGGCATGCAGAGCCACGTCCTCCCAGCTCACAGCGTAGCCTCGCTCCCGGATCTCCCTGCGGTCGCGCTCCAGTTCCTCGCGGGTGACAAGGGAGTACTGCGTCATCCGGACGACATGATGGGCCACCACCTCTTCCCAGTGATCATCCTCAAGATGGGCAAGGAGTACTCGCTGGGCCGCCCCGCAGTTGAAAGGCGAGTGGCGCCCCGGCTCCAGGATCAACACCCGCACTTGCTGGTTGCCGTCAAACCGCCGCAGGCACAGAGCTTGGTTACCCTCGGCCACAACCAGAAAAGTACTCTCACTAGTCTCCTCGGCTAGAGCGCGCAATAGGGGGTCGGCCTGCTTGACCACCTCCATGCTTCTGGCCACTATGCTGCCCAACCGGAAAGCCTTGAGCCCCAGCCGGTACCGCCCCGTGCCGTGGTCGCACTCCACCATGTCTGCTAGCTCGAGGGTCGCAAGCAGGCGGTGAGTGGTGCTCTTGCTGAGGCCGATGCGATTGCTGATCTCGGTCAAGCTCAGTTCCGGGCGGTCAAGAGAGAACTGGTCGAGAATAGCCACGGCCCGGGCCACCGCCCGTACGCCCGCCTTATCATCCTCGGTGCTGTTTGACCGGCTCGAACCCGGCATCGCCTCTGCTCCCTTCCAAGCTACGGAACGCCGTCCCGCCATCCAGTATATACGGTGTACGAGATCCCGCCGTAACAGGAGGAGGCCACCCTGCGGGTGGCCTCCTCCGAACGTCTTGCCCTAAGTCGCTCGGACCGAGAACGCGTCGGTCGAAAGCGCGCCAACCAGTGCGATCAGATCAGCTCGCGCCACCCTCCTCGGCCGCCAACACCCGGCGCTTCCTGGTCCCCGTAAGCAGGCGCACCTTACGCTGCAGCGGGAACAAGTAGAAGCCGGTCATGCGGATCACATATCCATAGATCCCGGCCGGTGACCAGACCGTCACCACGATGGCAAGGAGACCCAGGATTATGAAGTACCATTCACCGTACTTCGCAGTAGTCTCCCGCAAGACAAAGTAGATCAGGGTGCCTATGATCGGGCCCTCGATGGTGCCTACCCCGCCGATGACGCTGATGAAGATGAGATAGGCGGTCCAGTTCACCGAGAAAGCCGCTGCCGGCTGCACGCGCAACAGGTGGATGGCGACGATGGCGCCCACCATGGCACAACCCGCCCCGGCGATGACGTAGGTGTAAAGCTTGCTCCGCCAGATATTCACACCCATGCTCTCCGCCGCCAGGTCATTATCCCGCATCGCCTTGAGCCCCAGACCGGTACGGGAGCGCAACAAGAAATAGGTGCAGCCAATGGCGATCACGGCCGCCCCCAGAGCCCACCAATAGCTGCCAGGCACGCGGACGTCAGTCCCCAGCTTGCTGGCGGCCTGGATAGTGACACCCGAACCTCCTCCGGTCCGTTTGATATTGGCCACGATCAACCGCATGATCTCCGCGATGACCCAGGTGCCGATGGCGAGATACCCGCCCTTCAGCTTGAAGACCAGGGCTGCCGCTGGGAGGGCGATTATGGCGCCCCCGATAGCAGCGAAGATCACACTGATGAACGGATGGATGCCCAGCATGTCACCGAAAAGCCAGAGGGTATACGAGCCTATGCCGATGAAGCCCTGCTGTCCCACGGAGATCAACCCGGCGTAACCGAGCATCAAGTTCCAGAACTGGGCCAGAGCCAGTAATGCAAAGAAATCGACCAGACGGCGGGTCCAGGCTGTCCCCCCAAAGAAGGGAAAGATTACTAGCACAATGAGTATCGCCAGCCCACCTAAGCCGATGTAGAGGTTGGTACGGTTCGCGACCCAGACCTCGTAACGTTTGCCGTTTGTCTCAGTGATGGGAGCAGTCGTGTTCATGCCGTCACCGTCTTTGCGAGGAAGCCTTGTGGTCTGAAGGCCAGAATGATCACGAAAACCACGTGGCCCACTAGAATGGACCAGGCCGAGCCGAAAGCCTGGGCTCCGAGCGTCTGCGCCACCCCCAGGATCACCCCGCCCAGCAGGGTGCCCCAGGCAGAGCCCATGCCGCCGATGATGACCGCCTCGAAGGCGAAGATCAGGCGCTGGCTACCGAGCAGGGGATCGAAGGTGGTGCGGATGCCCATCATCACACCGCCGATAGTCACGATGAGTAGTGAAACACCCAGCGCGACGGCCCAGACGTGCTTGGTGTTCACACCCATGAGTCGAGCGGCCTCTTGATCGTCCGACACGGCTCGGAATGCCCGCCCCATCTTGGTCCAGTTCATGTAGAGCTGCAGGGCGGTTATGACCACTATTGCCGTCAAGAAGATGATGAGCGGCAACCAGCCTACCGCTAGGCGTTCATTGATCTTGATGCTCAGGTTCTCGACCCGACCAGCATCAAGACCCTGGGAGTTGGCCGTAAAACCGAGCAGCAAGGCGTTCTGCAGAACAATGGAAATCCCAAACGTCACGATGACGCCGGCGACATCGCCTCGCCCCACTACGAAGTTCAGCAAGCCCCGTTGCAGCAGATATCCCACGATGAAGAGGATCACCATGGTGATCGGGATAGAGTAAAAAGGATTGAACCTCATAGCGTTCACCAGCATGAGTGCAACATATGCCGGCAAGACGGTCAGGTCACCATGGGCTAGGTTGACGAGACGCATGGTCCCGAACACCAGGGAGAGCCCCACTGCGAACAGGGCGTATAACCCGCCCAGCAGGATCCCTTGCACAGCAGCGTTTATCCAGTCCATCGCTATACCCCGAAGTAGGCCGCGGTTATCTGTTCAGGAGTGAAGTCACCAGGCTTGCCCATCAGCGAAATCCGGCCCTCCAAGAAACAGGCCACGTGGTCAGCCACGGTGAGTACGTGCTGAACGTCCTGCTCCACCACCAGGATGGTGCAGCCGTTCTGGATCATGATGGGGAACGCCTCGTAGATGCGCTTGATCACCACTGGCGCCAAGCCCAGGGAGACTTCATCCATCAGAATCAGCCTGGGGTTCGCCATCAAGGCTCGCCCGATGGCAAGCGCCTGCTGCTCCCCGCCCGAAAGACCAGCCGCCTGGCGCCTCCTGAGCGGCTTGAGAAGAGGGAACAGCTCGTATACCGCGTCCGCAGTCCAGGGACCTTTGCGGTTACGGTACGCCCCCATGAGCAGGTTCTCATGCACTGTCAAGCTGGGAAACACCCGCCGACCTTCGGGGACGCTCGAGATCCCCAGCTCGACCCGCTGGTGGGTGGGCATGTGGTCGATCGGTTGACCATCGAACAAGATACGCCCTCTCCGCGGGACAAGCACCCCGGCTATGGTCTTGAGCATGGTCGACTTGCCGGCTCCGTTAGCGCCGATACAGGCGAAGATCTCTCCTTCTTCCACCTTCAGACTGATGTCATATAGCGCCTGGAAGTCCTCGTAGAAGACGCTGGCGTTTTCGATCTCCAGCAGACTCATGCCGGCGTCCCTCCCATATAGCAGGCCTGTACTTCAGCAGAGTTCATCACCTCGCGCGGGTCTCCCTCACACAGTTTGCGGCCAAAGTTGATGACGGTCACCCTATCGGCGATGGCAAGGAGAGCGTGCACGACATGCTCGATCCAGACGATGGTGATACCCGTCTCCCTCAGCTTACGGATCTCGTCGAGAAGCTCTTGCACCTCGGCCTCGGTCAAACCGCCAGCGATCTCATCCAGCAGAAGGAGCGTGGGATCGGTAGCGAGAGCTCTGGCCAGCTCAAGGCGCTTGCGTTCGAGCAGGGTAAGAGAACCAGCCAGAACGTTGATCTTCTTCGCCAGCCCCACCCTCTCCAGAATATCTACGCAGTGCTCATAGGACGTGTGCTCGCTCTGATTGCGGCCATGGGTGGCTCCCACCAGGACGTTCTCGAATACCGTCATGCCCGAGAAAGGCTTAGGTATCTGGAAGGTGCGCCCAATGCCCGCGCGACAGCGCTCATGGCGAGGAAGATGAGTTATGTCTTTGCCCTCGAAGACCACTTTGCCGGCATCCGCTCGAACCGCGCCCGTGATCAGGTTGAACCAAGTGGTCTTGCCCGCCCCGTTAGGTCCGACGATGCCCAGAGCCTCTCCCCGGTTCACGCTGATGGAGAGATCGTCGATGACCAGGACGCCTCCGAAGGACTTGCGAAGTCCTTGGGTATCAAGTACTACATCCAAGTGGACTCACCTCCGTGTGTCATCCCTGTCCCCCTTCCTTCTGCCTCTTCCTTTCGTGCGCGGGAGCCACCCGGAATGGTCCCAACATGCAATTAAACACAATCTCATACTGAACCTGAAGTGGTCAAGAAAACGGTGCCTACCCTCGACATACATCGGGGCTGCGGGCCGGGCACAGCCCGACCCGCAGCCCCCCTAACCGTCCCCGCAGTCCTAGCGCCGTTACGCCAATGGCTGCACCTTGTCCTGCACAGGGATCATGGGAGCCACAACATTGCTCACGATCACCAGCTCGAAGGGGTACTCCTTGCCCTTACGCCACTGCCCACCGACCAACGGGGTCTTGTAGACGTTCTCCACGATGTGGCAGGGACCGGTCTTGAACGGAGGCCCAGCCGGCTCTACCGGAGCGGTGAAGTCTATCAAACCACCGATGGTCTCCAGCTTGGTGGTCTTGATAGCGGCCATGATGGCCTCTTTGTCATCCGGGTTCGTCGCCCTCTTCAACGTGTCGACAGCCATCTCGAACACGATGAAGTGAAGCAGAGGCTGCGTCCACTGGCCGTTGCCACGCTTTGTATACTCCGCGGCGAACTGCTCACACGTCTCACCCAAGAGAGCGGACTTGAACGGATGCGCAGGTGTCCACCATACCTCGGTGGTAAGGCCGGCGCCGATATCACCAAGCGCCTCCAGCGCGCCCGGGAAGAGCAGAGCCTTGGCATAGCTACCGACCTTCGGCTTCCACCCTTGTTGAGCCGCCTGCTTCCAGAAGTTAGTGAAGTCCGGCGGGATGAAGACACCCATGCCGATTTCGCAACCCTCGCGCTTGAAGAGAGAGAGCTGCGAGGTGAAGTCCTCCGTCAAGGGCTGGAACAGACCCGGATCGAAGGCCTGGTAGCCATTGGGTTCCCAAATCGGCTGCCAACCCGCCTGCCACGGGATGCCGTCCGAATCGTTCGGGAACATGGCCGCTACCTTCTTGTTGTTGGGCACCTGGCTCCACATGTCCAGGAAGTTCGCCTGCACGTCCTCCAGGCCCCAGAAGGTGTGGTAGCACCACTTGAAGGTTGCCGTGAGATCGCCACCACCCAGACCGGCAACATAAGGCTGCCACGGGCAGTCGTTGGTGATACAGGGCGTCTCCAGGGTCTCCGCCTGAGCTGCCACCGGTACGCAGGTGTCGGGAGTGGAGGCGGCGGTGATGATGTCGACCTTTTCGTTCTGGATCAGATCGCCTGCCACCTGGGAAGCCCGCTGCGGGTCGGACTGGCTGTCCTGCACCAGGATCTCGATCGGGTGCTTCTTGCCGTCACCACAGATGATGCCGTCCCCGATCGCCTCCTTGGCCCGCTCGACGCAGTACTTGTCGGGCACGCCGAACAGAGCGATGCCGCCAGTGAGCGGCGTCACGAAACCGATCTTGATCTTGCGACCCATTTCGGGCCCGGCGCTTACGCTCGTCGTGGGACCGGCGGTGGTAGTCGTCGCTCCACTGGTGGGAGGAGTGGTCGTCGTGGTCGTCTCCTCCTCCTTGCAGGCGGCGAGGATGCCACCCATGCCGGCGCTGACACCGATCGCCGCCCCGGCTACGCCGGCGATCTTGAGAAACTCTCGACGGCTAAGCGCATTCTCTTTCTCCGTCATGTTCTCCCCTCCTAGCTTGTTAAACAGTCAAGAACCAACCGTGACCACTACTCGTACTGCCCGATCCCCCTTTCAGGTAGGCCTGTCTCAGCAACCCTCGCTACTACAGTATACGACGAGTATGCAGTACTGGCACACCTCGTTTGGAATATCGTTCTTCATCGCCGTCGACTAGTCCAGAGGCAAGCTGAAGAAATCCCTAGGATTCTGATAGCAGACTTTGTCGATGGTGACTTTGTCGAGTCCAAAGAGCTTCATGGCCAGCATGACCCGGGGGACCATGAAATAGTCGTTACCTTCTCCCCCCAGTTCCGAGTTGATGATGATCTTGTCCCGCTTGTCGGGATTGTCAATCACGTACCGGGCAGCCGGTTCGGGAGGCATCTTGTCCCAGCACACCGACAGCCCGATCATCCCGCCGGTGGCGGCACGCCAGTCCAGGGTAGCCTCGGCCGCATGGTCGAACACGCAGCGCTCAACCGGAAAGCCCTCCTCCTTGATGATGGCAAGTACCTGCGGCAGGACCCGCTCTCCCTGGGGGGCGAGACGAATAGGAGTATGGAGGATCACCGGCTTGTCGAACTCCTTGGCCAGGCGAAGGTGCTGACGGAACAGCTCAGCCTCGAACGCAGTGCCGGTGTCCATCCCGATCTCGCCCAGGGCCACCACCCGTTCCTCCT
>FWPV01003038.1_pt1 | contig 33420 bp, 24 predicted proteins | sample 2228371 | NCBI WGS metagenome assembly FWPV01 (sample SAMEA103939776, study PRJEB20133) | metagenome
ACGAGCCTTCCTGTGGACATTCAACTTGCGTTTCTGAGAACCATTCCTGGCCTGGAACGGGTCGAAATTATGCGGCCGGGCTATGCAGTGGAATACGACTTTGCCTATCCCACGCAACTGAGACCTTCCTTAGAGGTGAAGAAGATAGAGAATTTGTTTTTTGCTGGCCAAATCAATGGCACTTCTGGATACGAAGAGGCAGCTGCCCAGGGCCTGATTGCAGGGATCAATGCAGCGGCAAAGCTCAGAGGAGAGCCGCCACTCGTGTTAGATCGTTCAGAAGCGTATATCGGAGTTCTCATAGATGACCTGGTAACGCAGGGAACGACAGAGCCTTACCGGATGTTCACATCGAGGGCAGAATACCGACTCTTGCTGAGAGAAGACAACGCAGATCTTCGCCTGTGCCACAAGGGATACGATCGAGGGCTCGTACGCAGGGAGCACTATGAGCATTGTGAGAGAAAGAAGAGAACAATTGCTACTATCCTTGACGTGCTTGAAAAGACGACCCTCACACCCGATGCCGCTACTACTGCGAGGCTTAAGGACAAGGGGATCGATCCGATCAAAGGACCGACCAGCCTGGCACAACTCCTTCGCCGCCCTGGTGTTCACTATTTCAACATCCTTGAATTGGGCATCCCTTCCTTAGATCAAGCATGGAATGACCACGTCATCTGGGAAGAGGTCGAGATCCAAGTTAAGTATGCGAGCTACATAGAACGCGAGAGGGAGCAAGTGGAGCGGTTTCAGAAGATGGAGCATATTCCCATACCCGATGCCATTGATTTTCGCTCGCTCCATGGACTTTCCAACGAGGTAAAGGAGAAACTGTCGCGAGTAAGGCCTGCCAGTCTCGGTCAAGCCTCCCGTATCTCTGGTGTTACTCCTGCGGCGATTACAGCGCTTCTTATCCATCTAAAAAAGATGGGCGCAGTGTAGAGAGAGGCGCATCTTCTTGAACGAATCCACGACGCACTCCCTCCAAAAAACATCCTACCTACGAATTATCTCGTGCCCAGCACTCTTATGAATAGACCTCATTGGCTTCATACGATTCTCTGAATGGCCAGGACCAGGAGTACTCCAATGGAAGTGAATGCAGAAGCACGTTCAGTCGAGCAGCCAATGTGCGCAGACATGGCAAGCTCACGGGGAGAGGTGCCCGGTTAGGGGCAACTACAATAGAGTCAGGCACGGTACCCCTTCGCAAGGGTGTATGCAGCAGGTACCAATCAGGCCGTAGAGATCCTTAAAGCGACAATTCGAGCGGCCTTCGGCCTGACGAATCCTGTACTCGATCTCGCTTGGTGAACACTCTCCAGTTTCGGGTGGAGATATTCAGTACGTGTGCATTACTCAACATAACAGTGGGATTGCATGGATCTGGCCGATGGTGCGTGGAGTGAGTGAACCAAGCACGTGGGAAGACCTCGTGCGTGCTATCGCTCGAAGAGGCTGTTCAAAGGGAAAGGTCGCGTACTCCTGCTGGTGATTTCAAACGAGTGTGCAGACTATGTTCGTCGTCCACAACTGCCGTAGACCTCGTCACCTCTGCCATGGGGAAGACCACTCTGAACACTGTGCCATGACCGAGTTCGCTCTCAACCCGAATTTGACCGCCGTGCCGTCTCACGATGTCGTACACAGTGGTCAAGCCGAGCCCAGTGCCTTTTCCCGGCTCCTTTGTGGTGAAGAAAGGATCGAATATCCGTCCCAACACCTCCTGGCGGATGCCAATGCCAGTATCCGCAATGGTCAGCTCTACAAGCTGTGCAGTACGTGTTCGTGTATCAAGTTCTAACATCCACGGCGGAGGAGATGAAAGTCGCCTGGTGGTAATGGTAAGTCTTCCACCATCAGGCATTGCGTCGCGCGCATTGATGACAAGGTTGAGGAGCATTTGATCCATCTGGTTGGGATCGATATCGATCGCTTCCACAGAGGGATCGAGATCGATAGCAAGCTCGATTGCAGGCCCGAGCGTTACACTGATAAGACCCAATGACGCTCGAATCCGGTCGTTTGGATTGATCCTCACAATAGTAAAATCAGATTTTCTTGTGATACCGAGAAGCTGACGCAGTAAGTCGCTTGCGCGTTGGCCCATGTGCTCTATTGTATCTGCTGAACGGATTACCGCTGGTTGGTTCCTGGCGTGATGGCGAATCAATTCGGCGTGGGGCATGATAGCGGTAAGGATGTTGTTGAATTCGTGTGCAAGGGTCCCGACAAGGGTGCCAATGCTTTCCATCTTTTGATGTTGGAGAAACTGCTGTTCCAGCTGCCTCCATTCCGTAATATCCAAGATACTACCTTGGATCGCCAGTTGGCCGTTGAACATGACTGTGCCGGCGCAGTGCAGGGCAAGGCGTTGGCTGCCCTCTGCGGTCCGTATAGTAATCTCGTGCGGCACGTGGGCATGCGGTCGGTTGACAGGGGTACTCGGTTCTGCTGACCCGGCGCAGGAGGAGGCAAGGAAACGCGACAAGGGATTCCCGATCACCTCATCGCGCGAGGCATGAAATATCTCGCACAACTTTTGATTCGCTAGTGTAATGACTCCTTCTTGCAGCACGTACACGCCTACGAGCGCATGTTCGAAGAGGTTTCTATATAGGTCTTCCGACTCTTTGAGACGTTCGGTCCTTTGCTGCACGATACGCTCGAGCTCTGCATTGGCCTTGGCAAGGGCCTCTTCGTACTGTTTTCTTTGAATCATCGTATCCCGGAACAAGAGGCCGTTAGCCAGTATCTTCTTGAGTTCCTTGGGACTAAACGCGCCTTTTCTCAAGTAATAGTACACCTGTTGGTCTGTGGCCTCGGCAGGTGGCCAGTCGTCCTCATAGCCCGTGATGATAATGATCACAAGGTGCTCGTCAAGGTGCTTTCTCATGTAATGGACAAGCTCTTTTCCGGGAATACCAGGGACTCGCAGATCGCACAACACAGCGTCATAGCAGCCGCATCTCAGAAGGTCCAGGGCCTTGTTGCCATCAGTTGCCAGATCTATGAGATAGTCGTTCGAGAGGGTTCTGGTCAGGAATTCTCGGTAGGTAGGCTCATCCTCGATAATGAGAATCTTCCTTTGTGCATTCATTGCGTTATCTTGCTCCTTTTATGTCTCAAGAAACACCCTCGGGCGCTGCAGGCAGTCGAAGGACAACTGTCGTCCCCCGTCCAACGACGCTTTCTACTTCGATGGTACCACGATGGTCTTCTACGATCCTTTTGGCAAGGGTGAGTCCTATACCAGTACCTTCAGGGCCTTGTGCAGTGGTGAATGTAGGATCAAAGATGCGCGATAAAACGTCAGGTGCCATGCCTTGGCCTGTATCGCTTACCAAGATTTCTACGTGGGATCGATCTTTCTTGGAACGTTGTCTATACGGTCTGCTTGTTACGGTAAGTACACCTCCTTGGGGCATCGCTTTGTACGCATTGGAGTAAAGGCTCAGAAATACCTGGATGAGATCAGCCTTTCTGCCAAAGACCGTATCGAATTGGATATCTTTTTCGACCCGTATCCCACGGTCTCTGAGCAACTCTCCGATGAGTGCATCAGTGCCCTCGAGGAGTTCAGTCAAACGAAGGACCTCTGCGTGTGGCGCCCGCATGCGCGAGTAATCGATGAGGTCCTCTATGACCGAGAAGCAACGAGTAAGGCCTCGAATAGCAGTATGCAGCTGATCCCTATAGGGGACAGTGACATCGTGCTGATCATCAGTACCCCGGACGATGCGCAGGGCCCCTGTGTCAATTTCATCGAGAAACAATTCAAGTATTCCTTTTGCCGCACCCAGAGGGCTTCGGAGGTTATGCGATATTGCAGCAGCCAGTTCCCCAATCGAGGCCATTCGTTCAGCCTCAGCGGTTCGGCGCTGGAGTTCTTTCTCCTCCGTAATATCTTGGACGACGAACAGTACGTGCGACACGGGTGCAGCATCCGTTCGAATTGGCACAAGGAACCACCTTAGTATTTTCATCCAAAAAGGATCAGGTCCTGGCACTGAGTATTCCCGTGGAGGCTCGGTTGCTCCACTGAAGGCGGCAGCCATGCTTTTTGGCAGCTCTGGGTCAGGGAACAACTGGCAAAGATCGACATGCCCCTGGATGGGACTTTGAATCGATAAAACCCGTTGGAACTCTGGGTTGCAAAGCTCAACCGTCCTTTGCGTCGTTACGAGTGCGAGACCTATGGGAAGCCCAGCAAGAATCGTTTCTTTTTGTTTCTTCTGGAGCTCGACCAATGCTTTTTCTTTGTCGATCCGTGCTATGGCGCTCATCAGGTCTTGGGAAAGGCCTTGAATCCTTTGATATGCCTTGATCCTTTCGAGGGACTCAGAGGCAAGTTTTGCATAGGAAGCAAGTACAAGGCCGAGCCTGCTTATGGGTACCTTACACTGCGCGCCCGGGTAGACCTTGAGATACCCAAGGGGTCCTTCTTTGCCGATTAGGTCCACATGGAGCCATGGTGAAGCCTCCGTGTGCGGTGCAAGTGCTTCCTCGTCGACCCTAGACCTCTTCTTCAGACACGAATGACATACCCACTCTGTGTCCTCCCGGATTGCCTCGGCACGATATATCCAATGATCGTTATGGTAGACAATGCACAAGGTGTGGGAAAAAGAGAACGAGGTGACAAGCCCTTCAGCAATAACCTTCACCGCTGACTCTGTCGTGGTACATGCCAAAAGGGCAAGCCCGACCTGATTGATCCCCCGTAGCTCTCTTTCTTTTTGCACGAGTACATAGTGCTGTTGTTCTCTATCTTGATTGATGTGGCCGAGCTCTCGATTTGCGTGCTTGAGGTAGGAATAGTACGTGCTGAGTGGTAGGGGCGAAAGCTCCACCAGTCTGGTTAGCTTGTTGACCGCAAAAGGTGCTTCCTTTGCGTTCTGTTCGATACGTTCCTTCAGAAGCGGTACCCTCTCGAAAAGCGTGGCAGGGAACGAGGCCTTCTCAGGGTCACCGCCGGACCCGATCGCATGCTCATAGGAATAGCGATTGGCCACGGCTACGACACACGCAAGAACAAAGTGCCTTTCTTGCGCAAAGGCCATCTCCACAGGACGATGGTGGTTGCACACAACATCTCTCAAGATTTCCGGAAGGTTCCATTGTTCGAGGACCCAGGCTCCAACCTCTGAATGATCAAAGCCTAAGGTTTCGAGTTCGGCATGGTGAAGTGCAATGTTGTTGGCTCGAGCACGAGTGAGTATTTTTGGATACTCATCTTCGAGACAGACACAGAGGAGCAATTTGCCGATATCGTGGATGAGGCCAGCGACAAAGGCCTCTTGCGGATCGATCGAAGAACTATGGGGAACAAAAAGCGCTGCGTGTACAGCAGTACTCAAACTATGCAGCCAGAGATTTCTTACAGTGGATCCGTATGGTGCCATCCGGTCTTGGAATACGTCCATGACCGAGGAGCTCAGTACAATGGTACGCAGTTGCCGAACCCCAATGGCCTCCGCAGCCTCTCGTAGGGTCGTTACCTTGCCCTCTCTCCCATATATTGCTTCATTGGCTACTTTGAGGATCCTTGTAGTGATCGATGGATCTATCTCAATGCACCGAAGGAGCTCTTCCTTGAAGTGGGAATGATCGAGAGCGATCTTCATGAGTGCGACAGCCACGCTCGGCAAAGTTGGCAATGCCTCGAGCGAACGAATAAGGCACTTGATCTCGTCTTTTCCGACCATAGATGGCAGTGAACCTTGCACTTGATTGAAGGTGAGGCGCGTTCAGTACTGTGAATGGATATATGTATTCCGCATATAACAGTTTCTAACTGATGTCAAGGAAAACATAATATCTTTTCTAAGCAGATCAGGCTAACTACTTAACAGAAAAGGATGTTTGACATTGGAAGCGTTTTCAATTACAGGTGGAGGGCATACCGACGGGCCCTGTTTGGACGTGAGACTCCCCTGGCCAGGGAAGGCACGCGCCCATAGGGTACGCGTAAGCCGAGATCAAGGCCTTCAAGATGATTCCCTTTTTTATCCTGATTATTAGCGCTCTGGTGCCTTTGACCACAGCTACTGACGCAGGAGCGAACTCTTGGCGCACGTATGGCCTGGGTGGTCGAGCTGTTGCAATGGGAGGGGCCTTCAGCGCAGTTGCTGATGACGTTTCTGCGGCATACTACAACCCTGCAGGGATTCTTTCTCAGCCTGGCACATCATTCAGTATAGGGTACCAGTACGTACACCAGAAACTGAAAGCAAATGGAGCGACTCTTCCCTCATCCAGAAACTCCGATGGCCTTTATCTCGGAGGATATGCAACGATCCCCTTCACCGACGAGCTCAAGAACAGAATTGGAATAGGCTATCTTTTCTTGCAGCCTATTTTTTATTCCCTCGATCTTCTCATACCAGAGACAACCAGACCGCAATTTCCCGTACTTGAGTCAATGGCACGCATGCAGATCATCCACGTGGTCGCGGCGCTCGATGTAGTTCCTGGAACGCTCATAGGGGGAGGATTAACTGTCTCCACTGACCTCGGAGGAGCGCTCGATCTGCAGCCAGGGCTCGGAGGTTTTGGTGGGGTCGATGAGGTTATCTCATCTGTGGATCAGGAGGTCCATCCATTTGTCTCTGGCACGGCAGGCATCCTGGTCAAGTTAGGACATTTCTCTTCACCATTGGCACCATTTACTGTGGGATTCACCTGGCGAGACAGACATTATTTGGATCTCGCAATACCTGTCTCTGTGGTCTTGTCTGGGTTTTTGCTCCGTTTGGATCTTACATCTGTATTCCTATATACCCCACGTCAGTGGGTCCTTGGATTGAGCTGGCGACCTTCCCGCGATCTATTGTGTTCGTGTGACGTATCCTATAACGAATGGTCCCGTTACCGCGTCCCAAGCCTCTCGATCAATACGCAGATCGATATCCCTCTGGTCGTGTTGAAACAGGGGGTAAATGAAGACCCTCATTTCAAAGATACGATCACACCCCGGTTCGGTCTGGAATACTACGCCTACCACGGCACGGCAATTGACGGTATTCTCAGGGCAGGATACTTTTTCGAGCCAACGCCCGTCCCAGACCAGCGGGGTAGAACGAACTATTTGGATGCAGACCGGCACGTGTTCAACTGGGGGATAGGGATACTTGTAAAGCGGATTTTTGGAAGAGACCTTTCCGAGCATCCCCTGCGCTTCGACCTAGCAGCGAGCTTCCACCTCCTCGATACAAGGACTGTGAGAAAGGATGCGAGTATCAGGGAGGACAATCCTGGCTATCCTGCAATCACTGCCTCGGGAAGGACCTGGTATGCTACTTTTGGGATTACCTATGGATGGAAGCCGCAAGGATCCTGATCATACGCTGTGTGCACGGAGGACTTGTGTATTGTTGCCTCTTTGTCGGATCCACGCTAAGGCCACTGGCACTACAGACGTGCCGGCACCGTTGTCTTGATCGCGGTGAACACGTGCTCAGGCGTGAGATCTTTCTTTCCATCGTTGCATGGCTTCTCATAAGCACACCCTGCTGGGCCAACCCTTTTGATAACTTTGGCCTTGGTTCACGGTCAGCCGCAATGGGAGGTGCAGTCACTGCAGCAGCAGACGATTTTTCGGCTTCCCTGTACAATCCGGCAGGCCTAATCGATGCAGGACGCATGCAAGTGAGCATAGGCTACTTCTTTGCTAAGCCGCTACTCGAGACCTTTTGGGCTGATGCATGGAGGGATATCTCCGAGGACAGCATTTCGGGAGTCGTATGCGGGATTGTCTTTCCGCCTCTCAAGATTGGTGGGGTGAAGTTTGTGGGTGGGATGGGGCTCCATGTGCCGGACAAACGGGTGGCGCGAAGTCTTATGCTCCCATACGAACAACCACGATTTGAAATGTACGGCGCGCGCAATCAGCGTATGGTAGTGTACTCTCCGAATGCCTTTGAACTCACTCCATGGCTTTCTGTTGGGGCAGGCGTTCAGATGTTTATTGACACAACTGGTGGGCCGAAATTCAAGCTCATCCAAGAAATACCAGATAATGAGGGCGCATATAGCGAAGGTACAATTTCATCTACGCAAAAGCCACGTTTTTTTCCTTTTGCCGGGATTCTCGTGAAGCCATGTACGACAGTACGAGTTGGATTTTGCTTTAGGGAAAAGCAAGAAATTACCTTGGATATTCCCATGGTCGTGACAATCGATCCCCTTTTCGGTGGACTTGTTCCGCAATCCACTATTGACCTGAGTACCCCTGCACCGCTTTTCTTTTCGCCCCGCCAATATGCGGTTGGAATCTCCTGGCGGCCTGTAGAACGACTGCTGGTCGCGGCTGATCTCACGTACATGCAATGGTCTGCGTTTATTAATCCAGGGCCTGACGGCTACACATTGTATTACGGTGGCCTGGAGATCCTGCTTCGGCAGAACCCAAATTTTCATCTCCCCCAGGGTGGATTCCACGACATATGGGTTCCAGCAATAGGCATTGAATACAGTGCGTTGCGATCTCATTATCTTGACCTCGCCGTGCGCGCAGGCTACAGATACCGTTCATCACCGGTTCCTGAGCAGAAGGGTAGGGCTGCGTTCCTCGACAGCAACACTCACATAGTGAGCCTAGGCCTGGGGATGACGTTTAGAAACCTCGTGCGACGGTGTATGACCGAACCCTTTTCAGTTGATATGCACGTTCAGTACTTTCGCCTCGAACAACGTGACTATGTCAGAGATTTGCTGGTAGCTGTTTCTGACCGATTCGGCGATCTTCGTTTTCGTGGTATGGTCCTAAGTGGGGGTATCACCACGACGTTTAGATTTTAAAAGTACGTCCATCGACCACCAAGAGTTGGAGCGACCGTGTGTATGAATGGGAATACGGACTTCCAACCAGCGCCATGGGGCGTCTGTATCAGCCTCATCCTCCTTATGTTCGGGCTAGTAGTCTGCATCCTGGCATGTGGTTTTCTCGGTTCAAAGGGAGATGAACCACGGGGAGATGCTTCTCTGCCTGTGAGTGGCATAGGCCCTATCATCAAGGAGGATCAGGACTGTGATGCGGACTTTATTCAATCGGTAGTTATGGATGCAGGGGATCCCTCAGTGTATTGGGGTGAGCCATGGCTCATGCACGCAGAAGGGCTACGGTTCCATTTGTTTTTCGAAGCCCGAACGTTTTGGAGCACAAGCATATACTACCAGTGCCTTGAGATAGACCATGCCCCTGACGGCTACTGCAGATCGAGAATTGTCCGTTTTCTGTCCTTGGACGGTGAGTATACTGACAGACCCTCACCTGTAATGGTGCTCAAAGATGCAGGCGCACCAAGCGTCTTGTACGAGGACAGCGTGTTTAAGATCTGGTATGAAAGGCCTGGTAGGGGTGAAATAGGATACGCCGAGCTCTGCATTGACGAGCAGAAGGGTTTTAGAGAGCTGACCAGGATTGAACCAGTTGTGCAGCCGAGTGAATCCTGGGAAGTTGGTTTTGTTGGATCTCCTTCGGTGCTCTACAATCGCATGCTGAATCGTTACGAGATGTGGTATGAAGGCAATCTTAATGGCCAGAGGTCGATTGGCTCTGCTGTCTCGGACGACGGCATGGTATGGATCAAAAGGGATGGTCGTGGGCGAAACAGTAAGGACCATCCTGGGAGCGTTGCACCGGTCTTGACGCCAGATCAAACCACATGGGAGTTTCACTATCCCACAGTGGCGGATTCAGGAAGTGTGGGCATGCCTCATGTGATGCTTCATCGAACACCTGTTCGTCTGCTGTATTATCTCTACTACACAGGAAATCTCAGGGGGCGACTTGTGCTCAATCTTGATGATGTGGATACCAGTATAGGCGTGGCTGGATCAGAAGACGGAGTTCATTGGGTCAAGGCCTCTACGATCCAGGAATTCGGCAACATTGCGTGGGAGGTAAACCCCATAGTGAATGAAGTATTCCCCTTGGACGTCGTCAACAAGCTATTCGCTGAACTTATGGGCGAAGGCTACAAGTACATGATAAAAGGGAGCTCGAACGTTTTTTTCCCCTTTGTGATCGTGGACGAGGCTGCTCCCTGCATGGTAGATATGGGGACGTTTTTCTACCTCATGTTTGAGCACGCTGGTGGGCTCGACCAATCCAAAGGCCTCGCACTCGGGGTCATAGAAAGAAAGCACTAATACGATCAGCTTTGCTGGTTCCGGGGGCCACGAGCGGGAACGGATTAGCCTTTTCTCGCTACATCCTTTAGAAGTAATAGGTCACGTGAATTAGACCGTTTGTCCCAAAGCTGAAATCTGATTTTTCGAAGATCCCAATTGTAGTAGGCGTGTAAAACGAATCGCCGATTCCAAACTGGAGTCCCAGGTTTGCTCCTATGCTAAAAGATGTGTTCAGCCAATACTCAGCACCTACATGTGGAGATAGTACGCACCACACATCTGTACCAGAGCCAGGGGCATGAGGCAGATAGACGAGGAAATCTCCTCCAACGTACGGCCGCGCCTTTTTTCCTTTCCCAAAGTAATAGTCAAAGCCCATTCCAAATACCACATTGGACACATTGCCTGCTCGATCCTTAAGGCTCTGCAAGAAGAAACCGAACTTCGGAGTCAGCGCAACATCACCTATGTGGATCTTGAGCCCTGCGAGCATCTCCTCGAAGTTAGTTGAGGCCTGAAGGCCTATAGCTGTCTCAGACCCTTTGCTGCAGGTTGGTTCTTGATCCCCTGGCAACGTTGTCACGGCTTCTAGAGTACCCTCCTCATCTGTGCCCTCTCCTGCCTGAGTGTGTGAACTGAGGCCGAGAAGTGTGACGAGTGTTACTACGATAAGGATTCCACCTCTTCTTGGAAACTTCATACGCGGTTCCTCCCGAGTACTCGTTATGGATCTCTTTGCTCTAGGATTCTAGAAGAGCTTATTATCTCTTTCCTCAGTGTGGATGTAAAGAGAAAAGAAAAAGGGAATCTGGCACGGCGACCAGATTCCCTTTTTGCGTCACGATGTTGGACTGGGCAACACCTATCCTCCGAGAATAGTGCCCAATTTCATGGCGAGGCTCATATCTCCTGCTATCTTGAGTTTGCCTGACATGAAGGCCATCTGGGGGTTCAGTGTGCCCGCATTGATTGCTCTCCAGTCAGGTACTGCCATTGTGACGGTGAGTTTAGGATTTTCTGCGGTTCCTTCCCTGGTGGTAAGATTCCCACCAGCAAGCTCCAACACAAAATCACCACCACCCTCGCCTGTGAGCTTTATCTGGATCACTGCGTTTATGTCTTTAATCTTTGCAGTCTGATCCGGATTTGCAGCTGCCTGCTCAGGAATCCACTTGAGATAGAAGTCCTTTGGGGTGATGTCCTCGGGTGGTTTTGGTCTCTGCGCCATGATACTTCCTCCCTGCTGGGTTGATGGGCGTCGTGCCCTTTCTGGAAATGTAACCTCCCTGAGCACTCCTATATAGTACAAAATGTTGCAAGTTTCAAGAGCGTATGTGGTCCTGCTCGATGGTCACACGTACCAGGGTACGCCGGGGAGGGAAGCCGATGGACTCGGTACTCGAGGAACTAGCGAGGTCGTTCCCTTTCAACTGCTGCCAGGGACGTACGCAGGTGAGCATCAATGTGTTGTTGTGTTCCAAGCTCAATGGTACGCCTCAAAAATGTTCCTATGACGTCGACCTTCACAGGTCTGCATCCGAAGAGCAGCGCCATCAATCCGTTTGCATAATTCTCTGCCGCTCGCCAAGGTGATTTCATGGCCTGCTCAAGAAGCGAACGGATTGCCTCAACATCTTCGAGAACACCGTCTGCGGCTCCTTGGTGTATGTTCCGGAGGACCTTTAAGGCTATCAAGCCTGCTTGACCGTACAAAGCAAGTTTTTCAGCTGCTTCTTCTATTTCTCCTAAGAGCGGCTGATACTCCAATCCTTGCTTGAGATCGTCCACTAGATAAACGAGCGAAAGAAATTGATCTTTGAGTGCTGCTTCCAGATACTCAGGATAGGTTTCGTGCGGGTATGCCTCCCAAAAAGAGTCAATGAGAGGAGCAAGTTCTGGTGACTCCAATGAGGTAGGAGGTATGATGGGATGTCCATAGAACTGAAGGGCAAAGGTACGAAGTGGCTGCGATCCTTTATCTGAGCCAATACGCTGGAGTGCCTCTTCGAAGGCAGTCTTCGGGTCGTAGGAGTAGGGGTCTGCGAGGTACCTGGCAAACGTAGCAAGAGGGACCATTGAACTCTGAGGATAGTTCATGGGGTTAGAGAGTATGCCGGCAACCGCTCCATGGAGATCAGGAGAGCGGTTTCGATACGGACCGAAAAAAGGTTCATACAAGAAGAAATTATCATTCGCAGGATAGTTGTCCCATATGAGCACCTTTCTGCCGATGTGTCGGCTGAATTCCAGTGCTTGTGCTTTTGTAATCGAGGCAGAGTAGGGCATTCCTGGCCCAACCCATGCGATAAGCACGGGAGGTGGCATATCTGCCAGAGCGGCGAGGTACTCTACATAGCTCGGACGTATTCGTTTGAGTTCATCAATGGTCTTAAAATAAATGGTTGGCACAAAGATAAGGGTACATTTCTCACTGCTCCACGATGAAATTGTCTGATATACCTGCGTGACGAGCCACACATGCTGTTGCCCCATTGCACGATCAGAAGAGGCAGTATCAGGCGTATCGTCGAACAGGAGGGCAAAGGCCCGTACACCAAGCTCGTAGAACATACTGAATTTTTCCAAAAGCCTTTCTACCTCAAGAGGATCATCCCACTGAAAATCCATACCAGGAGAAAGGCCGTAGCAAAATGTGACATTGTGCGCCTTGGCCCTTTCTATAAGCTCTTTGAATAGCTTTCGTTCCTCTTCAGGATATGGTTCTCTCCAATATGCCCGGTGGAATCCCTCGACCTTTGGTGCATACAGATAGTAGTTCATATGTTCTGCGCCGAGAAAGGACAGTATGTCGAGGCGATCAAGGTGGCTCCATGGTTGGTTGTAAAACCCTTCGACAACTCCACGGATCTCGAAAGGTGATGCAGGGCGGTTCTCAGAAGGCGTCCATACCCTCAGAGTAGTGGTAGAGCTTCCTATTGAACCGCTGAATGTTTCGGGAACGATCCTATAAAAGTACTGCGTCTCAGGGGTAAGGCCCAGGTCGAGAAATTCCGTCTTTCTTGTTACGCCGACAAGGTGATCTCGAGGCCTCATAGCTAGATCAGGCATGGGCAGTCGATACACCTGGTAGCAGAACGCCCTCTCGCATCCAGGGTCCCATACGAGTCTCACCGAATCGCTATCTATGGAGGTGGCTCGCAGGTTGGATACAGGAAGGGGCAACGCGGTGTCAGGTGGGCCGTATATAGCCATCTCGAAGAGCGAGATGCCTGTGCTTACAGGGCACTGAAGCGAGGCAAGCTTCAGCCACCTGATCAGCGCAGGCGGCTGTACCATGATGTGTTCTATGGCATGAGGGCTTGGCCGACCTCTATAGAGCTGTACCCAGTTGTCTCCTCTACCAGAGGCCTCGATAGCGAATTCTCTCGGCACCTCCTCGGCCCAGTGCAGAACGATCCGATGGATGGGAACACGATCTTGGGAAGCGGCTCCAAGGTCGTACATGAGGAATGGGCATTCGTTGGGCTCTGATGCCCATCGGGTCATGAGGCTTCTGTCCTGCACATAGCGTGGGATAAGCCGCGGCGATGTGATCGGGATACGATCAAAAAAAGATCTGCCGTGGTAAGGCAAGAGTCCTATCCGTACTGAGCTCGCATCGACCTTTGCCATAGGGGCACGATTTACCGGCTCCTGTACGATACAACCAGGCCAGGTACTGGTTGGTAGTAGATCCTGAGATGCAGCACTACCGCCTCCACAGCCGTTTGAGTACTGTAGCACGATGAGCACCATGAGTACGCAAAGGTTTCCTTTATTGCCGAACCAGGGGGCACGGTTGCGCTCAGTTCCGAGATCGTCTCTACTGATCTTCCCGTGAACTATCATATACGGCGTGCTGATACGTGGCCTGCACTACGATGTACACACTGCATATCAAAAGGGCCTCAGATAAAGGCCTCAGGTACTGCCTTGCTGATTGAATGCGCTGAATCTTCCCTCTGGCAGTTCTTAGAAAAAAAAGCCACTATGCTGCAGATTGCACCCTTGCCTTCGTCAATAGTAGCATATTGTGGCCTTTTCCGATAATGCGTCGCCTTTCAGGGTCGTTTATCAAACCTGTGCCTGGTGGTGTTAGGGCCTTTTTTTACCAGGTTGTTGCTAACCCAGGAGGTAGGATGCGATGGTTGAACGTAGAGATTCTGATTTCATCAGTCACGGCGTAAGGTGCGCAGGGTGGCTGTTTCTTCCACAACATGTGTCGCGGCCCCCTGTTGTCGTTATGGCACACGGCTTTGCCGCAGAAAGGACCTTCGGCTTACTCGAGTTTGCAAACGTGTTTGTTGAAGGAGGTCTGGCTGTCTTCCTTTTTGATTACCGTTGCTTCGGCTCTAGTGACGGAGAGCCGAGAAACCTTGTCACCCCTTCTCGCCACCTTCAAGACTGGGCTGCTGCAGTTGCACACGTTAGAACGCTCAGTGAGATCGATGCAACCAGGGTTGCCCTTTGGGGTACTTCATTTAGTGGGGGCCATGTCGTTGTGACCGCTGCGAAGGATACGTGTATTTCAGCCATCGTGATACAGGTCCCCTTTGTAGGAGGCGTGACCTCTGCACGTAGGATCGGTGCAAGGTATATGATGAAAGCGCTTGGTGCAGGGCTCAGAGATGTCCTGCGTATGTGTACCTTTCGGACACCGTACTATGTCCCAGTTGTTGGCTCCCCTGAGTGTTTTGCGATCATGAACACACCGGATGCCAAGCAAGGGTATCTCGCACTCGTGCCAAAGGGCTCCTCTTGGCAAAACCATTGTCCAGCGAGAATCTTGCTTTCAGTATTGTGTTACAGACCTCGGGCCTACGCAGGAAAGGTCACATGCCCGGCGCTTGTGATCGCTGCTGAGAAAGATTCCCTTATCCCAGTTAGTGCTGTGGAAAAGATGGTCGAGTACATGCCACACGCAACCATGATCCGGTTTCCGGTTGGTCATTTCGATGTATATCAGGGAGAAACGTTTAAAAAAGTGGTTGCCGCAGAGCTCGATTTCCTAACTACCCATTTGCGTACTTCTGCGTGAAGGAGCCTCTAGGAGCATCGCAATGCCCTCAGAACGAGTGACGATTCATTCGGCTTTCAGAGGATATTCTCAGGGCTGGCGACCATTCTTCGTCTGAGGCGGAGCCAATCCTTGTGCACGAGAAACCCCTTATCCAGGTGCGGTACGAGTTCTAAAAGACGTTCAGTGGGCACGGTAAAGGAAATGATGCCAGGATCCTCATAAGGTCTGGCTGAAGGATCCAGGAGTCCTACCACCGCACGCATGGTTCCAGTACGTTTTTCGAGTAGAGGTTCGTTTATAAGTGCGCCACACCCAGAGGTAAATGGTATGACAACACCGTTATCAGCGCCCTTGTCGATATTTGCAAGGGTATGCAGACCTGCCAAAGAATCTGGTCGAACCAGAAATATCACTGCATCAGGTGAGCATTCGTCGGCATACTGATCAAGCCGTTGGAGGACCAGCCAGCGAGCTGGGGCAGGTGCTGGGGCTCGTCTTGTGAACAGATCGCGTACAAGATCCACATGGATCTTATAATGTTCGCCTTCGAACATACCTTCAATGCCAGTGGACACGTACTCTGCCTGACCAGGGAACGGGACGCCGCCTGAAAAGCCACAGAAAAACCCAGCACCGAAACAGCCGGGTGTCTCGGACGATAGGGCAACCACCTTGCCATCGTCTATTCTCTTGAGAAGTGCAACAAGGCAGCCAGCACCTACCTTCTTGAAGCCCACTGATTCTGGTGGGTGTTCATCTTGATAATGAAATCCTATCGGATACCTTGTGAGCGCAAAGGCATCGATAAGTTTTCTTGTCAGTTCTTGATAATCCACAGCCCTGATACCTGAGGAAGCCTCCACAGTCGCACCTTTCATGGATCAGTTTTTCGGTGTTTGTTCGAAGGTCTGTTACGATCAGTCCATGCCTACAAGAGCTTTATACGCCTTCTCTACACGGTCCCAGTTTTCTTCTCTGTCCATTGCCCAATAGCGACCCATCACGGTGACCACCTCCCCCACACCGAGGTGAGTAGCATGCTTTTCCACTTTGTCGATATAGATTGCGCCACTTTGTGGTCGTTCACCGCGTCTTCCAAGCAGTGCATGAATGAACACCTTTTGTACGCCTTGCTGTTTGGCCATCTCCATGAGTGCGAACAGGTGATCCAGAGATCCGTGAGAACTGTAGAACGATACAATACCCAGAAGGTGCAATGGTGTGTCGTTGATGATCGATTCCTTCATCGCAGTCAGGAATGCCTGATTCTCCAGGAAGGTGGTGCTGCGTATTGCCTCATCGATTCTTACCAAATCTGAAGGGATCCTCCTTCCTGCACCGAGATGAAGATGACCTGATTCAGAATTACCCACACTCCCCTTTGGCATTCCTACAGGGATGCCTGCCGCCTTCAGCGTTGTCCACGGGTAGGTCATCATCAAGGTGTCCAGTACTGGGGTATGAGCTTTATGAATAAGGTTTCCTCGGCCGGCGGGCTGCAGTCCCCACCCATCGAGGATCAGAAGCAATATTCGCGGTCGGGAATGCAGGGAGTGAGTAAGGCCAGATTGCCCTGCCAGCAAGGTACGGCCGGTCATCTCTGCGGGAGTAGGAATGCCAAGCAGATCGAGTATCGTCGGTGCTACATCTGTCAAGTCGCCGTCCTGGCGAAGCACAATGCTTGGAAGGATGTGTTTGTCCGGAGGTATAATCATAAACGGTACAGGGCTGTCGCTATGACCTGTATCTATCGCCCCATCTGGGTAATAGCGTTTTTCAACTGACCCGTGATCTGCGGTAATCACTGTGATGACCCCGGCTTGCTTGGCAGCCGCCAGGACCATGCCAGTATGGCGGTCCACAGCTTCTATCGCTTTGATTACTGCCTTTTCGTTCTCGTTGTGACCGACGACATCTACATTGGCAAAGTTTCCCAGGATAAAGCCGTAAGCTGGATCCGAAAGTCTCTCGCACAGTACCTTGGAGACCTCTGCAATAGCCATTTCAGGACGTTGGTCAAAGGTAACGACCGTCTTGTCCGAAGGGATCACCACGTACTCTTCGAGAGGGAGGGGATCAGGGTTTTTTCCATTGAAAAAGTACGAGACATGGATTGCCTTTTCCGACTCGACGACCTTGAGCTGCCTTATTCTGTTCTGGCTGAGCACGTGGCAAAGGGTGTTATCGATCCTTTTGATAGGTGGAAATGCAACGAGCACGTTCAGGTCCCTCGCGTATTCGATCATGGTTGCCATCTTTACGAGGAGACCAGGTGGCCGAGAAAAGTGTGGAAAGTCCTCAGCTGTCAATGCCTGCGTCAGTTCTACCTCCCGTTCCCCCCGTATGTTGTAAAAGATGACCCATTCGCCTTTGGCCATGCGACCTCGAGGCCGGCCTTGGGCGTCGACGCTCACAATCGGCTCCATCAATTCATCTTCTTGGCCACTGCGGTACGCTGAGTACACTGCTTCAGCCATACAGGAGAAATCGGAACCTATACAGACGCGCATCATGACAGCAGTACGTGCTACTTCTCGAGGGCGATTTCGAGGGCCTCTGAAATGGTATCTACGGGTATGAAATGCATCTCTTTGCGCGCTGCTTCAGGGATGTCCTCAATATCCTTTTCATTGAGCTTTGGAAGCAGCACATTGAAAATACCTGCCCTGTGCGCTGCCAGGGCCTTTTCTTTTATTCCTCCTACTGGAAGGATCTTGCCTCGCAACGTAATTTCTCCGGTCATTGCGAGGTCGGATCGCACCTTTCTGCCTGTAAGTAAGGAAGCCAGGGCGACAACCATAGTTATTCCTGCTGATGGGCCGTCCTTTGGGATGGCGCCAGCAGGCACATGGAGGTGGATGTCAGAGCTCTCGAAGAATTTCTTGGGAATACCAAGGCTCGCAGCATTGGCCCTGATGTAACTCAGTGCCGCTTGAGCAGACTCTTTCATGACATCGCCCAGCTGACCAGTAAGGGTGAGCCCTTTTTTGCCGTCCATCTGGGTAGCTTCGACAAAAAGAATGTCTCCACCTGTAGGGGTCCATGCCAAGCCTGTTGCGATACCTGGGGAGGTTATCCGCTCAGCAACCTCTGAAAAGAACCGAGGGGGACCGAGATATTTTCTTATATCGTCCTTGTCAACACGTGTTGGTTCAGTCTTTCCGGAAGCAACCTCACGGGCAATAGCCCGCAGTATTGCTGCTATCTCCCGCTCTAAATTTCGTACCCCAGCCTCTCTTGTATATTCCCTTATGATCTTCATGAGTGCTTCAGCAGTAATCTCCACGTGTGACGGGGTGAGCCCGTGCGCTTCGAGTTGGCGAGGGATGTGATATCTTTGGGCTATATGGAGTTTTTCTTCTTCGGTATAGCCAGGCAGTTCGAGGACCTCCATGCGATCCTGAAGCGCCGGGGGGATCGTTGCCAGTATATTAGCTGTAGTGATAAAGAAGACCTTGGATACATCAAAGGGCACTTCTAGGTAATGATCCGAGAAACTCCAATTCTGCTCGGGATCGAGTACCTCGAGCAGTGCAGAAGAGGGATCGCCACGAAAGTCAGTTCCGATCTTGTCGATTTCGTCGAGCATAAACACGGGATTGTTGGTCCCGACCTTTTTCAAACCCTGTATGATCCTACCGGGCAGTGCACCCACATAGGTCCTCCGGTGCCCTCGAATCTCTGCCTCGTCCCTTATTCCTCCCAAGGAGATCCTATGAAATCGTCTGCCCAGTGCCCTGGCTATGGAGCGACCAAGGGAGGTCTTCCCTACTCCTGGTGGTCCGACAAAGCAAAGGATAGGTCCTTTCATATCCTGTTTGAGTTTACGAACCGCCAGGTATTCCACAATTCGCTTCTTGACCTTTTCTAAGTCGTAGTGATCTTCATCCAGGACTTCCTGGGCCTTATCGATATCCAGTGTATCTTCTGTTGACACAGACCATGGAAGCTCAATGAGCCAGTCGAGATACGTCCGAGAGACTGAGTACTCTGGCGCTGCTGGATTCATCATGCTGAGCCGATCCACTTCCTTGAGGGCAACCTTCTCAGCCTCTTGAGGCATCTTAGCTTCGGCAATCTTTGCTCGAAGATGTTCGATCTCAACCGCCTTCTCGTCCTTTTCTCCTAACTCCTTTTGTATTTTCTTGAGCTGTTCACGAAGAAGGTGCTTTCGTTGCTCTTCGTTGAGTTCATTGGCGATTTCTTCCTGGATCTTCTTGCTCATTTCCTGCTTTTGGATCTCGCGGTTCAGAACCACGCTCACCTTGCGGAGTCGCTCTCGCGAGTTGAGCTCTTCGAGAAACGACTGTTGCTCGTCTATTTCGGCAGGGATATTGGCACCAATGAAGTCAGCCAACCTGCCAGGGTGCTGAATGTTGAGTGCAGTTACGAGCAACTGTCCAGGAAAATTGGGATACAGTTCGCTGAGCCGTTGAAACATGCGACGTAGCGTTGACATGAGCGCTTCAACATCGGATCCCTCTGCGGGCTCCTCTTTGAGTTGAACGACCCGAGCGACCATATAGGGGTCGGTCGTCTCGAATGAGACAATCCGTATGCGTGCAATGCCCTGTGCAATGAAACTTAATCCACCTGTAGGCAGTTTCATCATCTTGAGGATCCGTGCTGCTGTGCCTACTGAAAAGAGACTTTCAGGCGATGGTTCTTGTTCTTGAGTTCTCTGAGCGACTACGCCAATGAGCTTCTCTCCGAGCACGGCCTCCTCGACCAAACGCACGTAGTCCTCTCTGCCGACCATCAGTGGGGCCACGATGTCAGGGAAAAGCACGAGTCCTGACAGTGGCAGTAGTGGCAATGTATCAGGAATGGGCGCTGCCTCCCTTTCCTGTTGCTTTGGTTGGGTATCGACTATCTCACCTTGAAAAGAGTCCATTGATGTCCCTTATCCTTCATGAACGATAACGATCTTGATAGGTTCCCTTGGCTGTTCGGTCTTCTTAGGTATTGATATCTTGAGTATCCCATTTTCATATTCAGCTTCGATTCGTTCCACATCGAGGTCATAGGGGATACGAAAGAGCTTCTCGAAGGGTCCATAGTCGATCTCTATTCTGTGGATACGCTCCATGCCTGGTAGGTGTTTCCTCATACGAACCCCTGAAATCCGCAAGATCTGGTCATGGCAGACAACTTTGATGTCTTCTTTGCTCAGTCCGGCGAGGTCGAGAAGGAGGATAATTGCATCAGAGGTCTCGAAGATATCAGTATTGGGAGTCCATCCGCTGCGGCCGAGAACTCGATGGTGTGACCAGGGATCCTGCCGGCACGATTGCGATGGATCTGGGTTTTTTTCAGGACCCCCGAAGAGCAACCAGGAAAACCTATCCATTATTCTATCCTCCAGAAGCGGGAATGCATGTGTACATGGTATGAAGATCTTTATAACGTATCCTCTAGAAAGAATCCAGGCATGCGGTGGTGGCTTTAGCGCCGGGATGAAGTTTTCTTCTTTCTAAATAAGTCGATAAACTTCCTGAAGATGTCTTGTGGGAGTTCGATGATGGTTTCAGGGATGCCCTTTTCAGGCGGATGCAGTGGGCAATATTCGACCGGTTCGGTGCCGGCGCGGAATGCTTCGATAAAGGGGTGAGGGCATGAGGATGTAGCGAGCAGCCCATTGGCACTGTCGATCTCCTTGAAAAGGATTCCTGACGGTACGGGAAAGTCTTTGTTCGAACTTCCCGAGACTACATGATGCATGATATCGACCCAAATAGGCAGGGCTGCCTGCGCGCCAGTAAAACCCGTGCTGCGGGGACGATCGAAACCAACCCATACGAGCACTACATAATCTGGGGTATACCCGCAGAACCATGCATCCTGGTAGTTGTTCGTCGTGCCTGTTTTCCCCGCAGCAGGGAATGTAATCTGGTCCCTGACCGCCCGGGCTGTGCCGCTCTGGAGCACACCCTTGAGCACGTAGGTGGTAAGAAATGCGCTTTGTGGGGACACCGCGCGTTTTTGCTGTTTCTGTGGTTGAGCAAGGAGCCTGCCTTCTCGGTCTGCTATGGTCTTTATCGAGCGAGGTGGGCTTAGAATTCCCTCGTGAGCCAGGGCTCCGTATGCCGCTGCCAGTTCCAGGGGTATGGCTTCGAACGCGCCGAGGACGAGGCTTGGAAGTGGTTCGATTGGCGTACTCAGTCCCATGGCCCTTGCTGTGGCGATTATTCCGCTGAGCCCAACCTTCTGGCTCAAGCTCACCGTGGCACAATTCAGAGACATCTCTAGGGCCTTCCTAAAGCGTACGTTCCCTAGATAGTAGTCGTTAAAGTTCCTTGGACTCCATTCCTTATGATCGTAGCGTACGGTAAGTGGCTCATCGTTGAGTAGAGAGGTCAGGGTAAACTGTTCTCCATTACGGCCTCCTCGTTCCAGTGCAGTAAGGTAGACAAAAGGCTTGAACAGAGATCCTGGTTGTCGCTTAGCCTGTGTCGCCCTGTTCATTGCCCCTTTCTGGTAAGACCTGCCACCAATAAGGGCCTTGATGTGGCCTGTGGCTGCCTCGATCACCACGACACAGCCCTGTAAAGGTTCTCGAGTGCCTTCTGCGTCCTTGAGGTGCGCATGCATGCGTTCTTCGAGATCGGATAGTTTTTGCGCGAGTATCCTTTGCGATGCGCGATTTAGTTCTGGATCGAGTGTTGTAAAGATACGCAACCCTTCTGAGGTGAGAAAATCAATAGAGAAATCCTTAGCCAGCTCCTCCACCACGTGGTCCGAGAAAAAGGGGGCCTCATTGAGTTGGGGAGTGTGGGATCGTACATTCACAGGCGCGTTGCTCGCCCTCTTGTAGTCGTCCTCGGTAATCATACCTGATAGAAGGAGCCTTTTGAGTACGTGGTTTCTGCGTGATCTGATGAGGTCAGGATGTTTGTGAGGTGCATACATGGATGGCGCTCGTATGAGGGCTGCAAGGAGGGCAGATTCCTCAAGGGTAAGGTGCTCTACATGCTTTCCAAAATAGAAGGTGGAGGCTTCACCTACTCCATAGATTCCCTGGATCCCTCGCTGGCCGAAATAAATCTCGTTGAGATACGCCTCGAGTATCTCCTTTTTTGAATAGCGACGTTCAAGAAGCACGGCCATGACTGCACCCTGAATCTTTGTCCACATGGTCCTTCGATTGTGCAGAAAATAGTTTTTGACAAACTGTTGGGTCAATGTCGAGGCCCCTTGAACGATCCGGCGAGCCCGGATGTTAGCCAGTAACGCCCTGCAGACAGCAATGGGGTCGATGCCTATGTGACTATAGAATCTTTTGTCTTCTGTAATGATGACGGCGTCGATCAGTGATTGGGGGACCTGATCGAGGGTTACGATCTGTCGCTCTTCCCAGTACGTATCGTAGAGACCTCCAATCAGTTCGGGTTCGATTTCTGCAAAGGCCAAAGCCTTTGATGGGCTCCTTTTGTCGAACAGTCGGGCGATCTGGCCTTCGTCAAGTTCGATGGCCAGTGGGTAGCCTGAAACCTGACGGTCAGGATATTGAAAATCCCTCAGGTAGATCTCAACGTAGTCAGCACCTCGGTAGAATTCCCCTTTGTGTGAAGGCAGCTCATTGGTTCTTCGATATCCCAACTTGTCGAGCCTTTCCCATACGTGGGTTGCCTCCAGTAGCTGACCTCGTTTGATTCTTAACGTGTCTGAATAGAGTTTGGAAGGAAACCCCCACTTCTTGCCGGAGAAACGTTCCACGATCTGCCGATCTAGATGCACGACCCATATGCTACCGAGTACGATACAAAGCAGGCCGCAGACAAGGCCTATGCGAAAGAGGGGGGGTGGGAGCCCACACACATACCAGGCCCTCGTTCTTGGCCGTTTGGTACCGGTAGAACGAGGCTTTTCTATTCGCTTTTTCCTCTTCGTTGCGGTCGCGATCGGTGTTTTTTTTTCAAGCGTATTCTGCTGTTATCGTGCCTGTGTAGGTAGTTTTCTTTCCGTCGAAGGCTGCGTCTGTCGTTTTTGAAGAGGTTTTAGTGTTTCAAGCTTCTTTTGTGCCGCCTTGGCCAGTGGACTATTGGGATATTTAGTGATGACCCTTTCCAAAGAAGAGATCGCTGCGTCGTTTTCGCCAATCATAGAAAAGGCCAGCCCTAGCTTGTACAGTGCATCAGGAACTTTTGATCCCCTAGGATACTTTTCTACAATCTCATGGTACTTCACAATGGCTTCTTTGTAGTTCCCATTCTTATAGTGGGTCTCTGCAATCCAAAATAACGCATTGTCAGAGAGTTCTGTGGAAGGATAGGCCGCTAGAAATTGCTCGAATGCTGTACGGGCAGCTTCAAGATTACCTTCCCTATACAAATTGAAGGCTGTGTCGTAGGCCTGCTTCATGTTGGGCGGCTGCTGCGTTTTTTCTTGAGGAGCTGTTATTCCAGAGGCTGCTTCAGGGGTCGCCTCGGCCGGTTCGATATCTGAAGGCCCTGTTGGTGGAGTAGGCGGAGCTGGTGGAGGCACACCCAAGATCGCCTCGATTGTTTCCAACCGGTGCTCTATTTGTTGGGCCTGTTGCTGCATGCGTTGCAATTGCATTGTGATTGAGGTTTCTAGCGAGGCCTTTTGCTCCTGTTCTCTGGCTTGAGAGGTCAACTGTCCGGTGATAGTCTGTGTGTTGGTGCGGATGTCGATAAGGTCTGCTTTGATATCTGCCTGCTCCTTTCTGATCTTCTCTAACGCCCTGGAGGTCTTCACTTCGAGAAGACCAACGCGCTGACTCATCTGGTCCATTTGGGACTTTGTTGCACAGCTGAGCAAAAGTAGACAGACTGGCAAAAGATAGGTTCCTACTTTCATCAGTATGTTCCTGATCCCCTTGTGCGCGAGCCTCCTTTCGGTAGACACGGGGAACTGTGGGTCGTCGGTGTGAAAATCAATGTTACCTTGGTGTGCTGGTTGTGTGTCTGATTATACACACCTTGACCACACTGCTCTATTTGACATTGACGACAACAAAATGGGCACGCCGGTTCATAGCCCAGCAATCTTCAGTGTGTTCGGTGCACAGAGGCCGCTCTTTGCCGTAGCTTATGGTGCTGAGCTGCGTTGGCTCTATGCCCAAACCCACGAGATATTCCTTGGCTGCGTCAGCCCTTCGTTGTCCAAGGGCCAGGTTGTACTCTTTGCTCCCTCGTTCGTCGCAGTGTCCCTCGATGAGCACCTTTGCTGTAGGCATCCCTTTGAGTATCTCGTAGTTGGCCTTGAGTGTCGCTCGCGCGTCGGTACGAATGTTGTATTTATCGTAGTCAAAATAAATATCCTTCAGAGGAGACGGCGTTTCAGCCGCTTCAGTCCCTTCTGCGCCCAACTCTTCAGAGGTAATCGATGGGCCGGGTCCAGAAATCGCTTCTTCAGCAGGCACCTGAGATTTTTTTGCACACCCTGCTAAGAGCGCTACTACAGCCAGGACCAAGAAAAAGGTCAGCAATACGGTCTTTGATTTCATGTTCATAGTTCTTCTCCTTCTTTCAGGGATATGAAGTTATCGTGGCATTCATCACGTGTTTTACCAAACGGTGTGATCGTAGGTGTAGCTAAAGACAAGACAATCATATTACGCGCAACCCTCATGGCTCAGCCCACATCTGCCCAGGTGAACAGCAGCTCCCGTGTCGGCGATGAGTCTGTAAAGCTCTCAGGTGGGAAAGGCTCTCTTTTTTTACCAGATTCCAGGCAATGTTGCAATAATGTTTCGGTAGGGTTTCCAAGGCCTGAGATCCTCTTCGCTTCGAAAGGTTCATACATGTTGTGGCCAAGGTGGAGACATGTTCTAGTGAAAGGGGATTTTGATGTTGTGCGCGCTGGCCCCCTACATCGGTCAGCTCACCACAGAGCTTTGGCTCTCTTGCCCTCCTTTCTATCAAGGGACCTCACGCGTGTCTTGGCGCATCCCATCGTTGTGGACATGGAGAACCCCTGTAGCCCGGGCATGCTACCAGAATTGTTTCGTTGCTCTTTGGAGGAAATACCACGCACTCAGTACGCAGCGATAGAAGCCAGTCGATGTATACAATTCTTGCATGTCGTTGCTATTCCATAATCGGCGACCAGGAGGGATCGGTGGCATTGTGTGAATCCTTTGTGAGCCTGCGTTCTCCTGTCCCATCGAACCGTATGAGATGAATGTTGTAGTTTCCGAGCTTCTTGGTTGAAAACGCAATAAGCCGACCGTCCGGTGACCACGTAGGGTTGTTGCAATCTGCCGGGCCAGAGGTAATCTGGGTCCTGCCTGTACCGTCAGGCCGTATCCTGAAGATCTGAAAGACACCCCCGACCTGCGAGGCATAGGCGATCCAGTCGCCGGTAGGAGACCACGCTGGCTCTGCGTTGTAGCTTCCCTCAAATGTGAGTCTGTGGACGCTACCATTGTCTATCTTGAGGATATAGAGATCAGGGTGTCCCCCCCTGTCAGATACGAATACAATGTGTCTTCCGTCTGGCGACCATGAGGGAGCCACATCGATGCTCCAATTATCAGTATGCCTGTTGGGTTTGTTCTTGGTGAGGCTTACGGTAAAGAGCTCGGTATTTCCTTTGATGCTAGCTGCAAAGGCGAGTTCGTTGCCGTTTGGTGACCATGCTGGACCGGTCATGAGGTTGGAGAATCCAGCCAAGACCTGGTAGACCTTGGAGTCCTTAATGTCCACGAGGAATATTCCGGGGAACCTTCTGACATAAGAAGTAAAGGCTATCTGTGTGCCCTTTGGCGACCATGCTGGCAGCAGACTTATAGAACGCAGACTGGTCAAACGGTATGATCCATACCCATCGGAGTCCATAACATAGAGTTCCTTTGAACCTGACGCATCGGAAATATAGGCAATCTTGGATTGGAAGCCTCCTCTTCTTCCTGTCAAGTACTCGAGAATTTCATCGGCGAACTTGTGGGCAAGGTTTCGCCACAGGCCCCGTGGGGCCCTGTATTTTTTCCACACAATGAGTTTTCCCTGGAGTACGTCGAACAACTGACCGTCTATCGATACCTCGTCTGCTCGGCTGCAGCAAATCTGCAATAGTATCAACACCTGTGCTCCGATAAGGCTCCATGCCTTATAGTCCACTGGCTCAGGGTGAAGTTTGATGTCGGTTTCTTGAATCATAAAGGTCTCTGGTTTGAGGATCTGAGCGACTCCCGACACGTCCAGATCCTGTGAAAGGACCTCCACGACGCCCCTGGGTATGGCAGGGTCACTGCAGGCGACTGCAGGATCGGCTGGAGCCCTGGCTATGGCTATGGGAAGGGGTCTGAATCCTGGCGAGTAAATGTCGATATACACGATTGCTCGTGCTTGTGCAGGTGCCAGCTGCCACAAGGCTATCACGGTGAGCAGGATACGCATGAGCTTAACGGGGGGTGGCTGCATCGCGCTGGGAAGAATCAAATATAAAGCCTATTTCAAGGCTCGATGTTGCAAAGCCCGAAGGAGGCGGGGGTAAAGGATTTGATTTTAGGATCGCACGCATTACTGACTCGTCAAAAAACCGATTTCCTGAAGATCGTTCTATGTAGTTTTGCTCTATCGTGCCGTCGGGTAGTATCTTGATGCGCACGATGGTCTTGTAACGTTCGGTCTTCGGGTCGTAAGTGTGAGGTGGTATCCAGTTCTCCCATATCCTCATGCTGATTTGGTCATAGTAGGCGTTATATTCTAGGGAGCCCATGCCACCTGTCAAGCCTCCACCTGCGCCGGCTATAGGTGAGCCGGTTCCCTTGGCAGAGGCCATTAGTTTCCTTTGGGCAACATCTTGCTGTATTCGCCTGACAGCCTCATTGATCGTGTCCACCTTTGAGCTTTGTGTTTCGCTTCTTTGAGCCGATTGTTGAGATGGTTTTGGACGGGGCTGAACAGGAGCAGGCTTTTCTTGAGGTCTTGTTACCACCTTGGGTTTTTCCTCTTTTTGTTCCTGTACAACTGGCGCTGGCTTTTGTTCCTCCTTCTTGGGCTGGACCTTTGGAGGGGGTGGTGGCAAAGGTGCAGGTGTTGCAATTCGTTCAGTAGATTTTGGGCCTCCTGGCGGCAGGTTTTCTGGTCCTATGAGTCGTACATGGTATTGAGGCCTATACGTGTGTATCGTCCTGCCCGGGAAGCTAAGGAATGTAGCCACCAATGCAAGCATGAGGTGCACGAGCCCTGAAACGAGTATCATTCGAGGCAGCGTTATCGTATGAGACTGGCTCCAACGCATCTCGTACGAACCTCTTTCCCCATACCTGACACGTGGTAGTGAATACTTTACATGGTTAGAACGCTATCTCTACAGTAGGGTTCCGTTGCCTAACGCAGAAGGCTCGGCCTCGGGCCTCTTGGTGTCATGGGAGACTCAGTTCCTAGGGAATCATGTTTTCTTGCCCTGCCTTGTTCTAAACGGCTTTGTGCATCTCATCCACAAGGCAGGTTGCACAATATCAGTCTGTCGCTGTGACAGGCTATCGGTGCCAGGCAGAAGCATGATTCGACCATTTCTTTTTGGTGATTGCTTGTATAGGATGCCACCTATTTTTTGGGGGATTCGGTAATAAGACCCATCTGGTCGATACCTGCTTCTTTTATTGCTGCCATAGTTTTTACGACAAACCCATATGGCACGTCACGGTCTGCCTGGAGAAATATCTCTTTGTCGGTCCGATTACGATAAATACCCTTGAGCTTAGTAGGGAGTTCTTCCAAGGTGACACGATACGAATTGATATAAATTGAAGTATCCTTGTGTATGGAGAGTATTACCTGCTCCTTTGGAATTTCCAGGGTTTGCTTGCTCGACTCTGGCAAATTTACTTCCACCCCGTACTGGAGCAGTGGGGCAGTAACCATAAAGATAACTAGCAATACGAGCATCACGTCCACAAAAGGGGTGACGTTTATTTGGCTAACCGGCTGATTATGTGAATTGCCCACTTCCATGTGAAACGTTTCCTCGTGTCTGTCAAACCGTTCGTAAGTGGCGTTCAATGATATTGAGAAAGTCCGATGAAAAGTTCTCCATTCCAGAGGCTATGACCTTTACCCAATTCAAGAAGTAATTGTAGGCAACTACAGCAGGAATTGCCGCGAACAAACCTACTGCAGTGGCAATGAGCGCCTCGGCAATACCCGGGGCCACGGTAGCGAGGTTCGCACTGCCCGTTGCACCGATGTTGCGGAAGGCGGTCATTATTCCCCAGACGGTCCCGAATAGTCCGATGAAAGGCGCCGTAGAACCTGTAGTTGCCAGGAAGGTGAGCGCGCTCTCGAGATCGGTGACTACCTGCGTTTGCGCCTTTTTAAGTGCTCGCCCGATATTCTCTATACTAATATCAGGGGGTGTGTGTTGCTCCTGGCTGGTCCTTGAAGTTGCACCTGACGCCTTGAGCAGTCGAGTGAGTTCTCGATAGCCTGCTTCAAATACGTCTTTGAGTGGACTCTTGGAAAGGTGCCTTGACGCTTGGTAGATATCGACAAGGCTTTGCCCTTGTGAAAAAAGGGAAGAAAAATGGCTAGATCCCTTCTCATACCTTCTGAAGAGAAACAGCTTGAACAGTATGATCCCCCAGGACACTACAGACATCCCAATGAGCACGATGAGTACCAGCTTTACCGTGACCCCTGCATGTACAAATGTTTCAATGAGGAGATTCCTGTTCAGGTTCAATGGATTACCTCCCTTGTATACCGTTTAAGGACTATCCACAGTAGCCTTGGTTGCACAGAGCGCGAACGCTACGACGAGCATCCCTGGATACTATCAGATGCAACGCTATAAGCTTGACGTATATCCCACGTGGCTCTTCCACGCTGGGTCGACGTGTCGGCTTCCGTGCACGTGACCCCTCGTCTACGCGGCCTTTGCACAGTACTGGGCAAGTCAGCACGTGGGAGTCATAAACTCAAGTACTATAAGACACGAATAAACGTAAGTCAAAAAAGGCGATGGACGGGAAAGTGTGAAGTCCTTTGACATAGGTTTCCTATTTTGAGTAACCTAAAGTAAAGTGTGCAAACCTTGTTTGGTGCCATTCTCATACGATCGATGGTAGCGTCGTAGAAGTACCCTGTGAAAAACTTCAGTCCAAAAATACTGCTTCGAAAAGGATACCGAGATTACGAGTCTACACCAGTCTCAGGCCCTCAAGTACACCAAAAGCCGCAATTGACCGAGACCCAGCGTCGCATTGTCACAGCTGTTTCAAAGGGGATTTCTTGCCTTGAGGATCTCATGAGAGACCTTGAGGCCACCTGTGGGGCTGGGAACCCACGCGTGGTTCGGTCTATGATCCTCGAAGAACTTTACAGGCTCGAGCAGGCCCAGGTGGTCGAGGTCGCGCTTCCGTGCAGGGACAAGACACTGTCAACGATCTACGATGCCATTCATACGCTAGAAGGAGTGTGCAGCGAAAGACCTGGCCTATGGAATGTGGTGGCTTATGAGAGGGAATGGGACCAGTATGCGAGCTATTTTGATTTTCTCGATACCCAATCCCCTAACTATGCCTTGAAACGTTTTCAATGCATGCTCTACATGGAACACATTCGTCCGTTCTTGGATACAAAGGTTCCGCATGGTGCATGTGTCTTGGATGCTGGGGGAGGGGTAGGCCGCTTTTCGGACGAATTGATCGGCAGGGGCTACACTATCTATCTTGTCGACACCTCAGAAAAGGCATTGAAGTGTGCAGTGAGGCACTTTGAGGAAAAGGGATACACAGCGTATCGCCTCTTACTTGCAGATGCAGCACAGCTTGAAGATATCCCCGACAATTATTTTCAAGCTACCTTTGCCATTGAGCTGATTTGCTACTGTACTGAACCAGCACGTGTGGTCCAGGAACTCCGGAGGGTGACGGCGCCAGGTGGCGTGATGTTTTTTTCGGTTGAAGGCAAATACGGGAGTCTACTTGCCGATACAAAGGTCCAGTGTGAGCACTTCGAGACCATCATGGATGAGGGGACGTTACTTAGGAAACAGGATGTCTTTGTAAGGTACTTTACCGACGAAGAGCTAAAAGCGCTCTTAGAGCAGTGCGGCCTCACTGTGATGCAGCTTTCAGGGACTCATTACGTGCCAGATGGTATTTTGCACCGTTTTGTGAACGAGAGGGGTCTTGGCGATCAGGCGGCTGAGCAGGAGATCATGGCCATTGAAAGACGATGTTCCACCGACCCGGTGTTAAGGCCCCTGGCACGGGCTTGGATTGCCGTGTGCGCCAAAGAATAGCCTATTTCACAGAAAGTCTCATATGAAAGTACTTCTTGTATCGTCGCCACGATATTATTGGCCTTATATGAACGAGGACGATAATTTTCTGCTCCCCCAATCGCTCGTATGTCTTGCTGCAGCAGTGCGGGAGGCTGGGATAGAGGTCAAGGTTGTTGACTGCATGGCCTCAAAGATGGGCTGGCAAAGCCTTGAGCGACTGATAAGAGAGGAAAGGCCGAATATTATAGGGGTTGGGGAAAACCATGCGCTCTACCTGCACGAGGCGGTACGGGTCCTTGAACTTGCAAAGGCAATAGACCCCACGATTATTCGGATTGGTGGAGGATCGCACTTTACCAACCTGCTGGAGGAGAGTCTAAGAAAGTACCCGCTAGACTACGTGGTAAAAGGGGAAGGAGAGGTCACGTTCGTGGAACTCATCAAAGAGCTTGCCACGTCAGACCCTCGTAAGGAGAAGATCCAAGGGATCGCCTATCTTGAAGACGACCGCGTCGTGGAAACTCCTCCTCGCCCCCTTGTCTCTGACTTGGATACGCTGCCGCTTCCTGCATACGACCTTGTCCCTATGGAGCAGTACGGACGGGCCAAGTATATCTTCTCACCAGGTGGTACCACGATCCACCATTCGCGTGGGTGTACCGGTGGTTGCAAATTTTGTGCGTGGTGGATTCAGATGGCGGATGTCAAAAAGGTGGACGGTAAGACGCGCTATATCCCGCGGTGGCGGACCAAGAGTGTTGAAAGGATCATGGAGGAAATAGAGATCCTTCATCTCAAGTACGGTAAGAAATGTCTCGTTTTTGTGGACGAGTCCTGGAATATCAGTCAGAAATGGAACGAAGCGTTTGCCGAAGCGATGCTCAGACGGCCTGACATCAAGCTCAACTGGTTCGCCTTTATGAGGCTCGACGCTATCCTGAGGGATGAAGAAGCTGGCATTTTCGAGAAGCTCGTTCGATCCGGGCTTTCCCATATTTGTGTCGGTATAGAAAGGATACATGACGATCAGCTACGGGGCTTTGGCAAGGGATTTTATTCTGAGGAGGATACGAGACGATGTTTCAAGATCCTGAGCAAGAAGTATCCTTCTGTATTTCGCCAGGCGACCTTCATTGTAGGTATCAGGGACGAGACAAGGGCATCCCTCAACGAGATGGTCAAATTTGCCATGGACATCAACGCTGATTATCCTGGCTTTCATCCTATTACGCCTGTCCCTGGGACTCCACTTTGGGAGGAGGCCCTCGAAAAAGGATGGCTCGAGGTAAAAGACTTTAGCAAATTCGACTGGATGACACCGGTAATGAGTTCTGACTATCTCAGTCGGGACGAGATTGCGCACGCCATTGTGGATATGCAGAAGCGGTTTCTTCGTGTACGATGGCTTCTGGCAGGTCTTTTAACGCCGCATGCATATCGACGCAATATGTATGTGTGGTGGATCACGGTAACACTCCGTGTGTGGTGGGCAACGGTAAAGCGGTGGATGAATCCATTCAATCCGCAGCATTACTCAAGTCTCCAGAAACCTCACTGGTACGATACGTAGCCTCGATACGTTTGTACCATTGGGCCACATCTCTAGGAAGGGCATACCAGGCGCACCCGTCTCCAGACAACAAGGTGAGAAGCTCCTCGTAGGCACCTAGTACCTTTGGGTCTTTCAGATAGTACGGCTCAGGGTGCGTATTGACCAAGATCATGCCTCCTGCCTCCTTAATCCACTGGATCTTGTCCTGCCAAAAGTCGTTAAGTTTCTCTGGGGCTATGCCCATGTGCAGTATGATTTCGTACGGGACGGTGACAGGCAGCTCAAGGATCGATCCGATCCGAAATGGCACGATAGAGCAGCAGCCGCCTCGATCCACACCCAGTGAAAAGACATCTACGTCTGGTACGCTGGAGTCATAGACAAAAAAGCTCGATAGCGCCGAAAACAAGATGGGACTCCTCAGGTAGTACGGTGAACGGTACCCTTGGATGGCGTATGCTGTGAGTACGGTATCATAGTGTTTGATGGTTTTGCCTATGCACTGGCTCGACTGATACGGGAGTCGCAGATTATGGGTGTGGCCGTGAAGTCCGATTTCGCACCCTTGTTCATAAACTGCGTCTAGGGTTCTTCTATTGGGTGCAAACAAATCGCCAACTATGTTCCAGCTGGAGCTGAGACCGAACGATCGCTCGAGATCAACTATCCGCGGCATAAACGCGATGCCGTGTTCAGTATCGACATCGTGAGAAAGCACTACACAGTAACGTTTTCCCTCGGGCCAGACGAAGTGTGCCTTTGGTAGTCTGCCTCGTGCTGTCGAGGTTCCACTTTGTTCAGCCACATATATCAAGGCCTGTAGTGACTTTTCCACAGGAAATGAGGGAAAGCCATCGCGCGTGTTCATTCGTGTCCTTGTAGCTACATTGGCTGCTACGCGACGAAGAACCGTTGGAAGACGATAATAATCAAAAGGCAGATAGCTTAACAAGGGTCTCTTGAAGCGGCAATACTGTTCCGTACGAATGAACTCGAGGGTTGCCGGATAGTCGAAATAGAACGTCACGCCCCCTCCCGCTTCTACGATTCCTGGGTAGACCGCTTCGCCCACCACAAACGAAAGCAGGTGCCTACCTTTTGTGTGGCACGGATATATTGCGGGGATGGGCAATCGTAGGTGTTCATCGTGCCGTAACCATGGAGGATGCACCTCTGGGTTGATCCTCAATGTCGCCATAGCGCTGAACAGCTTGGGCTCGTGCATACCGGGTTCTGAGGTGCCTATGTCAGGTTATGCGGGGCATGCTCTTTCTGTGGTTCTGGGTCGATGCTTCTTAGCTGGTCGGTGAACGTTTTTTGGTACCTTTTGGGATCCTTGTAATAAGGATGTGAAGGAGTATGGACTCTCCGATAGAGACGCAAAAGATCGAGACAGACGTGCGGGATCTGGCGATAGAGTGTTCGCCATTTTGTCCTGCCTGCTACTCTGGGATATTCGAAAACCTCGACTGAACAGATTCGTGCTCCTCCCATCAAGGCATGGATGAGA
>FWPV01003803.1_pt1 | contig 33412 bp, 31 predicted proteins | sample 2228371 | NCBI WGS metagenome assembly FWPV01 (sample SAMEA103939776, study PRJEB20133) | metagenome
CTTTCACCACCGCCTGGGCAATCTGATCCGATACCGTCGGTATTCCCAGCGGCCGCTTTGTTTTATCTTCTTTGGGTATTTCCACTTTCCACACCGGCAGTGAAAAATTACTCCCGGATGACATCCGGTTCCAAAGCTTGTAAAGATTGTTCTTTAACTCCCTTTCAAACTCTAAAAAAATATAATATCTATGAACCGCGCCATCCGCGCAAGACCCATTATTTCCGATATGTATAAACGCATTTTGAAGACCTGGAGATGATCTGGGATGACCGATATGAACGGCAATACGGGCTTTTCCGGCATTATGTCAAGGACGTGATTTATCGGTATCTGGGCTGCGGGGACCTGCATCAGGGGTTTGACCGGGTGCGATGTCAGGACTGAGGCCATGATTCCCTGCTGCCTCACTTAAACCCGATAAAAACCACTCAAAACAAAATATTCCGAAAAATATCCAACTGATAAAAATAATCGGAAAAAATTGTTTAAGTTTATCCGGAAATTAACACGGATCCTTGTTTTTAGAGATATCTCGTCGCCTGGCATGTTTGCTGAAGCTCGAAGGTTGACTTTAAATGTCGCCGGGAGATCGTGATCCTTTCTCAAGTATTGCCATTCATGGGTTTATAACATTAATCACTCATCAAGGTTTGACCCAGCGCCTCACTTTCCCGGCTAGTCCCTTTGCGATTGCCGTAATGTTTCTTCAAGGATCGGCAGTTGCAGTTGATGCTTTGGGTCACGAGACGCTTTTTTAAGCGCTATTAAAGTTTCAAGATCAAGCACATGAAGCTTATACCCTCTAAATGCTATTTCGTGCGCGTGGCCAATAAGGTCCTCATATGTCTTTTGCTCCTCAATCACCGCCAATACGTCCAGGGGACCCAATCGGGTTGTAAACAGCCCATGCCTAAGTCCGAAAAAGTCATCCTTTTGGGGCACTATGATTTGATCGTCCGGCCGGCGAAAAATTGCGTCATTGGATTTTAGAAAATTGAAAAGTCTGTCAATGTTTTCCTCAGATCGATCATGCACAATATCCACGTCCAGGGTTGTCAGCGGCGCTCCCTGAATCACTGCGGCCAGCCCGCCGACTAAAATAAATTGAACGTTGGCCTTTAACAGCCCTTCAAGCAGTTCGCTGAGATTGGCATTTATCGGCTTTCTGCTGTGTGAATGCATTTCTTAATTCCATAATGGCGCGTGCCGCATGATCGTTTGCCAATAGCCGTTCCTCGGGTGTCATTTTGAGGAACATCGCCACCAGTCCTTTGTCAACCGTTACATGAGTTTGATTATCTTTTTTTTCGATCATCCATCACCTGATTTATCCGTTGGTCATCATGTGAGCTGTTTGAAATTTTGATATTTTTATTTACCACATTGTGGGCATGATACACATGATCACAAATTCTTTATGCCCCGGCCCGGACCACCTCAAACACCTTTTCAATGGCTTTTTCCAAATTATCCACATCCGGGCCGCCGGCCTGAGCCATGTCCGGCCGGCCCCCGCCTTTGCCGCCGACTTCGGCGGCCACGGCCTTGATGATGTTTCCCGCATGATATCGATCCAATAAATCCTTGGTGACCATGGCAATCAACAAGGCTTTGGCCTCGGTTTTGGCGCCTAAAACCACTATGCCCGACTGTATTTTATCTCTGAATTGATCCGCCAGATCTCGTAATACATTGGGGGATTCTGCCTCCACGCATTTGGCCAGCACCTTGACATTATTGATGGTCTTGATTTCCTCAGCGGTCTGCCGGGCGGATTGAGAGGCCAGCTTTATTTTCAGCTTATCCAGCTCCTTTTCCAAAGCCCGCTGATGCGCCATGAGGGTTTCGATTCTTTTGCAAACCCCTTCGGGCCGGTCTTTGACCAGATTGGCAGCATCATTTAACATTCTGATCCCGGCCTGAATAAATTTCAATGCAGCATGACCGGTGAGCGCTTCAATGCGCCGTACGCCGGAGGCCACGCTGGACTCAGCGATGATTTTAAATACGCCGATATCTCCGGTGCGGGCGGTATGAGTGCCACCACAAAGTTCCCGGCTGAAAGCATCTAATTGAATGACCCGTACGCGGTCCCCGTATTTTTCTTCAAAAAGCGCCATGGCCCCGCTTCGAAGCGCCTCATCCGCGTCCATTTCAACGATTGACACTTCGATATTGTCCCGGATCCGTTCATTGACAAGAACTTCAATTTGCTCCAGAGTATCTGGAGAGACCTGGGAAAAATGGGTAAAATCAAATCGCAGCCGTTCCGGAGAAACATAGGACCCAGACTGGCGCACATGATCGCCCAAAATATGGCGAAGCGCGGCATGGAGCAGATGGGTGGCGGTATGGTTTCTGGCTGTCTGGCTGCGTTTTTCCAAATCAACGGTTAACACGGCATTGTCGCCCACATGAATGATTCCGGACCTCACCTTGCACTTATGAATGATCAAACCGGTGGGGTCTTTCACCGTATCCTCCACGTCAACACGGAATCCCGTTCCATCCATTCGGCCGGAATCGCCCACCTGGCCGCCGGATTCAGCATAAAACGGCGTATGATGCGTGATGATGTCAACCATTGCCCCTGCAGATGCCTCGGAAACAGATCTGCCGTCTGAAACCACCCCCATAATCCGTGCCTGGCAAGACAACTGATCATATCCCACAAAAACCGGCAATTCGGCCATTGAGGCGATGATATCTTTATAGGCCTGGCTGATAACTGAAAATGAAGTCACGGATCGGGACTGTTCCTTCTGGCGGCGCATGGCAGCATGAAACCCTTCTTCATCCATATTCAGGCCTTTATCCCGGATCACGTCCTTGACAATGTCTACGGGGAACCCATAGGTGTCATAGAGCTTGAAAATCACATCCCCCGGGATGGTCTTGAGATTTTTGGCGCAAATCTCATCAATGGTTTCTTGGAGCAGCTTCAGGCCGTGATCCAGGGTTTCTGAAAACCGTTTTTCTTCATTTTGAACCACGCTGGTGATAAAGGATTTTGCTTCCATCAATTCCGGATATGCAAATCTCATGACATCAAAAACCGCTGCCACGGTTTCATGCAAAAACGGATTCTTCAGGGAGATATTTCGGCCATAGCGAATGGCGCGCCGTAAAATCCTGCGCAGCACATATCCTCGGCCTTCATTGGAGGGAAGAACACCATCGCATATCATAAAGGCCGCAGCTCGGCTGTGATCTGCAATCACTTTCATGGCCACGTCGGAGGCGGCGCTTTCGCCCGGTTTGACGCCGGACATGGCTTGAATCTTTGAGATGATGGGCATAAACAGGTCGGTATCGTAATTGGTGGGTACATTTTGAACCACCGAAGCAATCCGTTCCAAACCCATGCCGGTGTCAATGCTCGGCTTTGGCAATGGCGTCAGTTTGCCGGAGGCATCCCGGTTATATTGCATAAATACAAGATTCCAAATTTCAAGATATCGGTCGCAATCGCATCCCACACGGCAATCCGGCCTGCCGCATCCAGCAGATTCACCCCGGTCGATTAATATTTCCGAACAAGGCCCGCACGGCCCCGTGTCTCCCATGGACCAAAAATTGTCTTTTTCGCCCATTCGAACAATGCGGTCCTGGGGGACGCCGATACGGTTTCGCCAAATCTCATAGGCTTCATCATCATCCAGATAAACCGATACCCACAAATTTTCGGGCGAAAGATGATAGTCGTTCACGAGCAATTCCCATGCATAGGAAATGGCGTGCTCTTTAAAATAATCGCCGAATGAAAAGTTTCCCAGCATCTCAAAAAATGTGTGATGCCGGGCGGTGTATCCGACATTTTCAAGATCATTGTGCTTGCCACCGGCTCTTAAACATTTCTGGGAAGTGGCTGCCCGAGAGTATTCTCTTTTTTCTTCGCCCAGAAATGTCCGTTTAAACTGAACCATGCCGGCATTGGTAAAAAGCAGCGTCGGATCATCAGACGGGACCAAAGAGGAGCTTCGGACGATCTGATGATCATGGCGTTTAAAAAATTCAAAAAATTTTCTTCGTATCTCGTCGCCTGTCATTGAACCCTCGTTTCACAAACGCTATCAATCGATGGTCTGTTCTTCTTCCACCATCACTTCCCGCATACTGCCCGAAGATTTGGCAGGAACCAAATTCATGGATTCTCTCACCTGGGCCAGCATCTTGGTATAGATATCCGGATGCTCTTTTATAAAATTTTTTGCATTCTCCCGGCCCTGTCCAATACGCTCGCCATTATAAGAATACCATGCGCCGCTTTTTTCAATCAGGCCGGTTTCCACGCCGATATCAATGAGATCCGCGGCAGCCGATATGCCTTCACCGTACATGATATCAAATTCCGCTTCTTTAAAGGGCGGCGCCATTTTGTTTTTCACCACTTTGGCCTTGGTCCGGTTCCCGATGACATCCTGGCCGTCTTTAATGGCACCGGTCCTTCGGATTTCAATCCGCACAGACGCATAAAACTTCAAAGCATTGCCGCCGGTGGTGGTTTCCGGATTGCCGAACACCACACCGATTTTCATGCGGATCTGATTGATAAAAATCACTGACGTCATGGTCTTGCTGATGGTGCCCGTGAGTTTCCGCAATGCCTGGGACATGAGCCTGGCCTGCAGCCCCATATGGGAATCCCCCATGTCGCCTTCGATTTCCGCGCGGGGAACCAGAGCCGCCACAGAATCAATCACCAAAATGTCAACGGCGCCGCTTCTCACCAGCATATCCGCGATTTCAAGGGCCTGCTCTCCGGTGTCCGGCTGGGACACGAGCAATTCATCGCAATTGACGCCGAGTTTCTTGGCATACGCTGTGTCCAAGGCGTGCTCAGCATCGATAAACGCAGCAATACCCCCCTGTTTCTGGGCTTCTGCCACCACATGAAGCGCCAACGTGGTTTTGCCGGAAGCCTCAGGGCCGTAAATTTCTGTGACCCGTCCCCGGGGGATTCCGCCGATGCCAAGGGCCCTGTCCAAGGCAATGGACCCTGTGGGAATCACCGGCACATTCACCACCACGTTGGAACCCAACTTCATGATGGATCCCTTGCCGAATTGTCTTTCAATCTGACTGATGGCAGATTCCACTGCTTTGGTTTTATCCGAATTCTTGGTCATAACGCCTCCTGTATGGGTTGATTTTTATCGGATTGCAAGGATACGCTGAAAATTTTTGTATAGATGGGCCCGGACGGCATTAGTTTGCTCTGATACAGGTGAAGCCTATCCACTATAAAATCATCGGTGGTCATGTGCTGAAATCTTTGCATGATCCCTATAAAAATCTCAGGATTGCCGCCGCTTTTCATTCTGCCCAACGTTAAATGGCCTATGAAAGATTTTGTGTCTTTAGGAAAACCATGTCGGGCCAATTCTGCATCAATGTTGCGCTGAAGCTTTTCAAGCAGATCTGTTTGCCCGGCCACTCCCGTCCATAACACACGGGGGTGTTTTACGCCCGGGAAAAACCCCAGGGCCTGGGATCGCAAGGTCATGCACGGACATTGCTTTGCGGCATGTTCTATAATATCGCTGATGGGGGCCACCATGGATTTTTGAATATCGCCTAAAAATTTCAGGGTGAGATGAATGTTTTCCGGACGGGTCCATGTGACTTTTAATCCATAAGCTTTCAACTGCACTTGAATTTCATGAAGCGCCGCCTGGATATGTTCCGGAAGTTCAAGGGCGATAAATGCGCGCAGGGTGTGATCTGGAAAAAATTTTTGTTTCATAGACACTCGGATATATTTCAACAGCCCTTCAAACCGGATTTTGAAATTTGTTATTGATGCGCATCAGTGAATCAAAGCCAAGATCATATGCAACACAAAATTGCTCATCAAGCCCGCAATCACATCATCCGCCACCACGCCGAAGCCGCCCCGGCATTTTGTTTCTATCCATCCAATGGGAAACGGCTTGAAAATATCAAACAATCGAAACAGCAAAAATCCGGCAATCCCGACCCACCATATCCGAGGATGGCCGAAAAGCGCAACCCACATGCCGGCGACCTCATCAATGACAATCCACGCCGGATCCTTGACGCAAAAAAGTTTTTCAGCTTCTCCGGCGATCCAGATGGAAAACGCCATAAACCCGATCACACCCCCAAAAACAAAAATATCGGGCACGTCCGGCATGAGTAAATAAATCAAAAGCCCACCGGCAGCACCAAAGGTTCCCGGCGCCTTGGGCAGCCGGCCCAGATAACCGGCGGTGGCCGCGACTTCAATAATTCGGATGCGGATTTTCATGGCATGTATTATAGCCTGGCGGGTCTGGTGTCAAGGGTTAGTTCCAATGCATACGGCATCAATCCATAGATTGTTCGGCAAGTTTGGCGACCATTTCATAAACTTTATGGAGGGGGATGTTTTCCCGATGCGCAATATGCTGACACCATTCATATTCAGGGGCGATTCTGACATTCCCGTCAATCCCTTGAATTTTTTTCGCAGGCGCAGGACCGAACGGCGTTGTGATTTCCACAATCCTGCGGTCAAGCGTCCGACGTTCAACCCCATAAAAACGAACCCCCAGGGTTGTGGTTTCAGACAAGATAATCGCCGCCAGATGATCCCGCAGAGCGCTGCCGCACATGACCTGGAGAATGGTTCCCGGCCGATTTTTTTTCATCATGACCGGAATCATGCACACATCCAACGCGCCCTGGGCCAAAAGTTTTTCTATAATATATCCGTAGAACTCGGGGTTCATGTTATCAATATTGGTTTCAATCATCACCACTTGCCCCGAATCTTTGGACGCATTGCCCGTGATAATCCGCAATAGATTGGGCCTGGACGCCAATTCTTTGCTCCCCGCGCCGTAGCTGATTTTGGAAATATCCATTTCAGGGATGATGCCGAAAGCCTTTGCAAGGGTTTTGATGATGGCGGCTCCTGTGGGCGTGACAAATTCAAAATCCACATCCACCCCATACACCGGGACATTTTTCAAAATTTCCAGCGTGGCAGGCGCCGGACTCGGCAGCGTGCCGTGCGCGCACTGAATCATCCCCCGGCCCAGGGGAAGTTTTGAGCAAATGATTTTTTCAAATCCCAATGCATCGCTGCACAATGCAGCGCCGACCATGTCCACAATGGCATCCACGGCACCCACTTCATGAAAATGAATATTATCCTTGGAACATTGGTGAATCTTTGCCTCGGCATCCGCCAACACCTCAAACATTCTTAAACTTTTTGCCTTCACTTGATCGGAAAGAGGCGATGTCTCAATCAAATGACAAATATCACGGTAGTTGCGCTCATGGGAATCCTTTGAAATCACTTGAACGCCGGTAGCCGAAACCCCCATGCGACGAACATGAAACACCTTGAGTTCAAAGTCGATATGTAGGCTTTCGCGGATGGTGCTTTGAAGCCATTGCGGGTCAACGCCCATATCCATGAATGCGGCCAATGTCATGTCGCCGCTGATTCCGGAAAAACAGTCAAAATAACCGATCAGCATGGCAGGGATTCGTTGGCATGGAGATTAATGATTTCCAGCAACAGCGATACGGTTTTGGCCATATCAGCCAGCGCAATGGATTCCCGGACGGTGTGAATGTCTTTCATGCCGGTACCGATGACGGCCGTGACAATCCCTTTGCTGAAAAAAATATTGGCGTCTGATCCTCCGCCGGTTCTCTTCAAGGAAAGGCTTCTCCCCAAATTGCCGGCGGCTTTCTGAGCCAGCAAAATGACAGGATGGTGATGGGGAATATGTGTTCTGGGAAATTCATTCTCAACCTTTACCTCCAGCATCGGCAAACCGTCCGTGACACGAGACTGTTTGTATTCCTCGATGACATTTTCAAAGGATGAAACAATACGCCGCGTGACGGTCGCCAACTTGTTTTCATCATGGCTTCTGGCCTCTCCCTTGACCACCACGCGACTGGGAACAATGTTCGTTGCACCCGGCGCTTCCATAACCCCGATATTGCAGGTGGTCTCCTCATCCACACGCCCCAGATCCAGGCGGGAAATGGCTTTACTTGCCAGCCAAATGGCATTGATGCCTTTTTCCGGATCCGCGCCTGCATGGGCGTCTTTTCCATGAACAATCATTTCAAGATAATTGGCGGCCGGGGCCTGGGTGATAATGCATTCCGTGTCCGCTGTGTCCAAGGCATATCCCCACTTGGCGTCAATCAGAGAAAAATCCAAATGCTTGGCCCCTTGCAGGCCGATCTCCTCGCAAACCGTAAAGACAATATCCAAAGGGCCGTGGGGCGCGTTCTGTTCATGAAGGATCCGTAAGGTTTCAATAATAATGGCAATGGCGCTTTTATCATCCGCACCCAGTATGGTGGATCCATCGCTGGTAAAAATGCCGTTTTTAAACTCAGCCCCCACACCTTCTCCCGGCGTGACCGTGTCCATATGCGCATTGAACATCAATGGCTCCACAGGTCGGTTGCCCTTGACTTTGAGAATTAGATTTCCTGAGTTGCCACCGATGAGATCCCCTGCGTGATCGATATAAACAGCGGACACCATAGGCTCGGTAAGGCGAATTATTTCACGGCTCAGGTGTTTCTCCTGCCGGGATATGCTGTCAATGGACACAAGGTTCAAAAATGTTTCTGCCAAGCGCCCGGAATCGATTGTGTGTTTCATCAATTACTGTTTCTGATGCTATAAAAAATTATTGACTTGCCGAATAAGTTATTATTAGGTAATTGCACAATGCAATTAAGAGCATCATCAGGAAGTGCGCAGCTCACTGGTGGGGCTCCCGGACTTCAAATCCGGTGTGGGGCGCTGATACCGTCCCGGGTGGGTTCGATTCCCATGCACTTCCGCCACACCATTATTTATTCGCCTTCCATTCCCAGTTAAAAATATCCTCATAAGTTTTCTTGGGAATCTGAACCAAGGCATTTAAGAGTTTTGTTTTTCCTTTTTCAATGCGCCCGGTCAAAAATACATCCTTGAGTTGATATCCGTTCATATCCACACCGAGAACCACCACGGTGATATCGGCGGTTTCACCCAGATTGGTAACCTTGGCTTGAACAGAGACCGAATAATTTTCTTCTCCTTTTTCAATCACCAAGGCACGGATGTCAGACACATTCACCTCGGCAAGCGCCGAAACCGCATTCAAACAGATCAATAAAAAACCTAAACCCAAGATCCAGCCTACGGATGTGAATTTGAAATCCTTCATCGCGACCCCCAACATTTTGGTTTCCATACTTTTTTATCGACGAATCGTTATATATTTCAAAGATAAATTCATATTTCAATAATTGTCTTTTGACCGCAACACATTATAGCAAACCACGGGTTCTTTTTTATTTTTTACATAAACTTCTCCCCTGCTTTCAATATCAAAATATCCTGTATTTTGAAGGAATGTTTGTTCGCCGATGATGATTTCCCCCCCTTTTGCCATTTGTTCCAGACGCGCCGCCACATTAACGCAATCGCCGATGACCGTGTAATCAAGCCTGTTGGAAGAGCCGATATTGCCGATGATCGCCTGTCCTGTATTGATGCCGATGCCGATTTCAAAACATTCCAACTGATGTTTTTTACGTTCCTTCATGATCCGTTCCGTGGCTTCCTGCATCTCAATGGCGGCCCGGATGGCGTTTTCAGGCGCATTGCCGGCGGCCTCCACCAGCCCAAACACCGCAATCATCTGATCCCCCACGAATTTATCCAGCAACCCGTTATTTTTAAATATAATGTCGACCATGACACTGAAAAACTGATTCAGCATCAACACTACATCCTCAGCGGACATGCGCTCGGCAATGGTGGTAAACGAACGGATATCGGCAAACAAAACAGTGACTTCCCGGCGTTCGGTTTCAACCAGGGCGCCGCTTCTGGAATTGACTAATTTTTCAACCAAATTATTGCCCACATAACGGCTCAAACGATTTCTAAGCTCCTCTTCCTGTTTCGTCTTTTGATAAGATAACGCCAAATCCCTTGAATAAACCATTAATTGGGTGGCCTGTTCCTGATTCTTGCGGTGCATTTTTTCAAGCTTATTGAGCAGCGCATTAAAATTGGCGGCGATATCATTCAGCTCTCGGGCGGACTGCATTTGAATCAGGCCTGTTTTTTTTCCGGATTCCAACAGGCTGGTTTCTTGACTCAAATAATAGATTTGGTCTGCGGTTTTCCGAATCAACATATATCCCACCAGGATCAAAAATAAAACCATGGGCGCATAAAATAAGACCGCCTGGGCCCCCGTGACTTTGCCGTATACCAACAAATAGACCAGCACCAGACAGGGAATAATCGCCATCAACAAAAAACCCACCAAAATTCTTTCATGGATGGTATGTTGATTTCGTCGGGATGCAGACTTCATTTAAGGGCACCCCAAAAATTTCGATCCACTCTTTCAAATTCAAAAGCCTTTTGAAATTTAACGGCAATGCCCATCCGTGAGGGCCCGTCCCCCGGGCCTTCGCTTTTGATTTCCTGGATCCGGACCACGCTGGATTTTGCTTTGATGCACCCGCGCACATCTTCTGTGCCTGCCAAATATATTTTTAATTCCAGAGTCTGGCCCACAACATATTGGTCCGGCATTTGGGTGTAAAATAAGGCGCCGCTTCCGGAAATATCATGAAGTTGCGCCTTGTCATAATGTATCGTTCCGTTTTTATCAACAAATGAGACAAGAACATCAAACTCCATGGGGAACCGTTCATAGTCCCGTTGAGGAAGAGGATTTTTGTTTTTTTGCCCTTGTTTTCGAAAAAACTGCTTTTTAAAAAAGATTTTTATTCTATTCAAATAATTGTGTGAATCCTGAAAGAAAGGCGGCATGGGCTTTATGTTTTCATCAAATGCATATCAACTTACCTGGTGTGAGCCCCAACAGAAATATTTCTTCAAAAGGGCGTCATGCATCAGGCAATACACACCCGTCTGACTTCATTCATATCCGTATGGCCATTGAACACCTTTAAGATGCCGTCCTGCATCAATGTGGTCATCCCTTCTTTTTTCGCCTGAATAAAAAGTTCTTCGGCGCTGGCCTGTTTTTTGATCATCCGTTTGATTTCCTTGGAGCCTTCCATGAGTTCGTGGATTCCCATCCGGCCCTTATATCCGGTTCCATTGCATTGATCGCACCCGACGGGGGCATACAACTTCAAATCCGGTGTATATTTAAATCCTGTTTGGGCGAAATCGTCTACACCATAATCATGGACGATTTCATCAAATTCTTCCTGGGTGGGATGGTATTCTTTGCGGCAGGCCTTACACACACGCCTGATGAGACGCTGGGCCAAAACCGCAATAAACGCATCGGAAAAATTAAGGGCATTTAAACCCATATCCAGCAGACGGGTCACGGTTTCCGGAGCGCTGTTGGTGTGAAGGGTGGAGAAAACCAAATGCCCGGTCAAAGAGGCTTCAATGCCGATGGAAGCAGTTTCAAAATCCCGCATTTCCCCCACCATAATCACATCCGGGTCTGCGCGCAAGAACGCCCGCATCACCCGCGCGAAATCAAGTCCGATTTTATTCTTGACTTCCACCTGGCGCAATCCCTGCTGGGTGATTTCCACAGGGTCTTCCGCGGTCCAAATTTTCCGCTCCGGCGTGTTGATATACCCCAAAGCTGAATGTAAGGTCGTTGTTTTTCCAGAACCTGTGGGCCCCACCACAAGAATGATCCCGTAAGGTTTTGAAATGGCTTTTTTCAATACCCTTAAATTCCGATCGGTCAACGACAGGTCTTCGAGTTTCATGGCTTGACTGGAAGCAAGGATACGCATCACCGCATCTTCCTGGCCGTCGGCCGTCGGAAGGGTGGCCACCCGAAGTTCAAATGTGGGAATCCCTTTGCGCCTGAACTTGATTTTGCCGTCCTGGGGAAGCCGCCTTTCGGATATATCCAGATTGGACATGATTTTGATTCTGGATATCACCGCATTTGAATAGCTGATGGGGATCTCCAAAAAATTCTGGCAAACACCGTCGATCCTGAAACGAATTCGCGTTCTTTTGGTGGCGGGATTGGGCTCAATATGAATATCGGATGCGCCTTTGCGATAAGCAGAAATAATGGTCTGATCGACAATCCGAACAATTTGACCGGATGATTCGCTGTAAACTTCGCCGGATTCCTCCTCTTCGTCCACTTCTTCCTCAAAGGAAATGTCCGGCATGCTTTCAAAGTCTGCGGGGCTCTCCTTGTCTTGCGCAAGATTTTTTTGAGTCTTTTTTTCAGCAAAAAAATGATTGATGATTGCAACAATATCTTCTTGAATCCCCACAGAAAAAACAAATTTATTGGTGTTAAAAAGCGCTTTGGCATGATCCAGCTTCCGTAAATCTTTGGGATCATCCATTAAAATCTCGATATGATCGATTTCCCAATGCAGCGGGACCCAGACATCCTGAAGAAGAAACGGTTTTTTCAGGTTGGTGAGCAATTCATAGGGAACCGGCATTTTGGGATCAAAGGTCTTAAACGGACAATTATAGTATGCGGATAATGACTTGCCGATGTCATCTTTTGAAATTTTAAACTGCTCCATCAAAATCATTTCCACGCTTTTTTTCATTTTTTTGGAAAGCGACAGCGCGTTCTGGAGTTGATCCGTGGTGACAATTTTATTGCGGAGCATATAATCATATCGGGAATCAAAACGTTTATCCGGCTGAATGGATTCGATCTTTTCTTTGATTTTCGGATAGACCGGATCAATCCGTTGCACGGTCTCATAACATTTGATGGCCTGTTCCCGATAATTTCTTTTGGCAAACTCATTGCCCAATGCAAATTTAACGGCGGCCGCGCTTTTATCTGAAAGTTTGTTGGTTTTAATGATCTTTTCAATTTCCTCCGCCACCTGAGTGGGCTGGTAAATAGACATAACGCACTCAACAAAATCAGTGACAAAATTTTCCAGAGGAAAATCCGTATGAAAAAGCTTCAAATACTCGGCGAGCGCTTCCTTATAAAGCCCAAGTTCTTTAAAAGCATTGGCGCTGTCGCAAATTTCCGGAACACTTTCTCCAATGGAAAGTCCGCTTTTAATATGGGTGACCTCTTCCGTGGTCAGATCATGGGGTATGTCTTGATCCTTATCTTCGATCTCGGAACTCAGCTCTTCGATCTTATATTGAATTCTTTTTCGGATATCTTCATCCAAGTCCGGCACGTCAGTGATAATATTTTTATACAATACCAATGCTTCGTCATAAAGCCCATGCGCTTCATAGGCTTCCGCGGACTTCATCATGGAATCATATGAATGAGTCGCTTTGGCAGAGCTTTCCATCTCATCGGCCTCCAAAAGCAATTTATTATAAAGTTAAGGGCGGGTTTTCCAATAGAATTAATCCTACCTGAATTCTTAAAAAACTCAATAAAAAACACCACATGGTCAAAAAGGGAAAAGATCATCCCACAACGTGAATTTTTGGCGTAATGGATTGGATTAGAAAAGAAAAATTTTTTTTACCGGAAGATGTATTCCGGACACAAGGGGCATTTGGTTTAGCGGTGAAATCGAGGGATATCCTTTTCTAAAAAATCTTTTTTCGAAGAATTTCGCCGATTCTTTTTGTGGCGGGTTTGAGTTTGTCCAGCAACGGAAGCAGGGCTTCACAATTGATGCGCACCAATGAAATCTGAGTATAATCTTGCATGATGACAAATAGATATCCCACATTGCTTTTTCTGACATATAACTTTGCAAGATCAAAAACCAATTCCGCGTCTAAAATTCCGGCCAACTCCAATACAAAAGGCGCCCAATTGATTTGCCCTAATTTTTCTTCTTCATTTTTGTATTTTGACGAAAATTGATTGGCAAGAATGGCGCCATCGGTTGAAACCACCAAAACACCGTGAACGCCGTCAATCCCCAATACATCTTGAAAAATATCTTTCATGAATCAATCCGCGTAAAAAAAAGAATCATCGTCTTTAAAAGTCCGCACGCTGTTTTACATCAAAATATCCATCAGCCTGTCTCTCGGCGAATCAAGGGATATGGCCACCACCGCAATCTCGGTGCCGGGGACAACAATAAATTGCTGATCCTGCCCCTTATTGATATAAAAAACATTCAGTTTCCCCGCTTGAATGCTTTCTGCAATTTTTGTCGCCTCTTGAATCAACCCGTTCCAGCTCTGATCCTGATAAATGTCCTGCACACCGTTTCGGTTCCCGATCTGCATTTCTATTTTCTTGCGGACCGCCTCAATAGGCGACATGGAAGAAAAATCAGGCATGGGAACCGGCTCGTCTTTGGTAATGCGCACACGAACCCGTTCCGGAGGTTTGGGTTTTTCTTTAGGAATAATCCGCTCAGGAGTTTTGGGCCTTGAGGGTTTGGGGGGTGGTGATGCTTTTTTGCCCAAGGATTCTTCCAAAAGAATTTCAGACGACGGCTCATCTTCTGCATCAGAAAGGGTTTCATCTTCGCCTTCATCTTTGGAACGCATGGCGTCTAAAAGAATGGCTTGAAGATCGCCGTTGATCTTTTTTTCTTGAAACACGCAATCATGCTCAATGGATAAGGATACATTGGACCACGACAAAATTTCATACGCCGCTTCCTTGCCCTGGCGATTGCCGATGCGGGCATTGACAATATCGCCATGCCGGAAGAATAAAACCCCCGCCTTTTTTCTTTTTGTATCAAAAATATGCAACGTACATGTCTTTTGCTCCATTTCAATGAGCTGGAGAAAGGTTTCCAAGGATACATTATGAAGGCTCCCGCCTTCGGCACGTTTTTTCAGGGAATGACTCACCGCCTCCCCCAATTCCTGGGCGGTGAACGGTTTGATCAAATAGCCGGCGGCGCCGCTTTTAAAAACCACCTCTCGGGTTTTGGGCTTATCATAGGCAGTGATGATATAAACCGGAATATCCGGATAGTTTTTTAATATATTCGAGAGCAGATCATATCCATCCATGCCGGGCATTCTTAAATCCGTGACCACAAAGGATATATGTTCCTTGTTTAAAATGTCCAGCGCTTCATTCCCGTCTTTTGCCGTTAAGACGGTAAAGGCATCGGAATATTCTTCCAGCTCGATCTGAATCAGCCGGAGCCATGCCTGATCATCATCAACAATTAATATTTTCGGTCGCATCTTGATGAAATCACCTTCATTTCATATCATGATCTTACTATAACACGCTTGTTTTGTCTATATGTCAATATCAAAATCCATAATCTCCTTGGCAAAACCCTTTTTCCAGGACTCAAGATATTTTCGAAATGTTTCAACCACGCCGAGACTGCTTACAATTTCACGGACGCATTCTGTAATGGCGGAAATCAACTCATCTGGGCCGGCGTTTCCCGTATATTCAATACGTCCATTTAAATATTTAAACTCATCAAAAAATGGATCCAAAAAATCATATTTATTGGCTTTTTCAACAAATTTTTTATTCAGCAATGTTTCAAAATCCACTTTTAATTTTCGATTGGACTGAATCACCCGCTCCAACAGCGATAAAAGAGCTTCCAGCATTTCCAGAACACGATGGACGTCTTTTTGGTTCTTTGGATGGGAATTCGGTTTCGCTTTGATTAAGGGCTTTTCCACTGGTTTGAAAGCTGGTTTGTTTTCTTGTGTGCGCTCCGGCTCCCGTGGCAGGGGGGCTACGGATTTAGGCCCCGCTGGTACAGGCTCCAGGGGGGGCGCCGGTGTTAAGGAAATGGGCTTGATATTTAGCTCAATCTTTTTGACTTGGAATACGGCCCCGTTTTTTTTAATATCGGCGCGCAATTGATTTTGAAACTCCATGGACGGATTTAGGGTTCCATCGCCTTTTTCGGAAACGCCGCCGATCACCTGTCCGTTGAATAAAAACAAATAGCCGCCGGCCCCATTCTGCTTGAATTTAATCTCGATATATCCGTTTAATTTTTCCCCTTCCAATCTTTGAATTAAAGCGTCGAGATCCGTGACTTCTGAATGCAAATCACTATATAATGATTCTGCATGGGCTTGACTTGCCCAGTAATAGAGCCGTTGGGGGTTGATGCGGTACACAGAAACCGAAAAATTATTCACCGAAGATGTTTCTATAATTTTATCAAATGCTTGTTTTCCAAGCAAGTGATTCTTTTTATCAAAATAATAACTGTTGATTAAATTGGCCTCATCAAAAAAAATAACAGCCTCTGATGCAGGCGCTTTAAAGTAAATGGATCCGGTCCCCACCTCACCCTGATAATGCTCCACCAATTTATCAATTTTAAGGAAATAACTGTTGAGATTCACCACAACAGGGTGTTCCTTTGGAAGGATAATCATGAAGCCTTATAGTTCCTGTTATGCGTTAAAATAATTCATTTCCTGGAGACAAAACAAGCAATGCGCCCCATTCCAGCGCATTGCTTGTTTTTAAAAAAAAATCCAAACATCATTAACGTCTTCGCCGCAACCGCTCAATGGAGAGTCGCAAACTATCCTGCATTCGGGAAATGGCATCCGCCAGGTTGCCGATTTCGTCTTTGGATTTAATTTCAATTTCCGCTTCCAAGTCACCGACACTGATTCGGTCTGCCGCCTCCGTCAGATATTGAATACTGCGGGTCAAACGATATCCATAAATGGTGATGCACAACCCAATGATGATGATGACCGCCACCAGCACAATGATATTGATATTGCGGATCTGGTTGGTTTTTTTCTGGGCATCTGTTTTCAAATATTCCGTCTTTTTGGTAAATTCATCAATATAAGCGGTGCTCATCAAAAGGAAAGGCTTGCCCTCCAGCCGGATGGGGGCAATGGCCATATATTTTTCGCGAATCTTTCCGTCCGGGTCCTTCCACATATAAAACCCCTGGGCTTCTTTCATCCCCTGGGAGCTTGTCAATAATTTGAAAAAATCCTCAAAATAGGGGCCTAATGCTTTTTTGATCATTTCAATATCGTCAATCCCGATAATATTGGGATTTGGATGCGCCCAGATGGTCCAGTTCTGATTTCGCTCCGGCTCGGGCTGCTGAATCAAACACGTATATCCGGTTTGTCCCACAGTCTGCACCGCAATGCCACTGAATTCCGGATCATAAAAGAAATCCTCTCGCTCCAAGGTGGGGTGGGCGCGAAGATAGATTTCACATTGCAACGCCACATCCCTTGCCTTTTGCATGAGCTTTTCCTTGCCTTCCTCCAGCACCAGTTTGGTACTTTCATCTGTAATGTCCGTGGCCAGTTTTTTCAAATAATTTTGGGAAATATACCCGGCAACCCCCATCATCAAAATGGGCACACACAAAAACAGAATAAACATTTTCCCGCGGAGTCCAAGCCATCCCGCGGTGCGGACTTCTGTGGGGACTGGTTTGGGACGGGGCATGGGCCGCGCCGGTCGTTCTTCCGGAATTTCCTCAGGAGCAGGCTCAGACGGGGGCGGAGTCGGCTCAGCCGGTTCTTCAAAGGCCTCTGCAGGCGCCTCTGCCTGTTGCATCAAAGCAGACATCTGGGTGATATGACCGCACTCACCGCATCTTACCCGAATGGCTTTTCCTTTATACCGTTCAAGTTTGTCTGGGTCGATATGGTATACCTTCCCACATTCCTCACAAATCACCGTCATAACCTTCCCTCCTTATAAATAGTTCTCAGCTTTTAAAACAACATGTTACAAACGTTGAACATTCTTCAGCATATGATTATGTCTTAATTTCTCTAAGCTTTTTGACCATTGCCTGCTGAAAAGCCACTTTTCTTTCTTCTCTTAAAATCTGTCGGGCCAAAAGATCCACCAGTTCGGCCGCCCGGTGGGCGGGAAATTTGCTTTGGCTTTCGCCCATTTCAATAATCTCATCTTCGATCACCACATCCGCAATGGGCCCCATGGCCCGGGATAGTTCCGTGGATAGATAATCAAAAAAATCACGCCCCAATGACGGGGTTGCGTCTCTTGCGGTTTCGCACAAATGGAGTTTGTAGAGTTTGTTCAAAATAATCCGCAAGTTCTTCATGTTCATATTCAGGGCACGGGCCACCTGAGCCAGATTCTTTGTGCCGTCAAGCTCCATCAAGACTTGGAGCATCTCGCTGTCCAGCGAAACCTCTCCCAAATCCGCCCGCACCGTTCTTTTGAGAACCAATTTGGAGATATCACCCGCCAAAACGTTCATCCACCAGCCTCCAACACTCTTTATTCGGCGAATTCGCCGCTTTTCGTTATTCCGCCCACATGCCCTTTAAGGGCTTTTGTTTGGCTTTTTTCATTACGCTCCCAAATTTTTGATAAGTTGACGCAGTGTGTGAAATTCAGCTTTAATCGTTTTTTTAAGCTCTTCCACAATATATTCGATGGCTTCTTTGGAATCCAACCGTGAGGGGAGTGCGGCCTGCACTTTCTCCGGCATCCGTTCTTCCGCCCGTTCCACAGCGGTTTCTTCAATAACCGCAACCTCCTCTTGCTCAACCGCTTCTTCGCGCAACAATACCCGTTGCTTAAATTCTTTAAATTTATTGACTTCAACTGCAAGCAGTTTCTTTTTCTGGATTTCGCTGATGCCGGGGGTCAGCAATGTTTTTTCAAAATTTTTATATACTGAAGCGACAAATTTAAAAGCATCCGGATGCGCTTTGGCCTTCCGGGCCTTGATATATTTGCCGATGGACTCATGAAGTTTCAAAAATAAAGACAGGACTTTGTCGTTTTGGTATTTTTGCTGAAGCCGTTTGACTTCTTTAAGAAAACTCACCATGGACTCATCGGTGATTTCCCAATCAATGGCAAACACCAGGGCTTTTAAGTTGCGAATCGGGGAATCTTTATCGGCATCCGACTCACTGGTCGCCGCTGCTGGTTTTTCTTGGCGCTTGAAGTCACGAACAGCCGGATCCGGGCCTTTGGGTTTAGCGGCTATTTTGGGCCCACCGCCCGCATCATCATCTCCGAACAACTCATCGAGCCGGCTTGACACTTCACTGCTCAGGCCTTCATCATCATCTTTCATAGTCACCTGCCCATCCCTCCTATTCCAATTTCTTTCTTAAAGAACTTACGGTTAATGCAATTATTTTTTTCATTGTTTCCGGAACATTTTCGCCCCTCACGGCGCTGGCAGGAAAAAATGGAGCCTGTAAACGGCTGTTTAAATCTCTTTGAAGGGTGTCAATGGAAAGGATTGGTATTCCCTCTTCCTCCAAGTCGCGTTTGTTGTATTGCATCACCAGAGGGATATTAAAAATGTTTTTATTAAATGTCTCCAGATTTTCTTTAAGATTCTGCAAGGATCGAATATTCATTTCCCTGCGCAAATCCATGGAATCCGCCACAAAAACCAGTCCATCTACCCCCCTGAGAACCAATCGGCGCGTTGCGTTGTATTTAACTTGTCCAGGAACCGTATACAATTGGACTTTAATGCTATGGCCTTTGATTTCTCCGATGTCAAAGGGCAAAAAATCAAAAAACAGTGTCCGGTCGCCGTATGTTTTGACCGTCACCATCTCGCTCTGAATTCGTTTTTTGAATTTTTTATTGATATACTCAAGGTTGGTGGTTTTTCCGCCCCGGCCAGGTCCGTAATACACAATTTTTACCTGGACCTCTTTCTTCTTTGGATTGATTAGCGCCAATTCACCCTCCTCCAGCAGTAATGTATTAAAATTATAATGATCTCATCCCACAACCGCTTGGAAAATATCTGAATTTTTTATCATTTCCTTCGCTCTGGCGTCCCGTCGTTACATCATCAGATAGATGCACCGACGTACTTTTGAAATCATTCATCTTGAAAAAAGAGGCAAGCTCTCAAATCACTGCTTGAATCCGCTTCACGGCTTCAGCCACTTTTAACCGCAAAAAACCCAATGAAACATTTTTATTAAATATGGTGAGCAGCAGCAAATCTTCAACAACTTTACTAAAATGAATGCTCTCCTCCTCACCCTTATGAAACAAAAGGGAAAATTCCTGCTCACCGATGATGTTTGCCATGGCGCTCACTGCGCCGTAATTGCCTGCTGCCAGCGCCGCCAGAGAAAAAACATCATGGCTGGTATCGCCGCTCTCCAGATTCACGATGACATTACCGGCCAAATCCATTAAAATAACACTTTGCACTCCCAGATCGATCAGTTCTTCTTGAAGGATATTTTCAATTGCTTCAATCTGTTGTTTATCAAACTCAATCGTAAAATCCATTTACATTCACCCCTTCATCAATCTGTTTAAAGCCCGGCCTTTATATCAAACGACATTCCAAATGAAAAGCAAATCATTGTTTTGTCACGTAAACGTTTTTTTACATGTAACTTATTTTTAGAATATAATCAAATAAAAAAACAAAACTTTGTGAATTATTCAACCCAAGCCCACCATGACCCCGAATGCAAATAAACGGCCACAGAATTTATATTTATGAGTCAACTTATTGAATTTGTGAAATAATAATCCACCAAGGATTGGGCAAGTCCTATATATTGCGCGGCAGTCAAAGTTTTCATTCGATGTCTGAACTCAAGCGGAATATCCTCAAGCCCATCAATAAAATCCAAAAGATGGTTTCGTGTAATTTTCCGGCCCCGCGTGAGATCTTTGAGCTTTTCATAGGGATTTTCATTTTTAAAAACCCTTAAAATAGTTTGAACGGCTTCCGCCAAAATTTCCGGATTATCATCCAAATCTTTTTGAATCGCGTCGGGATTGGCGGAAATCTTGTCTAAGCCTTTCAATGCGCTTTTAATGCCGATTAAAAAATACCCCCATACCGCGCCTAGGTTCCTTAATACCGTGCTGTCGGTGAGATCCCGTTGAAATCTTGAATTCAAGAGTTTTACCGCCAAGTGCTCCATCAATGAAATGGCGATTCCCATATTCCCTTCGCTGTTTTCAAAGTCAATGGGATTGACTTTATGGGGCATGGTGGATGACCCCACTTCCCCGGCAATGGGTTTTTGTTTGAGATAAGCAAGAGAAATATATCCCCACATATCCCGGTCCAGATCAATGATCACGGAGGCAATACGAATCAAATTATGCAATATTTCTGAGATGTAATGATAGGGATTGATCTGGGTGGTAAATATCAACGGCTCAATGCCAAGATATGCTTGAATAAATTTCTGACTGGCTGCGATCCAATCGATATGGGGAAACGCAAAAAAATGAGCATTGAAATTTCCGCTGGCGCCGTTCATTTTGCCCTGAACCGCTGATTTTTCCAATCGCATGGATTCGCGTCTTAACCGCCAGGCGAAATTGATAAATTCCTTCCCCAAGGTTGTCGGAGTGGCCGGCTGTCCGTGGGTTCTTGATATCATGGCAATGGCTTTATATTCCCTGCCCAATGCTTCGATTTTGGAAAGCAGATGTTCCATATGAGTCAAAAGAATCGCCTTGCCCGATTGAATCATCAAAGCATAAGCGGTATTGTTAATATCTTCGGACGTGCAGGCAAAATGAACCCATTCTTTGAGACTATCCAGGCCCAGCCGGCTCAATTGCTCTTTGATATAATACTCCACAGCCTTGACATCATGATTGGTGCTTTTTTCAATCTCTTTTATTCTGGCGGCAGATTCAAGATTAAATTGCCGTGAAATGGCATGGATCTTCTGAATATCTTCTTGAGATACATGATCCAATTGCAATTCTTGAAACAAAAAAATCATCCACTGGATTTCCACAAACACCCGCTGCCGGATCAAACCATATTCAGAAAATATGGCGGTCAGCTCATGGGTGAGTTTGTGATAACGTCCATCCAACACCGATAATGCTTCCAATTGATTCATCCGATTCATCATGTCATGATGTTCCTATGATTTTTTTAAGGTTCAATGCACAAATCCGCCGATGGGCGCAATTTCCCTGATGCGCAAAATAATCATCCTCCGGGCTTAGGTTCATTGGACCCTTCGATAAAAGCTGCCGGCTGTGTTTCCCGGATATACTGGCGAAGGCCCGCGATAATGCCGTCACAGAGCGCATCCTGATATTTTGAATCCGCCAGGCGTTTGCATTCCGTGGGATTGCTGATAAATGATGTTTCAATCAGAATGGCCGGCATTTGGGCGCCCAGCAGAACATAAAAGGGGGCTTGCTTGACCCCTTTGTCGCGAACCCCGCTGTAATTTTTGGACATGTTGGCGTAAAGGGATTTTTGTATATATGTGGCCAGCCGGCTGGATTCATTGATTTTTGCGTTTTGCAACAAATCATTAAGAATGGCTTGAAGTTCACTGATGTTTTTTTTTGACGTGGCGTTTTCACGGGCAGCCACGGAAATGGATTCATCGTCCGTGGTAAGATTAAGAAAATATGTTTCAATGCCGGAGGCTCGATCGTTTCGTGATGCATTGGCGTGAATGGAAATAAAAAGATCCGCACGTTGTGTATTCGCTATGGCAGTGCGCTCCTCAAGGGTCAGATAAACATCCGAATCCCGGGTCATGATGACGCCGCAATTCAACTCGCGCTTAATTTTTGCCGCAAGCTTTTTGGCGATCTGAAGCACCACATGCTTTTCATGAACATTTTTATCAAACCCCGGTGCGCCGTAATCTTTGCCGCCGTGCCCCGCGTCAATGGCAATGGTTCTGACGCCCAAAGCCAATTGTTTGGCGATGGATGGGGATTCGGACTGCTGTTGCGATGCCCCATGCGGCGATGCCATGGATTTTCCCCGAACATCAATGATGATTCGAAAGGGATTTTGAAGGGAAAATACGCTGTAACTTTCAAATGATTTGATATCTACAACCACCCGAACCGTATCCGATGTATACTGGCCGGCCCGGGCCGATTCCAGCAAGTCGTCATTAATGGGGATGCTTTTTTCAATATTTCCCAGTCGACTGTTTTTTAAATCCACATACAATCGTTGTTTAAGTTTATCAATGGCAGGATCTTTTTTAAGCAGGTTGTGCTGAAACGTGGTTTCCGTATCCGCATCAATCACCACCCGCGTATACTCCGGGTTGGACCAGTATCGAATGCCGGTCACCGTGGCCATGCAGGAATCCTTGCCCGCTGTATCACTGTTTGAACCGGATTTCTGGATCGAACCGGATCCTTTCTGAACTGTTCCAGATTCAATTTGCGATGCTTTTGCGCCAAGCAGGCGTTTTAGTCGATCTTCGGACTTTTTTGAATATTCGCTTTTGGGATAGATTTCCAAAATCTGCTCATAGATGGATCTGGCTTCCTGTTGGTCGACTTCGTTGAATGAATATTTATATAGCTCCTCATACAGAAAACCGGACATATAAAGGGCGGCCGCGGCCCATGGGCCAGAAGGATCCGCGCGATTGGCCTCCTGGAATTTTCGGATGCAATCCAACCAATAACACCGATACTTGGTTCGCTTGGCATCCTCCCGAAGGTTATAATAACAGGCTTCTGCGTCGAAATAGGCGTTCTTGGCCCTTTCCTCGTTGTCGGACATGCTGGTATCGCTTAAGGGCATAGACGTCACCGGTGTATCAGACTGCAACGAGGCGCATGCACCCAATTTCAAAAAGACCGCCAAAAGAATAAAAAAAAGGATGAATGTTTTTATTTCAGCCCTGCGCATTTCAATTTCTATTTTTTAAGGATCTCATGAAAACCCGGCTTTTTTTTTCAAATAACCGATCATGTTCAACGCATCCAAGGGGGTCATGTTCAGGATATCGGCTTCTTTTAATTCTTCCATAATAATCTGTTCCGGCGGTTTAAACAAGGGCAGCTGAACCTGAGGGCTGGATTTTGGCTTTTTTTCACCGGTCGATCCCTTTCCGGCCGAACGCACATGGCCGTTTTTTTCAATATCTATCAACACTTCCCTGGCGCGCTTGATTACGCTATCCGGAACACCGGCAAGTCGGGCCACCTGTATTCCATAGCTCCGGTTGGTGGCGCCTTCAATGATTTTATGAAGAAATATGATTTGGTCGTTCCATTCTTTAACCGCAATATTGAAATTTTTCACTCTTGGCTTGGAATGCGCCAATTCCGTTAATTCATGATAATGGGTGGCAAAAAGCGTTTTTACGCCGACACCGTTCAAGTCATGGAGATGTTCTGCAACCGCCCACGCAATGCTGAGCCCGTCAAAGGTGCTGGTGCCTCTGCCGATCTCATCCATCACCACCAGACTTTCCGGGGTGGCATTATGGATGATATTGGCGGTTTCCTCCATTTCCACCATGAATGTGCTCTGACCCTGTGCCACATTGTCTAAGGCGCCGACGCGCGTAAATATTCGATCCGTAATGGGAATTGTCGCGCGGGACGCCGGCACGAACGATCCCATCTGGGCCATCAGAACAATCAACGCCACCTGGCGTAGAACGGTGGATTTGCCTGCCATATTGGGCCCGGTGATGATCAAGACCTGATGCTCCACGTTATCCATATGAATGGTATTCGGCACAAACCGCCCTCTCTGCATCAATTTTTCCACCACGGGATGACGGCCATCTTCAATGTGAATGACGCCGTCATGGTTGAGAACGGGTCGGCAATAATCATTTTTTTCAGCAATATCGGCCAAACTCAGCAGACAATCCAGCTGCCCGATGAAGGCTGCGCAAGCCGTAATCAATGAATGGCGCTGAATGATCAGATCCCGGATGCTTGTGAATATCTCATATTCCAGCGCCGCTCTTTTCTCTTCTGCGCCGAGCACCTTTTCTTCAAAGGCTTTAAGCGCTTCAGTAATATAGCGTTCTGCATTCACCAGTGTTTGCCGGCGGATGTACTCCGGAGGCACCGCATTGACATATGATTTGGATATTTCAATATAATATCCAAACACTTTATTGTATCGGACCTTCAGGGTGGGAATTCCGGTTTTTTCTTTTTCTTTGGCTTCAAGCTCGGCCAACCATTTTTTGCCGTCCTGAGAGACAGCCAGCAACTCATCCAACTCCGGATGGTATCCTTTTTTAATCATCCCGCCTTCATGGATGGTATAAGGCGGATCTTCCACAATGGCGGCATCGATGATTGATGCAATTTCCTGGAGATTGCCAATCGCGGATTCATCGGGTTTTAAAAGATCGGCGTGGAATGACCGGAGAAGCGAGGAAATCTCAGGCAGGATAAAAATGGATCGTTTCAGGGCCACAAGATCCCGTGCATTGGCTTGCCCTAAAGCGATTTTGCTTCCCAAACGCTCCATATCCGCAATGGACTTTAAGCATTGTCTTATTTTTGCTCGCACAGGCCCTTGTTTTTTGGCTTCTTCCACCGCATCCAGCCGGCGTTGAATCTCATGGAATTCCATCAATGGATACCGAAGCCAATCTTTGATCCGCCTTGCCCCCATGGCCGTAAGAGTACTGTCCATGATACTCAACAGGGTCCCATGAAAAGCGCCGGTTCGGATATTTCTCATCAACTCCAGATTCCGGCAGGTGACCTCATCAATCATCATGAACCGGTCCATGGCATACGTTTTCAATCCGGCCAAATATCCGACTTTCTGCTTTTGGGTTTCTTGAATGTAATAAACCATTGCGCCGGCCGCGCAAATCGCCGCCTTGAGCTGTTCGCATCCAAATCCTTCCAGGCTCCGGGTGGCAAATTGGTCCAGAAGCCGTTGTTTGGCGGGTTGCAATTCAAACACGTTATCCGGCAAAAAAGTGACCGCCCTTTCGGAAAACGCCTCCAGCACGGCTTGAAATGAGGGATCCGTGCGGCAAGATTCGGGCAACAAAATTTCTTTGGGATCAATACGAAGCGCTTCTTCTAAAATCGCAGATTTTTGATCGGTTTGGCAGACACGAAAATCCGCGGTAGAAAGATCCAGACACGATAAACCATATTGTTGATTGAGGCGGGTGATGGAAACCACAAAATTATTGGCGGTTTCCTCCAGCAGATCGTTGTTGACCACCATGCCCGGCGTAATGACCCGGACCACGTCCCGACGCACAAGGCCTTTGGCTTTTGCCGGGTCTTCTATCTGCTCACAAATGGCGATTTTAAATCCTTTTTCCAGCAATCGGCCGATATACACATCCGCTGCTTTGACCGGAACGCCGCACATGGGCACAGGGGTATCGTCGTTCTTATTTCTTGACGTCAACGTAATTTCCAATGCCTGGGAGGCGATTTTGGCGTCATCAAAAAACATTTCATAAAAGTCCCCCATGCGGTATAAGAGCATATAATCCTTGTATTGGGCCTTGATGGCCGCATATTGCTTGAGCATGGGCGTTATTTTTGAATTGTCAAGGGCGGTATGCATATCCGAAACAAAGAGGGTTCTTATCCGGCATCAAGAAGACAGGGCATCGGACGTTATGCCGGCAGATTGTTGGATATCCCGGGGGGCAGCCCCCTGAATCGCCGCCAGCTGGGCTTCCAATTCCAGGTTTTTTTTCTTTTCAGCGGCAAGGATTTCCGTGAGTTCCCGAATGGATTTTTTGGATTGGAATTTTTCTGAGAGCCCCATCAAAAAAGCGATCAACAGGCCTGCAAAGAAAAAAAACAACAGATAAATCATCACGGCCAAATTGGGGGTCTGATATTTCACCAACCCGATATCAAATCCAATGGCATATCTTTGCAGAAAAAAATCAAGATTTTGCGCCACAACCACGATGACCGCCCCCACCACCAGCACCCCAAAGAGGATCTTTATTTTTTTCATCTGAATTCTACCTCCCAATGGATTTTGTCGTTTTTTATAAGGTCTTTTAACGTGAAAAATCAATTGATTTTTTTGTCAAATAAAATCCCAGTGAATTCAACATCATCAATAATATCAATTTGTTAATGGAACAAGCGCAATATCCCCCCATATGCCCATGGCCTCATGGATGATCACCACGATGCCGGTGACACCGGATAGGGTTTTCCCAAAATCAATGGCGCGTTGCACCGAAGTCCTGGACACCACCCGATTGCCGACAGCGGTTGCCGCTGCATCGGACAAGGGGCAGGAATTGGAGATAACGCAGGCAGCGTCAGCCTTTCCCATGCTGTACGAATGACCGATGGTTCCGGAAGAGGTGCAAACGCCCATGGGGATCCCCAAAGAATTGATCTGAATACCGAATTTTAAGCTCAAGGGCGAATTCCCTGCATAAATGGAAAAAACAACGGGGCGGTCTAATTTAAAAAAAACATCCCCGCCGTTTTCCACCACCACCTGATTGGAATGCTCCAGAAGATCCATGCCCACGCGCTCTGCGATAGCACCTGCCACAGCAGCCATAGGACCAACGCCGGCCATTTGCCCGGCTTCAGCCATATCCGAAATAATTCCGGGCGCCGGGCCTTTGACGCGCCAAGGTTTTCGGGTGGTTAGAAACTCAGGGTGCGCACTGATATACGATTCGATTTGGCTTCTGTAAGACAATACAAGCTCTTTTGTGAGAGAGGCAAGATTCTTTTCCGCCTGAACCCACAAATCGGTTTCTTTGACAACCACATGAAAGGAGGTAAGGCCCCGAGCGCGAATGAGGTTTCTATAAGTTCTTTCCGAATGCATGATCCTCTGATACATCCTCCCCCATGGATTTCACGCCCTGCTGAAAAATCCCATAAACAAGGGTTTATTTAATTTCATTGAATGGACAGCGGGGTCGGCCGCATATCTTCCGGGAACTGTCTTAAAAAATAATTATCGGTCATTCCGGCGATAAAATCGCGGACAATTTCTTCCGGACCATGGGTCTTTAAATATTCTTCTGACATCCCGTCGATAAAATGCGCGTAAATCGGCGAATCCAAATTGCGGTCATAAATATCCCTCAAAAATCTTGAAAAGCAGCGTTCATACAAATTTTTGATGGTATCCAAATTCTTTTTAATAGACGGATTCATGTAAATTTTATCATAATTGAATTCTTTTAATGCTTTTAACGCTTTAGAAATTTCGGGACTAAAGGCGATAAACGGTTTGTCAATGCTGTTAAAAATAATATCGGTCACTAGGGTATAAACTATGGTGCCGTTTGTCCGTCCCAAATGGGCCACGCTTTCATCCGGCAGATCCGATCGTTTGATCAGATTCAGACGGATGGCGTCTTCAATATCGCGTCCGATATAACTCACCGTATCCGCAAACCGCACCACACACCCCTCCAGGGTCATGGGAGTCAGATGAACCGGAGCGCCGGATTTTTTCAACTGAATTTCCGCCTCATGATCCTCAAAGGTTTTGTGGGAAGACACCGATAATCGCTGATTGTGGATTTCTCCATCATGACAGAGGATCCCGTCCAACGTCTGCAGGCAGAGATTCCACCCTTTGCCCTTGCGCTCCACATGTTCCAGGAACTCAACACTCTGGACATTGTGATGGAATTGACCGATGCCGTGTTTTTCACATATATCCGACAGAATCCTTTCACCGTCATGGCCAAAAGGCGGATGGCCGATATCATGGCCGATAGCAATGGCTTCAATCAAATCTTGATTCAAGCCCAAATAACGACCGATGGTCCTTGCCACTTTAGATACCAACTGGACATGCAGCATCCGGTGGGTGATATGGTCATTTTCGATCAAGTAGAAAACCTGGGTTTTGTCGATATATCGCGTGTAAGCAAGGGAATTTAATATCCGATCCACATCCACTGCAAAATTTTGTCGATAATCATTTTCCAGTCGTTCTTCGGGCCGGCGCCTGATGCCCTGGGCGCTTAGGGCGGCCTTGGGGCTTAATTCCTTTTCTTCACGAAGCTCCAAAACCATCCGTAATTTTTCAAAGGACGTCTCAACGCTATATCGCGCCATTTTCAATCAACTGCTCCATCAAGGTTTCATAATCAATGCCGGCCTGTGCCAACCCCTCTTTGCCGTATTTCATGTTGGCTTCGATGACATAATACCGGCCCTCGTGTTCGCACACATCCATGCCCACATCATTCCAGCGGCATCGGGTCGCGGCATATCTTGCAAGATCAACAGCTTTTTTAGGAATGTCGCCGAATTCAATGGTTGCGCCCAGGGAAACATTGCAGCGATATTCGCCGTAAGGCGCCTTGCGCCAATAGGCTAAAACAAAGGGATCCCCATCGCCGATGATCACAACCCGAATGTCCCGTTGAATCGGAATATATTCTTGAATATAAGCGATTTTAGTCAAACTGCAATAGTCCCTTAATGCATCCCGGTTTTGAATGAAAAATACCCCCCTGCCCATGGCCGATCCCCTTGGGATTTTTCCGATAAATGGATATGGAAACGCTTGGGTGATGTTTTTTTCTTTCTGAGTTCCATAAAAAATCTTTGTCCGGGGGGTTGGAATGCCCATGAGATCAAACAGCGCTGTTTGCTTGATTTTATCCTGGGCAAACCGATATGTATTGGGATGGGGAAAGGTTTTTTTGCCCATGGTTTCAAATAAATCGGCATATTTGGATGATGGATAATAGATCTTTTGCGCATCTTGAATCCATTGCACGTGCTCGGGCGGATAATCGGATAAATTCGGCCTTACCCCCAACGTGACGACATTCCGGCACAGTTTTAATCGGGACTCCAGCGCGATCACCTGCTTGCTATAGGTCATGGCGATTCAATGACAAACATGTCCATGGGGATCTCAACCCCGGTCCAGGTTTTCTCCACGTCTATGGAAAAACCGGTATGATCGGCATCTGAAAAAATCAGGCGGAAAGGGATCTCCCGACCATTGACGATTTGAAAATCCTTAAGCGTCACCCGGTAGGCGATCCTTCCCCAGTGATACATTTCCAACCCCACCACCCGGTCACGGCGCTCATTTAAAACCAGTTTCTCCACCACACCCTGCCATTTTTTTTTCAACACCACGTAATTGCCGCAACCGGCCGGTCCTGCTTGAAAGACCGCCGCATCATGGGATCGCACCGGAATACTGCCGACGAGCAATTGAACAATATCTGATGCGGCAACAGGGACGCCGGTCAATGATTTTAAATCGGCATCCGCGGCGCTTTTTCGATACGTCTTTTGTTCAAGGGGTGAAACGAAAACGTAGTCTTTGCCGTCGTAAATGATTTTTGCCACCGGCTGACCCGGCAGCCCCAGCATCTCAATGCGGATTCTCCCGTCCGTGACGCCTGCCCACGCCGCACGGGACGCTTGCATGCCGTCGCCGTCCCATAATACGATTTTACCGATCCCTTTGACGGTATCACCCTGCCGGGCCCGGGATGACAAACCTGCGATCAAATCATTTGCCTGAGGCGCTGAATCAGGCAAATCCATGCAGGTTTCTCGTTGAATCAAAGATTGGCAAGAGACGACTAAAAATAGAAGCAACAGGCAAATGAGGCAATCCGGTCTTTTTAAGAAAAAAAAACTAAAAATTGGCACTTTCCTTTTTAAAGGATTCAATTTTATTGCTCAAATCGGAGGCGTCTTTGTCTTTTTTCTGAAGGGCCTTTTCATAATATTCAAGGGCTTTGTCCCGTTGATTCAATTGCCGATAAACATCTCCCATATGCTCCAAAATAATGGGATCATCCGGCACCAAGGTCACCGCCCGTTCCAAATAGACGGCCGCCTCGGAATACATCCCTTTTTGATAATAAAGCCAGCCCATGCTGTCAATGATGTAGCCGTTGTCCGGCTCTAGGGTCAGGGCTTTTCGGATGAGCTGTTCTGCTTCGTCCAAATGAATCCCCCTGTCTGCATAGGTATACCCCAGATAATTCAATGCATCGGCATGATCCGGATTCAGGGTGATCACTTTTTTCATCTGTTCGATGGCCGCATCAATATTTCCCTGTTTATCGTGAATCACGCCCAACTCAAAATTCAAATCCGTATTTTCGGGCTGAAGCGCAAGGCCGTCGTTGAGGATGCCAATAGCGTCATCTATCATTGCTTTCTCTTTATACATCGCCACCATATATGGAATCAGTTCCACTTTGGATACATCTGCAATGAGATTATAGGCATTTTTCAGGACCGCAATCCCCTCATCGATATTTTTTTTCTGATAATGGATAATCGCCATATGAACCGCGGCATTGGGGTAGAATTTGGATTGGGGTTCTATGGTTTGAAACTGGGCATAAGCTTTGTCGGGTTGTTCAAGATTGCTGTATGCGATTCCTAACGCATAATGCACTTCAGGATTTTCCGGGGCGGCTGTGAGCATTGCTTCCAGAAGAATCACCGCCTCTTTATATTTGCGTGGAAGGATTAAATTTTGAATCACAGTTTTGATGATGTTGGGATCTTCCATGCTCTGGCGGCCCAATTCCTGAAATATTGCATTGGCCGCTTTTGTCTTTGAATTCTGATGATATAAAATCCCAAGCTCGATGGCCACCGGAATATTGTCCGGATATTGTTCGCGGATTTCTTCATATATGCCCATCAATTTTTGATTCTGATGGGTTTGCTGGTAAATCTTGATCAGCTCCAGCCGAGGTTCAATCAGGCTCGGCGACAGTTCCAGGGTTTTTATGAAAGCTTCTTCGGCTTTTTTTAAATTTCCCTTCACCACATAAATCTTTCCCAGATAATAGTATCCCGTGTAATCATTGCTGAAATTCTGGATCATCTGTTCATAGGTCTGATAAGCACTGTCCACATCGCCGTCGTCCAAATACATCTTCCCCAGAATCTGATAGGTGCTCTTTCGGGTGGGATCGCTCTGAAGGGCTTTTTCATAAATGGCCTTCACATTTTCATCTTTGTTGAGGGCTTTTTTAATGGTGGCTGCCATGATCAAGGCATCCACATGGTTGGGATTTACCTTAAGAATATCTTCCACTACGGCCAATGATTTTTCCGGCTGATTGTTCTGAAGGTAAAGAATGGCCATTTCCTGTTTTAAATACAGGGAATCCGGATCTTGGATAACGGCCTTTTCAAGATAATCCATGGCCCCCGCCGCATTGCCTTTCTTTTTTTGGGCCTGAGCCTCCAAATATAGATAATAGCTGTTTTCTACATCCGACGGGGACGGCCCTTGCTGAAGGATCACGGGCTCCGACGGCATTTCGGGTTCACTCAACCGGGTTTCCGGCAGAAGGGTTTCTGCTGGCATTGAAACTGATGATTCGCCCCGGTGTTTTTTGGCCAGGTTGCTGCAGCCGCATATTAAGCCGAAAACAGCCGCCGCCCCGATACATCCGATGATATATTTTTTAATGGTGCATGTATTATGATGATTCATATAAGTCAAAATCCGGGATTTCCTCTTTAAAAAACGCTTTCATTTTTTTGATGATATTTTTCTCCAGCTGCCGGACCCGTTCGCGGGAAATCTTATATTTATCGCCGATGTCTTGCAGGGTCACGGGCGTATCCGTAAAAATCCGGCTGTCGAATATCTCGATTTCCCGCTCGGAGAGCTGGTTTCGGAATTCCGCCACCTTATCTTGAAGAATAGACTCAATCTCTTTTTTGGCCATTTGCGTCTCGATGGAGTCCTCCTCTGAACTCAAAAACTCGCCTCTTTCCGTACTGGAATCTTCCTTAAGGGGCGCATCCAGAGAAACGTCCCATCCATTGAGCCGCTGTTCCATTTGCGTGATTTCAGTTTCTGAAACGCCGAGCCGATCCGACAACAGCTTGGTTTGAGGGTCAAAGCCTTGATCAATGAGCGCTTGTTTTTCTTTTTTCAGTTTAAAAAAAAGCTTGCGCTGCCCCTGGGTGGTTCCGATTTTCACCAGACGCCAGTTATCCATAATAAATTTCAGGATATAAGCTTTGATCCAGAATGATGCATAATAGGAGAATTTAACATTTTTATAGGGATCAAATTTTTGCACCGCATGCATCAGGCCGATATTGCCTTCTTGAATCAAATCCAAAAGGTTTTGCATCCAAATTCTCTGGAATTCCAGTGCGATCTTAACTACCAATCTTAAATTGGATGTGGCCAAACGATATGCTGCATCCGGATCGCCATCCTCCTGAATCCGTTTGCCAAGCTCTATTTCTTCTTCACGGCTCAACAACTGGTATTGGCTGATCTCCGCCAAATAGCGCTGCAAAGGATCATATTCAACAATGCTTTTTTCCTCAACAGCGCTGGCTTGTGTGACGTCCGAATCGGTCACCCCTTCCAAAAGAGACGCCGATTCGTCGTTTTCAAACTCATTGTTTTGGTTTTGATCATCCATGGAATCCACTGCCATGTAAAAAAAACACCTTACTTTTTTAAAATTTAATTCACGGTCCCAATTTTATGTCAATATAAATAAATTACCTTATCAGCATAAAAAAATATTGCAAAGAGATTCTTGAATACGTATTGAATTTATCGCTTGTCGCAATGCCGAACCATTTCATATGGACAAAACCATCAAACCATGTTAGCTCAATTCATCATGCGCCTGTAGCTCAGCTGGATAGAGCAACGGACTTCTAATCCGTAGGCCGGGGGTTCGAATCCCTCCAGGCGCGCCAGATCCATCCTCCCTATTTCCCGCATAAAAAAATGAAGCCCCTAAATTCAATGGAATCCCTCAAATATTGCAAATTTCTAAAAAATTTAA
>FWPV01003804.1_pt1 | contig 33403 bp, 26 predicted proteins | sample 2228371 | NCBI WGS metagenome assembly FWPV01 (sample SAMEA103939776, study PRJEB20133) | metagenome
CGGGTTGCGGCGGCGCGCCGGGGCGGGGTCGCCCGCGGGTATGCGCGGGTTGCAGCGGCGCGCCGGGGCGGGGTCGCCCGGCCGTGGTTGCCCCGCCGGGCCGTCTCTACTGCGGGCGGCGCATTTCGGGGCAACGGGGTGACCCCGGAGGGCCAAGCATGTGCCACACAGCACCCTCCCGACAGGGAGGGGCATGGAGATTACGCCGCGCCGATCAACTGCTCGGCGATAATCGCCGACGAGAGCACGCCGGGGAGTCCCGCGCCGGGATGGGTGCCGGCGCCGACAAAATAGAGGTTCTCGAACTCCTCCGAGCGGTTGTGGGGTCGGAACCAGGCCGACTGCGTCAGAATCGGCTCCAGGGAGAAGGCCGAGCCGAGGAAGGCGTTCTGCTGGCGGGCGAAGTGGCGCGGATCGACCATCGTCTCAACCACGATATTCTTGCTCAGGCCGGGCATGTAGCGCTCCTCAAGGAAGCGTACAATCGCGTCGCGGTAGGGCCGCGCGGCGATGGACCAGTCGATGCCCGCGCCCAGGTGCGGCACCGGCGAGAGCACGTAGAACGACTCGCCGCCCTCGGGGACAAACGCAGGGTCATCGAGGGACGGAATGTGCACGTAGAGCGAGAAATCGTCGGCCAGCCGCTTGTGGTGGAAAATATCCTCCAGCAGCCCCTGGTAGCGTTCGCCGAAGATAATGTTGTGGCGCAGCAGCGTGCCATCGTCGTAGCGGCGGCGCGTGCCGATGTAGATCACCACCAGCGACATGCTGTACTTCTTGCGCCGCAGCCGCCGGTCGGTGAAATAGCGCCGGTGACGGGGCGCCACCAGGTTGCTGTAGGTGTAGGCAACGTCGGCGTTGGAGACCACGACATCGGCGCGGCGCACGATACCGTCGGCCAGGCGCACGCCTATCACCCGCCGCCCCTCGATGACGATCTCGCGTACCGGGCTGTTCAGGTGCAGCGTGCCGCCCAGTTCGGCAAAGAGCCGGGCCATCGCCTGCACAATCGCCCCCGTGCCGCCCACGGCGTAGTGGATGCCCCACTCCCGCTCCAGGTAATGCACCATGGCATAGATTGACGAGGCATCGAACGGATTGCCGCCGATGAATAGCGGGTGGAACGAAAAGCAGCGACGCAGAAAATCGTCGTTGATGAACCGGGATACGTAGCGGTAGGTGCTCAGGTACGATTGGAGGCGCATCAGATCGGGGGCCACGCGGAGCATATCGCCGATATTCAGGAAGGGCTTGTCGGCCAGTTCCAGAAAGCCTTTCTCGAAGATCGGTCGCGTGCTGGCCATAAAGCGGCGGTAGCCCTCGACATCGGCGGGGTTGAAGCGGGCGATCTCCCGGGCAATCGCTTCTTCGTCGCCCGAATAGTCAAAATGCTTGCCGTCTTTGTTGAAGAGACGGTAGTAGGGCTGACAGGGCCGCAGTTCGAAGTAGTCCTCGCGGCGGCGCCCGGCGACCCGCCACAGGTCGTCGAACATAAACGGCGCGGTGATTACCGTGGGGCCGGCATCAAAGCGATAGCCGTTGCGCTCGATAACGTAGGCTTTTCCTCCTGGCTGATCGGCTTTCTCGAAGATCTCGACGCGGTGACCGCGGGCGGCGAGGCGAATGGCTGCGCTGAGACCGCCGAAGCCCGCGCCGATGATGATGATGTGTTGCTGCATAGTCTGTATGCTCCCTGAGGTGAAAATCGGGGAAACCGGGTTTCCCCGCCTGTGGTTCGACAAGCTCACCACAGGCAGTGAGCCTGTCGAACCGCGCCCCTGCCTATGGGTGTGCCAGGCGACCCCAACTGCGGTTGGGGGATGGGGAAACCGGGTTTCCCCACCTCCCTGCCTGCGGGGTGGCAAGTCCTCCCCATCAGGAGGGTGTGGGAGAGCGCAGCCCTCCCGGCGCGCAGGTCTAGATTGCGAGTATAGCCACCTGCGCTGCTGGCGGGGAAGAAAGCCCGCTCCTGCGTGGAAAGCTCCCTTCACTCCCGACGTAGACCCTTACCAAACCCTTACCAAACGCTCGTGCGCACCTTACGTCGGCGCGCTAACATAGTGCACGGAACGTTGATATTTGTGCCATCCAACGCAAATGATTGGAGCGCTGAACATGTTGCGAAGTCTCTTCGGTGGTCGCGCCGCCGCCAGCGCCATTGCGACGATCACCGCCCCGGAATTGAAACGCCGTCTCGATGCTGGCGAGCGTCTGTTCTTGCTCGACGTGCGCTCGGCCGATGAGTATGCCTACGACGGGCACATCGTTGGCGCGCATCTGCTCCCGTTGCCGATGCTCTCGCTGCGCCTGAACGAACTGCCCAGGGACATCCCGATCATCTGCGTTTGCCGCTCGGGCAACCGCAGTGGCGTCGCCGCCGAGCAACTGGCCCGTCAGGGCTTCACCGACGTCACCAACCTCACCGGAGGCATGGTGGCCTGGGCCCGCGCCGGCCTGCCGATGAAGCGCGGATAATCACACACTGCACTCCGGCGCCGCGGTGGGAGCCGCGTCACCCGCGAGAGCTATCCCGAAGCGCTACGGCGCGTTGGAGGCTCCTGGCGTCGCTTCCGCCGCGCCCCTCGCCAGATGACTATATAATACGCCCATGAGTAACACGGGCGTGATCCTGGTTGTTGATGACGAAGCCAGTATCCGGACCATCGCCAGGGCCTACCTGGAGCAGGCCGGCTTTCGCGTGGTCTGTGTGGACAACGGCGCCGATGCGCTGCGCCTGGCTGAGACCGATCCTCCGGATCTGGTGCTGCTCGATCTGAACCTGCCGGGTATGGACGGTATGGAGGTCGCCGCGCGTCTGCGCGAGCGCTCCGATGTGTTCATTTTGATGCTCACCGCGCGGAGCGAAGAGGCCGACCGTGTGGCCGGGCTGCGGATCGGCGCCGATGATTACCTGACCAAGCCCTTCAGCCCCCGCGAGCTGGTGGCCCGCGTCGAGGCCATCTTGCGGCGGCGCCGCGGCGCGCCGCCGCGCGACTCCCGCCTGCGCTTCCGCCATCTGACGATTGACCCCGACGCGCGCGAGGCCCGGGCCGGCGACCAGACCCTCGAACTCAGCCCCACCGAGTTCGATGTATTGCTGGCCCTGGCTCGCCACCCCAACCGCGCCCTCAGCCGCGAGCAGTTGATCGATCTGGTCTGGGGGGCCGATTTTTACGGCACCGACCGGGTGGTTGATGTCTATGTCGGCCAGGTGCGGCGTAAGCTGGAGGCCGCCACCGGCGCGACGCTCATCGTCACCGTGCGCGGAGTCGGCTATCGCTTTGTGGACGAGCGGCTATGAAGGCGCTCGCGCAACTGCGCTGGCAGCTCATCGCTGCCCAGATGCTGGTGGTGGTGGTCGGCGTGGTGGTGCTGGCCGTCGCCGCCGATCGCATGGGAAGCGGTATCTTCGCCGCCGATCTGCGCGCCCAGCTCGAGGGCCTCCCGCTGGCGGAACGCGCGGAGGTCGAAGCGGCCCTGCTGGCCAGCTTCCGCAAGGCGACCTGGCAGGCCCTGCTGACCGCCGGGCTGGTCGCCGCCCTGGTGGGGTTGACGACCAGTGTCCTGCTCCTGCGGCAGATTCTGCGCCCGTTGAACGAGATCGCCCGCAGCAGCCAGCGCATCGCCGAGGGCCGCTACGATGAGCGCGTGGCCGTGCCCGCCAGCGACGAACTGGCAATCGTTGCCACCAGTTTCAACCAGATGGCCGAAAGCCTCGAACGGGTCGAGCAGCAGCGCGTGGCGCTGATCGGCAATGTCGCCCACGAACTGCGCACGCCCCTCACCGGCATCGAAGGCTACCTGGAGGGCCTGATCGACGGCGTCTTCGCGCCTGAACCATCCGTCTTCGGCGATATGCAGCACGAAGTCCGGCGCATGCGCCGCCTCATTGACGACCTGCAAACTCTCTCTCACGTCGAGGCCGGCCAGGTGAGCCTGCACCTGGCTGATATAGACCTGGTAGAGGTGGCCTGGCGCGTGGTCAACCAGTTGCGCCCCCAGACGGTCACCAATTGCCTCGAACTGACGGTCCTCCCCGAAACGCCCTCGCTGATCGTGCGCGCCGATCCTGATCGCCTGGCGCAGATCCTGCTGAACCTGGTGGGCAACGCTATTCGCTACACCCCCGAAGGCGGCTGCATCACAGTGCGTCTCGGCGTCGAGGGCGCTATGGCCCGCGCTGAGGTGCTCGACACCGGCATCGGCATCCCCCCCGAGGCCCTGCCCTACATTTTCGAGCGCTTCTACCGTGTCGATCGCTCGCGTTCACGCGCCAGCGGCGGCAGCGGTATCGGACTGACCATCGCCCGGCACCTGGCCTGGGCCATGGGCGGCGAGATTACCGCTGCCAGTGCCGGCCCGGGCAAGGGCAGCACCTTCACTCTCACCGTACCCCTCGCGTAGTTAGGAAAGCCCTCCCTGCAACAATCTGGTACGCCCGGCGTTCTATTATTGCGACAACAACCTGTCGGCCGGTTTCATCACTCGGAAAGGAGCCACAGCGCCAATGTCCGCACTCATCCTGGGCGTCTTTGCCGGGTTCCTCGGCTGGTTCATCGTCCGGTATATGCTGTTTGGCTTTTACACGGTGGATCAGAACGAGCGCGCGGTCAAGACGATCTTTGGCCGCGCCGAGCGCCTTCCTCTCTCCGCCAGCAGCGAGGACCCCTTTACCGAGTACCTCCGCCCTGAGGAACGCGATCGCTATCGGTACCCGCAGGTGCGCGTCATTCAGCCCGGGTTCCACTTCAAGTGGCCCTGGGAGCGCATCCATAAGGTTTCGATCGCTACCCAGACCGTCAACATGGCGCTGGACCTGGAAGATCCACGCGCCAATCGCGGTGGCACGGTGCTGGAGGCGGTCACCAAGGATCAGCTCAACGTCGGGCTGAAGGGCCAGATCCGCTACCGGGTCTCCGAGCGACACCTGTACGCCTACCTGTTCGGGGTGAAGAACCCGGTGGTACACGTGATGGGCTATTTTGTCTCCATCCTGCGGGAACGCATCGCCAGCTTCGAGGCGCCTCCGGCCCCCACCGGCAGCGTGGCCGCCTCCCAGCCAGCCGATGCCAGCGCCGTGAGCGGCGTCTCGATCAACGACCTGCGCAAGAACCTCCGCGACCTGAATGAGTTGATGGACCGCGAGTGCCTCTCCTCGCCGGCGCGCTACGGCGTGATCCTCGAAGCCTCGCTGATCACCGAGATCGATGCGCCGCCCGAGGTCGAGTCGGCGATGGCGGCGATCAACACGGCCCACAACCAGGTCTCGTCGGACATCAGCCTGGCCCAGGCGGCTGCCGACCAGAAGATCGTGCAATCGAAGCGCGCGGTGGAGATCGAGACGCTAAAGGCCCAGGCCGAGGTTGAGCCACTGCTGGCCCTGGCCGAGCAGTTGCACGCCCTGCGGGCCAGGGGGCCGAATGCCATCGCCGCCTATCTGCGTAACGTGCGTCTGGGCCTCTTCCGCCAGGCCGAGCGCGTGATCATGGAGGTGGAGCGATGATCAACCTGATAACGTTCCTCACCGCTGCAATGATCACCTTTATCTTTGCGCCGGTGATCATCGCGGTGACACTTGGTCTGGCGCGGTTGTTTGGTCTCTACACGACTGTGCAGGAGGGCACCTGCCACGTCTATGTGCTCTTCGGCAACGTGCTGGGCGTGATCAGCGAGCCGGGGCTGCACTTTCTGCCCGGACGCCTGGGAGCGGCTGCCTTTGTCGTGCGGCTGCTGGGCGAACGCAAAGTGCTCGATATGCGTCTCAACCAGCGCTACCTGCGCAGCCAGCCGGTCAATTCCGAGGAAGGCGCGCCGATGGGCATCGGCGTGTGGTACGAGATGGCAATCAGTGACCCGATCGCCTACCTGTTCCGCAACACTGACCCCGAAGGGTCTCTGGCTGCCAATGTGAGCAATGCCGTCGTGCGCACCCTCAGCAATATGCCCCTGGCCGAAATGCTCGAAAATCGCCACGCAATGAGCCAGGCCGTGCGGGCCGAGGTGTCGCCGAAATCAATGGAATGGGGCTATCGCCTCGGCTCAGTGTATGTGCGCAAGGTCCACTTCCGCGACGCGGGCATGATCCGCCAGATCGAGGCCAAGGTGGTCAACCGGCTGCGCCAGGTGACCTCGGCGATCCTGCAGGACGGCGCAAACCAGGTGAGCATTATCACCAGCACCGCTGAGCGCCAGGCGGCGATCGCCTTCGCCCAGGCCCAGGCCATCCGCCCGCAGATCCTGGGCAAGGCCCTCAACGCGATCAATACCGACCGCGAGGTGGCCGAGGCTCTCTTCACCATTCTGGAGACGCAGAATCTGATCGAAGGTGGAGCGAAGGTGACCCTCATCCCCCGCCTCAACGAACCGTCCCTGCTCCCCGACCTCCTCGCCGCCGCGCCACCAGCCAACCATACCGCCAGAGCGCCGTCAACGGGGTAAGCGTGATGTGCGCCGGAGCGGGGTCGGGGTACTACCTGACCCCGCTCGCGTTGCGATGATGTAACAGGCGGTGTCTGCCTGTTTATGCCCTGGTGATCCGATCGGGTGTACGATAAATGTACAAATACGGGGAAACCGGGTTTTCCCATACCCCTGCCTGTGCGCCTGTGGGTGCGCCGGGCGACCTCAACCGCGGTTGGGCTATGGGGAAACCCGGTTTCCCCATACTCCTGCCCGGGGGAGGGTTTGGGAGGGTTCGCCCTCCCAGGAATAAGTGTTTTCATTCCGGCGTTGTGCGGCGCAGCCGCAGGGACGGCTGATGCAGACATGGGGCAATCGGGTTTCTCTGCTTCTCCTGCTCAGGGGTGGGCAGGCCCCCGCCAGGTGGAGGGTGTGGGCAGGGAAAGCCCGCCCACGTCTCTATGAAGAGGGGAGTTTGGTATAACTCGAGGAGAGGAGGTCGCATATGAGTCTGGCACGGAAGCGTATATGGCCGTTCGCCGCGGTGGTCGCGGCGATCATTGCGTTGCTGGTTGCAGGCCCGGTGTTTGGGGCCGAGTTTGGTGGGGGCGATACCTATCGCCTTCCGGCCGGCCAGGTGATCGAAGATGACCTGACCGTGCTTGCTCAGGAGATCTACATTGACGGCAGGGTAGAGGGCGATCTGGTTGCTATGGGCGCCTACGTCGAGATCAACGGTGTGGTAACCGGCGACGTGCTGGCTGCCGCAGCGGAGGTGCGCATCAACGGCGTGGTAGAGGACGATGTGCGCGCGGCGGGCGCCGGGGTCATCGTTACCGGCAGGATCGGCGATCATCTCTTCGCGGCTGCCGGTGGCGGGCAGGGGGCCTTCAGCCCGATGCAGGTCAACGGACGCAGTGTGGTGCAGGGCGTGCGCATCGAGCGTGGCGCGACGGTTGGCGGATCGGCCTACATCTTCGGCGGTGAGGCGTTGATTGACGGCGCGGTTGCCAGTGATCTGCGGGTCGGAGCCGGTGCGGTGACACTCAACGGTCAGGTGGGTGGCGATGCCAGCCTCGATGTCGGCCAGGTCAGCATTGGCGATGCCGCGCGGGTCGAGGGACGGCTGAGCTATACCGCGCCCGAAGCGGTGACTGTGCCGCCGGGTGTGGCCGGTGACGTGCGGTTCCAGCAGCGCGAGCAACCGCAGACCACGCCCGCGCCGGGGTTCCGGCCGGGGCAGATCCTGCGACCGCTGCTGATGCTGGCCGGCTTTGCGCTGCTGGGCTGGCTCCTCCTGCGCTTCACGCCCGAGGCGTTGCGGCGGCCGGCGCAGGCCCTGGCGTTGCGCCCCGGGCAGGCGGCGCTGTATGGCATCGCCGCGCTGGCGTTGCTGTTTGCGATTCCCCTGCTCTCCGGCCTGATCTTCCTGGGAATCGTCCTGTTCTGGGGTTGGCTCCCTGCGCTGATGTTCGCCTTGCTGCTCACGGCGGCCCTGGTGCTCGCCTGGACGCTCAGCCCGCTCATCACGGGCCTGTGGGCAGGGCGGGCGCTGTTGCGGGCTACCGGGCGTCAGGCCACTGATTTCCTGGCCCTGTGCCTCGGAGTGTTGCTGATCGTGCTCCTCAGCTTGATCCCCTGGGTCGGCTGGCTGGTGGGCCTGGTCAGCCTGGTGTTTGCCCTCGGCGCGTTGCTTGTGGCGCGGCGCGGGGCCTTCGACGTGCCGATGACAACGCCGACGCCCGCGCCGATGCCGGCGTCGGATTGAGCGGCTTTCCCCGATTAGCGTTTCCAGGAAGAGGCCCGGGCAATCTCGCTCATCGGGCGCCCTTGCAGGGTCAGGCCCTGCGCCTGCCCGCGATAGGGCGCCCGTGAGGGGCGTCCCTGCAGTGGGGAACGACCCGTACCACCCCGTAGCGGAGCTTACCCACTCCCGGGCAGGGTGTGGCGAAACCCGGTTTCCCCGTGCTCCAACCGCGGTTGGGGTCGCATGGCGCACCCACAGGCGCACAGGCAGGGGTATGGGGAAACCCGATTTCCTCCATTTCAGACATCGCTCTCGCTGCGAATGATCGCCAGCACTTCATCGCGGCGGGCAGCCATCTCCTCGGGCGAGGCGATCGACTCCAGATTGAGGCGGATCAGCGGCTCAGTATTCGAGCCGCGCACATTGAAGTGCCAGGTGTCGTAGCTCACCGACACGCCGTCGAGACGCTCGACCTTGCCATCGGCATAGCGGGCGGCAAGGGCGTCCAGTCGCGATGGTACATCGCGCACCGCCGAGTTGATCTCCCCGGAGATGAAATACTTCGTCTCCAGGTCGGCGAGCAGCGCGCTCATCCTCACCCCGCGCCTGGCCAGCAGTTCCAACAGCAACAGTGACGGAATAATGCCCGAGTCGGCATAGAAGAAGTCGCGGAAGTAGTAGTGGCCGGTGACCTCCCCGGCGAACACCGCGTCTTCATTAGCCATGCGCCGTTTGATGAAGGCGTGGCCCACACGCTCGATGAGAGGGATGCCGCCGCTGGCGCGGATCAGGTCAGGCACGGCCCAGGAGGCCCGCACGTCATAGATCACGCGGGAGCCGGGGTATTTCTCCAGCATATACTGCCCCAGAATGGCCGTCAGGAAGTCGCCGGAGATAAAGCGGCCCCGGTCGTCAACGGCAAAGAAACGGTCGCCATCGCCATCGAAGAGAAAGCCGATGTCGAACCCTTCGGCGGGAACGCGCGCCTGCAACTCGGCGCGATTCTCGGGTTGCAGCGGGTCGAGCCCGTGGTTGGGCAGTGTACCATCAGGCTCCAGGTACATGCCGGTAAAGGTAATTGGCAGGCGGCGGTAGATCTCCTGCAGGACGGGACCAACCATGCCATTGCCGGTGTCGGCGATGACCCGCAGGGGGCGCCCGAGGGCGCCACCGTTTTCGAGCGCCGCCACGTCAATCAGCGAGAGCACTCTGGCGACGAACTCCTCCTGGAAGTCGTACTGGCTGATGGCGCCCTTGCGCGCAGGGGTGGGAAAGGTCTCCGCCTCAACGAGGCGACGCAGGTCCTGGATGCCCTCATCACCGCTCAGCAGATAGGGCATCTGGCGCACCATTTTGAAGCCGCTGTACTCCTTGGGGTTGTGCGAGGCCGTGACCATCATACCGGGGAGACCCAGCGTGGCGCAGGCGAAGTAGTACTGGTCGGTGCTAACCATGCCGATGTCGGCCACATCGGCGCCCTGGTCGGTGATGCCGCGGGTAACGGCCTCGAACATCGCCGGGCCCGAGGTGCGCATATCACGTCCGACGATCACCGTCTCGGCGCCGAGGAAGGTCACAAAGGCACGCCCGATAAGGTAGCCGATGCTTTCGTTCAAATCGGTGGGGTAGATCCCGCGAATATCGTATGCTTTGAAGATGCCCGGATTGACCTGCACAAGAGCGCTCCTTCCTCAGAGAGAGTATGGCAATGGTATGCTACCACACGAGGGCGACCGGCTGTCTTTCCGGTCATTTAAAAGCGGACATCTCTGCGGTTGCGCCGCCCACTGCCAGGATGAAAACAGGTGTATGGTTGGGAGGGCTTGCCGCCCCCGCAGGCAGGAGTATGGGGAAACCCGGTTTCCCCGTATGTTCACATCAGTCATCCATGCGGCTGCGCCGCACAACGATACAATGAACACAGGTTGTTCCTGGGGGGGCGGCCCCCTCCCTGGCCCTCCCCCGCTGGGGGAGGGAACCGGGCGCCTCCCCGCAGGGAGGGGATTGGGGAAACCCGGTTTCCCCGTATTTTCACCTCAGATACATCCCGTAACTTATGGAGGACGTGATGGCCCGGCGACAGATTGTGACGATGCTCCTGATTGCGCAACTGGTGGGCGCCGTCACAGTAACGATTGGCCAGATGCTTAAGGACCCGCGTGAACCAGCCTTTGCCATCGGGCTTGTGACAACCCTGCTAGGCATTGGCATCCTGGTGGCGTATCGCCGCGGCTGGGAGGCGGCGCTGGCGGTGAATATCGTGGCAGTGACCGTGGCCGTGGGCCTGGGAACGCCGGAGAAGTTTGTGCGCGACTATTCGGCGCTGGTGGTGCTGGTGCCGCCGGCAGTGGCGCAGGTCCTGGCCGGGCCGCGCTGGGTTGTCGGCAGCGCCCTGGGATTGCTGGCCATCCTATCGCTGCGCGCCGGGCCGCAGGATCGCTTTCTGACGGCGTATATAAACGATCTGCGGACCTTCGGGAGCTTCGCCCTGGTGGTGGCCTGTATGCTTCTCAGTCGGCTGGTGGCCGACACGGCCCTGCGGGCAGCTACGGCCAACGGCGCGCGCGCCGAGGAGGCGCTGCGCCGCGCCGATGCGCAGGCGCATGAACTGCGGGTGCAGGCAGAGGCGCTGCGCGAGCAAAATGAGCGCCAGCAGCGCCTGCTCGCCCTGGTGGCGACGCTGGAAACGCCGGCGGTGGCCCTGGCCGAAGGGGTCTTGCTGGCGCCCATCGTCGGCCCGGTTGATGCCGGGCGCGCCGAGGCGCTGGTGGCGCGCCTGGTGTGGCACGCCAGTGAGCAGCGCGCGCGCCTGGTGGTGCTCGATATTGCCGGCGCCTCGAATGTCAACGTGGAGGTGGCACAGGCCCTCGGACGCGCCGTGGAGGCTCTGCGCCTGATCGGCTGCCGGGTGGCGATCAGCGGGCTTTCGGCAGCAACGGCCGGCGTGCTGGCCGAAAGCCAGGTGTCCTTCAACGGCGCCCTGACCGTGCAGACGCCGCGCGAGGCGTTGGAGCGGGCGGTGTAGGGGAGGGTGTGGGAGGGCGCAGCCCTCCCACAGGGGCCTACGCCGCCAGTTCCGGCTCCTGGCGGAACTGGCTGGTGTACAGGGCATAATAGGCGCCCCGCAGCGCCAGAAGTTCCTCGTGGGTGCCGCGCTCGACGATCTGTCCGCCCTGCACCATCAGCACCTGGTCGGCATTGCGGATGGTGCTCAGGCGGTGAGCGATAACGAAACTGGTGCGTCCCTCCAGCAGGGTGTCGAAGGCGCGCTGGATCAGACGCTCGGTGCGCGTGTCAACGCTGCTGGTGGCCTCATCGAGGATCAGGATGCGCGGATTCGCCAGCACCGCGCGGGCAATGGCGATCAGTTGGCGCTGGCCCTGGCTGAGACCGGCGCCCCGCTCGCCCAGCCGGGTCTGGTAGCCTTCGGGAAGCCGCGCGATGAAGTCGTGGGCCATGGCCAGTTTCGCCGCGGCAATGACCTCTTCGTCGGTGGCATCGAGGCGACCGTACCGGATGTTGTTCATCACCGTGTCGGAGAACAGAAAGGTGTCCTGGAGCACGATGCCGATCTGGCTGCGCAGACTCGCCGCCGTCACCTCGCGCACGTCGTGGCCGTCAATCGTCACCCGGCCCCGGCTAACGTCGTAGAAACGCGGAATGAGGTTGATGATCGTCGTTTTGCCCGCCCCGGTCGGCCCCACAATTGCCACCGTCTGCCCCGGTTCGGCAACGAAACTGACTCCCTTCAACACCGGTTCGCCCGGCTTGTACTCGGCCCAGACCTCCTCGAACGTCACCCGACCGCTGATCGGGGGCAGCGGGCGGGCCTCGGGGTGGTCCACAATGTCGGGAACCTCGTCGAGCAAGCCGAAGATGCGCTCGCCGCCGGCGATTGCGCTCTGAATGTTCGTCCACAGCACGGCAATCTGCTGGATGGGCTGGTTGAAGCGTTGCACGTACTGGATGAAGGCGAAGACCGTGCCCAGCGAAATGACCGTGGTTCCCAACAGCGGCTGGTTCCGCAGGGCGCTCAGCCCGCCGACGACCACGACGATGGCGATGGCGACATAGCCCAGGGCTTCCAGCACGGGATTCAGGGCGCTGGTGAAGCTGGCCGCGCGCACGTTGGCATCGCGATTGGCCGCATTGGCGCGCCGGAACTGCTCGATGCTCTCCTCCTCGCGGCTGAAGGCCTGCACCTCGCGCACCCCGGCGATGCTCTCCTGCAACCCGGCATTGACGCTGCCCATCTCCTGGCGGCTGCGTCGAAAGGCCCGCCGCGCCTGGCGCGAGAAGTAAACTGTGGCCCAGGCCATCAGGGGCAGCACGCTCAGGCTGAGCAGGGCGTAGGGAACATTGGTGCGCAGCATCAGCGCGCCGGTGATCGCCAGTTGCAGCGCGCCGCTGACCACACTGAGCAGCGCAAAGCCCAGGGTCTGCTGGATAGTGTCGGTGTCGTTGGTGATGCGGCTCATAATGTTGCCCGCCTCGTTGCGTGTGTAGAAGCCCAGGGAGAGGCGGTGGATCTGCGCGAAGGTGTCCTCGCGGATCTGGCGCAGGGCGCGCTGCCCGGCCCAGTTCAACGTGAAGAAGGCCAGCCCCTGGAGCAGCGAGCCGGCGGTGAACAGCAACGCCAGCAGCGCCACCAGACGGCCCAATCCGGCCAGCCGCGCCGGCGCATCGAGGGCAACCGCCAGCGGGTCAATCCAGCAGGCGGCCGGGTTGGGCATCAGGTAGCAGTCAACCGCCTGGCCGATCACCGGCGCCGTCGCCACTTGCAGGCCGGTGGCAACCACAATCAGCACCACCGTTAGCCCGACGGCGTACCACCACGGGCGAAAGTAGCTCCAGAAGCGCGCCAGGGTCGCGCCGACCCGTCTGGGCTTCTGTGTTTCCTGGTTGAGCAGGCGACCAGGGCCGCCTGGACCTCCCATCATCATCGGGGTGTTCCTTTTGTGTGTCGTGTTGTACGACTGGTCGGGGAAAATCGGGTTTCCCCACTGGCGAATAGCGCCCTGAAGCGCTGCTGGTCCTCACCCGGCTCCGCTCAGGGCAGGCCTCTCCCTGTGCGGGTTTAAGGGCGGACAGAACATTCGAGGCAACGCGGCTTGTACCGCATTGGAACGCCCCCGCGCGCGGCTCTGGTCGTCCCGCTCCAGCGAAGCTGGAGCGGGGGCTGGGGGTGAGGACCAACCAGCGCATCCCAACGCCATAACGCCCGTCGGCGCACACAGGTTCTGTCCGCCCCTGAACGGAGAGAGGCTGGGAGGGGGGCGGAGCGCCGCGAACTGTAATGCGCCTGAAACCGAATTACCCCGCGGCCCCGGCCGTATCCGCCACCAGTTGCGAATGGTAGATCTCGGCATAGATAGGGCTGTTCTCCATCAATTCGGCGTGGGTGCCACGGGCCGCGATGCGCCCGTTATCGAGCACAATGATCTGATCGGCGTGCAGCACGGTGCTGATGCGCTGGGCGATCACAAAGCTCGTGCGCCCCTGCATCAACTGCTCCAGCGCCCGTTGAATGGCCTGCTCGGTCCGCACATCAACACTGCTGGTCGAGTCGTCGAGGATGAGCAGGCGCGGGTTGAGCAAGAGCGCGCGGGCGATGGCGATGCGTTGCTTCTGCCCGCCGGAGAGGGTCACGCCGCGTTCGCCCACACGGGTGGCATAGCCCTCGGGAAAGCTCGTGATAAAATCGTGAGCCGCTGCCGCCCGCGCTGCTGCGATTACCTCCTCATCAGTGGCCTCGGGCCGCCCGAAGGCGATGTTGTCGCGAATGGTGCCACTGAACAGGTTGGTTTCCTGCAAGACGATCCCGATCTGCGAGCGCAGGCTGTCAATCGTAACATTGCGCACATCATGGCCGTCTATCAGCACCGCCCCATCGCTCACATCATAAAAGCGGGGGATCAGATTGATAATGCTGGTCTTTCCGCTGCCGGTAGCGCCGAGCAGAGCCACGGTCTGCCCCGGTTCGGCCACAAAGCTGACCTCGCGCAGCACCGGCTCGCTCTTGCCGAAGTAGCGGAAGGTGACATTCCGAAACTCGACCCGTCCCTCGATCGGAGGCAGAGGATAGGCATCGGGGCGATCACTGATCTCATTTTGCGTGTCCAGCACTTCAAAGATCCGATCCGCCGAGGCTGCCGCCTGGGCCATCAGGGCGATGATAAAGCCAAGCTGGCCCAGGGGGAAGAACACGTAGACCAGATAGAGGCTGAACTTTTGATACTCGCCCAGGTTGAGCGTGCTGCCCAGGATCTGCTGCCCGCCGAAGTAAAGAATGGCCGCCTGCCCGATCTGCGCCACCAGAAAGACTACCGGGAACAGGAACGAGAACACCCGGCTGACGCGCAACTGCTGGGCCATCAGATCGGTAGCCGCTGCATCGAAACGGCGTTCCTCATACGGCTCGCGGGCAAAGGCTTTCACCACCTTGATGCCCGCCAGGTTCTCCTGGAGGATCGTATTGAGCACCGCGAGCTTCTGCTGCACCACCGCGAAGAGTGGCTGGATCAGGCGCCCGAAGACGACAAAAATCACCAGGGCAATCGGCAGCAGCGGCAACACCACCAGCGTCAGGCGCAGATTGGTAAAGGCCAGCACCACAATCGCTCCGCCGAGCAGCAGAAACGACTGGACGCTCATAATCAAACCCTGGGCGATGAAGGTGCGTAATCGTTCGACATCGTCGGTGGCGCGGACCATGAGCTGCCCGGTCTGGTTCTGGTCGTAGTAGCTGAAAGAGAGCCGCTGGATCTTCTCGAAGATCGCATTCCGCAGATCGAAGGCCAGCCCCTGCGACGCGCTCTCCGACATAAAGGCCTGGAGGAAGGAAAAGACGCCCCGCAGCACGGCGAAGAGCAGGATCAAGCCGGCGCCGTTGAGGATGACGCGCTCGGCGACGGCGAGATTGGCGTCGGCCCGGGTCACGGCGTCGATCATGTTCTGCACCACCTGGGGCACGGCGAGTTGCGCCACGGTGGCAATCACCAGGGCGCCGTAGGCAATCAGGGCGCTGCGGCGCTGATTGCCTACATAACGAAGCGCGCGTATCAGGCTGCCGCGCTGCGTGGCGGAGCCACTGGCTCCCATACGCGCCGGCGGGTTCATTTGAGCTTGCAAGGTTTCTTCCTCTTATCTATGCGGTCCTGTGAAACGCCCGGTCGGTTGTGCTGCACCCTGCAGGGATGAACCGAGATTCTCCCGGTAGGGCGCAGCCCTCCCCAGCCATCCCGGTGAGGAGGGCGTGCCACCCCGCAGGCAGGGGGTGGGGAAAGCTGCTTTCCCCGATGCTCACATCCGGGCTGCTCGCTCCTCCCCGGCCTGGATGGCCCGCTCCAGCAGATCGAGCAACTGTTGCTGCTCCTCCAGGCACAGCCCGGCCAGGAACTGGCCCATACGCGCCACCTGCTCGTCAAGCACCTGCGCGTGCAACGCATACCCGGCGGGGGTCAACTCGATCAGCACCACACGGCTATCCTCGGCGTGCGGGCGCCGCGTGACCAGCCCCGTGGCCGCCAGCCGCCGGGTCAGCGCCGTCACCGAGGGAGGGCTGATCCCCAGATGCTCCGCCAGTTCCTTCATCGCCAGGGGACCCTCCGACTGCAAGATGCGCAGGAGCCGAAGGTGCGATGGTGAGAGGTGCAGATCGGTGAGCCGCCGGGCGGTAGGACCGATCAACTGGGGGCGCAGGCGCTCGAACAGGCACAGCAGGCGCTGCGCATTGTCGAGAGGTGGCTCGTCGCATTTCCAGGAGGGTAACGGCATAGGCAGGGAGTGGAGAACTCTGGTTTCCCCATACCCCAACCGCGGTCGGATTCGTCCGGCGCCCCGACAGGCAGGGGCACAGTTCGACAGACTCAGCGCAGGTGGGGAAACCCGGTTTCTCCTATCTTCAGTTAGATGAACTAAATATATCGTACCACCGCTTCCGTCAGCGCACAAGGCAGCAGGGTCGGCGCGTGTTGCCTGTTGTCTGTGTTCACCCTTGCTCCCGCGAACGCGGGCAGCCTGCCCTCGAATGCTGACACGGGCGAGACACCCGCGCTCCCGGGCTTGCGTGGACGCCTCAACGCTGAACACGTTTGCCTTTTACCTTCCGGCTTTTCCATTTATACTGTTCATGGCTCGTACTATTGCACAGGTGCGTTATGCAGCAGACCGTAGCCGGCGACCTCGACGTGGATCTGGCGCCAATTCGCAACATCTACCCGTTTCACACGCAGCGCTTCGCCGTGCCGGGCGGCGCGCTGAGTTACGTGGACGAAGGCGCCGGCCCGCCGGTGGCGCTGATCCACGGCAATCCTACCTGGTCGTTCTACTACCGCCGGCTCATCACCGGTCTCCGCGATACCCACCGGGTGATCGCCCCCGACCACATGGGTTGCGGGCTTTCCGACAAACCGCAGCGCTATCCCTACACCCTGAGCACCCACATCGCCAACCTCGAGCGCCTGCTGAGCCACCTGGATCCCGGTCCAGTTGACCTGGTAGTGCACGACTGGGGCGGCCCGATTGGCATGGGCTGGGCCACGGCCCACCCCGAGCGGGTACGGCGCATCGTGGTGCTGAACACGGCGGCGTTTCTCTCACCGCGGCTGCCGTGGCGCATCGCCGTATGCCGGTACCCACTCGTCGGCGATGTGGCCGTGCGCGGACTTAACGCCTTCGCGCTCGGCGGCACCGTGATGGCCGTGGAGCGCCCGATGCGCCCCGAGGTGCGCTACGGCTACCTGCTGCCGTATCGCTCCTGGCGCGACCGGGTGGCCATCCAGCGCTTTGTGCGCGACATCCCGATGCGGCCCGGTCATCCCACCTGGGCCGTGGTTGACGCGATTGACCGCAATCTAGCCGCGTTGCGGAACCATCCGATGCTCATTCTCTGGGGCGGGAAGGACTGGTGTTTCACCGACCATTTTCTTGCCGGCTGGCTTGAGCGCTTCCCTGCCGCCGAGGTCGTGCGCTTCGACGATGCGGGCCATTACGTGCTCGAAGACGCTCACGAGGAGATAGTTCCTCGCGTGAGGCGCTTCCTGAGGTGAACATACGGGGAAACCGGGTTTCCCCCTACCCCTGCCTGTGGGGGTCCCAGGCGCCCCCGACGGCGGTTGGGGTGTGGGGAAACCGGGTTTCCCCACGCCCCTCCCTGATGGGCGGGTTTGGGAGGGCTGCGCCCTCCCAGGTTGGGGTGTGGGGAAACCGGGTTTCCCCATGCCCCTCCCTGATGGGCGGGTTTGGGAGGGCTGCGCCCTCCCAGGAAACAACCCGCGCGCGGGCGGGTTTGGGAGGGCGCAGCCCTTCAAAGGGTTTCACCTGCTCTGGAATGAGCTTCCTGCGACGCAGAGGGGAAATGGGCCAACGAATGGGAAACGAATAAACGAATGCCCAAGGTATGCCTGACTCTGAGGTGAACATCGCCCGCCCGCGGGCGGGTCTGGGAGGGCTGCGCCCTCCCAGGAAACAACCCGCGCGCGGGAAGGTTTGGGAGGGCGCAGCCCTCCCAAGAGTAATTATTTTCATTCCGGCGTTGTGCGGCGTAGCCGCATGGATGACTGAGGTGAACATACGGGGAAACCGGGTTTCCCCATACCCCTGCCTGTGGAGGCGGCAAGCTCTCCCCACCGGGAGGATTTGGGAGGGCGCAACCCTCCCGGGAGAATGACAGGCATGACCATCAACCTTGAACCGACCGAAACGGCCCTGCGTGGCGCAAACATCGCGCGCTACCTCCCGCAGATGGCCCGCGAGCGCCCCGAGCAAACCGCCGTGGTTACCGGGGTGGGCCGCGACCGCGCCGGCAGGCCGATCTACCGGCGCCTCAGTTTTGCCGAACTCGACCGGGTGAGCGACCGCTACGCCTGGGGCCTGAGCGCCTGGGGCATCGGCCCGGGGATGCGGGTGCTCTCAATGGTACCCGCCGGCATCCCCCTGATCAGCCTTACCTTCGCCCTGCTGAAGGTTGGCGCCGTGCCCATTCTGATTGACCCGGCGATGGGCCGGCGCAACCTGGCCCGGTGCATCGCAGAGTGCGCCCCCGAGGTCCTTATCGGCGTGCCGCGCGCCCACCTGGCCGGGCTGGTCTTCCCGCGCGCCTTTCGCACCGTGCGGCGACGCGTTGCCGTCGGCTCGCGCTTCATCCCCCTCGGCGCCGTGAGTCTCGCCGACCTGAGCATGCCGCTCGATACGCCGTTTCCCCTCGAACCGGTGGACCCCGATGCGCCCGCGGCGATCATCTTCACCACCGGCAGCACCGGGGTGCCCAAGGGGGTGCTCTACGAGCACGCCATGTTTGAAGCACAGGTGCGCCTGCTGCGCGACCTGTTCGGCATCGAGCCGGGCGAGGTGGAGATGCCGGCCTTTCCCCTGTTTGCTCTGTTCAACGTTGCTCTCGGCTGCACCTCGGCCATCCCGCCGATTGACCCCACCCGCCCCGCGGCGTGCGACCCTGCCGCCGTCGTGGCGTTTATGCAGGACCAGCGGGTGACCTCTACCTTCGGCTCGCCGGCGATCTGGGCGCGGGTGAGCGCCTACTGTCTCGAACGCGGGATTACCCTGCCGCACCTGCGGCGAGTGTTGATGGCGGGCGCGCCGGTGCCAGCCTCACTCCACGAACGTTTCCGGCGCATTCTGGCGCCTTTCGCCGACACGCACACGCCCTACGGCGCCACCGAGGCCCTGCCGATCACCTCGATCAGCGGCGCCGAGGTGCTCGCCGCGATTGCCAGTCGCCGCGCCGATCCCGTCGCTGGCACCTGCGTCGGTCGTCCCGTGCCCGAGGTGACGCTGCGCATTATTCCCATCAGCGACGAGCCAATCGCCCGCTGGGACGAAGCCCTGGCGCTGCCGCCCTTCCAGGTCGGCGAGATCTGCGTCAAAGGTCCTACGGTAACAAAGACCTACATTAATCGTCCTGATGCCACTGCGCGAGCCAAGATCGCCGATTTCGACGGTGTATGGCACCGTATGGGCGACCTCGGCTACCTCGACGCCGAAGGCCGACTGTGGTTCTACGGCCGCAAGAGTCATCGCGTGATGACACCCTCGACAACCCTGTTCACCGAGCCGGTGGAGTTGATCTTCAACCAGCACCCCGGAGTGGCTCGCAGCGCTCTGGTAGGGGTGGGCGAGCCAGGCAATCAGCGCCCGGTCGTGGTCATCGAGCCGCGCGACCGGCGCGCGCTGCGCGACCCCGTCGCCCGCGCGCAGCTCCTCAGCGAACTGCGCGCCCTGGGCACGCGTTACCCGATGACCGCGGGCATTGCCACCTTCCTGATACACCCGTCCTTCCCGGTGGACATTCGGCACAATGCTAAAATCTTTCGCGAGCAACTGGCCGGCTGGGCCGCCCGCCAGATCGGGTTGCAAGCCTGACTGAGGTGAACATAGCCCGCCCGCGGGAGGGTTTGGGAGGGCGAAGCCCTTCCAGGAAATAACCCGCCAGTGGGGAGGGTTTGGGAGGGCTTCGCCCTCCCAAGAACAATACTATGTTCATTCTGGCGTCGTGCGGCGCAGCCGCATGGATGACTGAGGTGAACATAGCCCGCCCGCGGGAGGGTTTGGGAGGGCGCAGCCCTCCCAGGAAATAACCCGCCAGCGGGGAGGGTTTGGGAGGGCGCAGCCCTCCCAAGAACAATACTATGTTCATTCTGGCGTTGTGCGGCGCAGCCGCATGGATGACTGAGGTGAACATAGCCCGCCCGCGGGAGGGTTTGGGAGGGCGCAGCCCTCCCAAGAACAATACTATGTTCATTCTGGCGTTGTGCGCCCCGCGCATGGGGCCTGACGTAAATATGGGGAAACCGGGCTTCCCCACCTGCGGTGAGCCCGTCGAACCGCACCCCTGCCTGCCGGGGCGCCAGCCGCCCCCAACACCGGTTAGGGGATGGGGAAACCGGGTTTCCCCAAGCCCCTGCCTGAAGGGAGCGTTCGGGCCGTAGAGACGCACCGGCGCTGCGTCTGTGCTCTCTCCAAACCCTCGCCACCGGAGGGAGCGTGGAGAAACCCGGTTTTCCATCGGTTCACCTCAAGAAGCGCTTCACACTATGCTAACCCTGGTCACCGGCGGAAACGGCTTTATCGGACGGGCGATCGTCGAACAACTCCTCGCCCGTGGCGACCGTGTGCGGGTCATCGGGCGGCACGACTACCCCGAACTGGCCGCCCGGGGCGTCGAGTGTCTGCGCGCCAACCTCGCCGCGCCGGACGCCAATGCGGTGCTGGGCGCAGCCCTGCGGGGGGTTGAAGTGGTCTTCCATGTTGCGGCGAAGGCGGGCGTATGGGGGCCGTTCGACGAGTACTACCGCAACAACGTCACTGCCACGCAGCGGGTGGTGCGGGCAGCGGAACGGGCCGGCGTGCCGAAGCTGGTCTTCACCTCCTCGCCCTCGGTGGTCTTCGGCGAAGAGGACGTAGAAGGCGCCGACGAGTCCCGCCCCTATCCCGAGCGCTACCTGAGCCATTACCAGCACACCAAGGCCCTGGCCGAGCGTTTCGTGCTGGCGCGCGAGGCCATCGCCACCACAGCCATCCGCCCGCCGCTGGTCTGGGGGCCGGGCGATCCGCACCTCTTCCCACGCATTCTGGTGCGGGCGCGCGCCGGCCGGCTCGTGCAGATCGGCGACGGAACCAATAAAGTTGACATAACATACGTGGAGAACTGCGCCGAGGCCCACCTGCTGGCTGCCGACCGGCTTGGCGAGCATTCACCGCTGCGCGGGCGGGCGTATTTTATCGGCCAGGAGCAGCCGGTCAACCTCTGGGCCTTCATCAACGAGGTGGTCACGCGGGCGGGATACCGTCCGGTGCGGCGCAAAATCTCCCTCAAGCGCGCCGTTCAGATCGCCACCCTGTTTGAGCGGACCTACGAACTGCTCGGTATCCCGGCTGAACCGCCTCTGACCCGGCTCACCGCGGTGCAACTGGCCCGTTCGCGCTGGTTCGACCTCAGCGCTGCCCGGTGCGACCTGGGCTATGGCCCGCGCATCAGCACCGAGGAGGGCCTGCGGCGCACCCTGGCAGCGCTGGGATGAGGATCGGCCAATCGGGTTGCCCCGTGTTCATCCCAGATGCGCATGCGGCTGCGCCGCATGGATAGCTGATGTGAACCTATGGGGAAACCGGGTTTCCCCATCCCCCTGCCTGTGGGAGCGGCAAGCCCTCCCCGCCGGGAGGGTTTGGGAGGGCTGCGCCCTAACAAGCTGGTCAGGCCGGCGCATTCGCGCCGCGGGAGCGCGTGTTTGACGGGCGCCGCGGGGGGCGAATGCTTCGGCCCTACTCCGATTGATGGTATACTCTTCGGGGTGCGAGGGAAATATCTGCGTTAGACGAGAGAGCCATGCGCGCCAACGATACGATCATCGCCGCGGAACAGCGCTACACCTCCGGTCTCTACCCCAAGCGCCCCGTGGCGATTGTGCGAGGCGAGGGGGCGCGCCTCTTCGATGCCGATGGGCGCGTGTACATCGATTGTGTCGGCGGCCAGGGCGCGGCCAATCTCGGCCATAGCCACCCCGCGGTGGTGGCGGCGGTGCAGGCTCAGGCCGCTACCCTGATGAGTTGCCCCGAGATTTTCTACAACGACCAGCGCGCCGCCTACCTGAGCGAGCTGGCCGCCGCGCTACCCTTCCCCGCGCGGATCTTTCTCTGCAACAGCGGCGCCGAGGCGGTAGAGGCCGGCCTGAAGTTTGCCCGCCTGCTCAGCGGGCGCCGCAAGATCGTCGCCACGATGCGTGGCTTCCACGGGCGCACCATGGGCGCCCTGAGCGCCACCTGGGAGCCAAAGTACCGCGAACCCTTCGCGCCCCTCGTGCCCGAGTTCGTCCACGTGCCCTTCGGTGAGGTTGAGGCCCTGGCCGCTGCCGTTGGCGCTGAGACCGCCGCGGTGATCCTCGAGCCGGTGCAGGGCGAGGGCGGGGTTCGCCCGGCGCCGCCCGGCTACCTGGAGGCCGCCCGGCGCATCTGCGACGAGCACGGCGCCCTGCTCCTGGTTGATGAGGTGCAGACGGGTTTTGGCCGGACCGGGCGGCTCTTTGCCATCGAACACAGCGATGTGGCTCCCGATGCCTTGCTCCTCGCCAAGAGCATTGCCGCCGGCTTGCCGATGGGCGCGGTGGCGCTGCACGAGCGCCACGGGCCGCTCCCCGGCGGGGCCCACGGTTCGACCTTTGGCGGTAATCCCCTGCTCTGTGCTGCGGCCCGAGCGGCCCTGCGCGCCTGCCTCGAGGAGGATCTGCCCCGCCAGGCCGCCGAGAAGGGCGCCTGGCTCATCGAGCGCCTGCGCGCCCTGCGCCTGCCCGCCGCGCGCGAGGTGCGCGGCCTGGGCCTGCTGGTTGGCTTTGAGTTGCGCACCCGTGTCCAACCGTACCTGCAAGCCCTCCTCGAACGTGGCGTGCTGGCTCTGCCCGCCGGCCCGAATGTGCTGCGCCTCCTGCCGCCCCTGGTGATTTCGTATGACGATCTTGACATCGTCGCCACAACGATTGCCGAGGTGGTGCGGTAGAATCGGCGGGGAGGGTTTGGGAGGGCGAAGCCCTCCCAGGAACCAACTCGCCAGCGGGGAGGGTTTGGGAGGGCGAAGCCCTCCCAGGAACAATAATTATTTTCATTCCGGCGTTGTGCGGCGTAGCCGCATGGATGACTGAGGTGAACATATAGGGAAACCGGGTTTCCCCACCTGCGGTGAGCCTGTCGAACCGCACCCCTGCCTGCGGGGCGCCAGCCGCTCCCACCAGCGGTTGGGAAATGGGGAAACCGGGTTTCCCCATACCCCCCCTACGGGGCGGCAAGCCCTCCCCACCGGGAGGGATCGGGAGGGCGCAGCCCTCCCACGCCTCCACGCAGGGGACGCGGGGAAACCGGGTTGCCCCGCGCCGCCATAGTTCTGCGGGAGGGCCGCACCCTCTCAACCCCTCTTTAAAGCGATACCTCTATGCGCAAAATCGGCATCATCGATCTCGGCTCGAACACCACCCGTCTGATCGTAATGGCCTATGTCCCCGGACGTTGTTTCCGCCTGGTTGACGAAGTGAGCGAGGTCGTGCGCCTGGCCGAGGGCGTGGACGCCAGTGGCGCCCTCCAGCCCCGGCCCATTCGTCGCGCTGTTGAGGCCCTGGCCATGTTCCAACGGCTGTGCCGCAACACCGGCGTGGAGGAGATTATCGCCGTCGGTACCAGTGCCATCCGCGAGGCGACGAATCAGGAGGTCTTCTGGGAGGCGCTACGCAGTCAGACCAGCCTGGATCTGCGCATCATCTCCGCGCGCGAGGAGGCCTACTACGCCTATGTCGGGGCGGTGAATGCGCTCAACCTCCGGGATGGTTTTATTTTCGATACCGGCGGCGGCTCGACCCAGGTTGACGCGATTGTCAATCGCCATCTGGTGGAGTCGTTCTCGGCGCAGGCGGGCGTGTTGCGTTTCACCGAGCGCTATGTCAGAAGCGACCCGATCAGCAAGTCTGACCTGCGGGCGTTGATGGGCGCGGCGCGGCAGGTCTTCGCCGATCTGGAGTGGCTGCGCGCCGGTGAGGGCCGGGTGCTCGCCGGTATGGGCGGCACGGTGCGAACCCTGGCGCGCATTGACCAGAAGCAGCGTCTCTACCCGCTTGACCGCGTCCACGGCTATGTATTGACCCGCGTGGCCCTGCTCGAGATCATCGAGCAACTGGCGCGCAAGAATCGCCGCGAGCGCGAACAGATCCCCGGTCTCAAGGCCGAACGCGCCGATGTTACCCTGGCCGGCGCAGTGATCATCGATCAGTTGCTGGAGCGGGGCGGCTTCAGCGAGCTGGTGGTCAGTGGCCAGGGGGTCCGCGAAGGCCTCTTTTACAGCCACTTTCTGCGCGGCATGGAACCGCCGTTGATTGACGATCCGCGCGCCTTCAGTGTGCTCAACCTGGCCCGTCTGGACGATTACGAACAGGGGCACTGCGCCAAAGTCGCCAGCATCTGCCTGAGCCTCTTCGACCAGCTTGCGCCCCTGCACCGCTACGGCCCCTGGGAGCGCGAGCTGCTCGGCTATGCCGCCACGCTACACGATGTCGGCGTGATTGTCGGGTACTACGATCACCATAAGCACAGCGAGTACCTCGTCCACAATGCCGCTTTGCTCGGCTTCACCCACCGCGAGATCGTGATCCTCGGGGCGCTGGTGCGCAACCATCGCAAGGGGTGGACCGATCCCGGCCCCTATGCCGCCCTGCTGCAGCCCGGCGATACGACGCGCATTATGCGCCTCAGCGCCCTGTTGCGCATCGCCGAGTACCTGGAGCGCAGCAAGAGTCAGGTGGTGCGCGAGGTGCGGGTGGAGCTGGGCGATCCGGTGCGTATCCACGTGGATAGCCGCGGCGACGCCACGGTGGAGATCTGGGAGGCCAACCGTCGCGCCAGCCTCTTCGAGCGGGCCTTTCAGCGTCGGGTCGAGATCGTCCCCGGACGCACCGACGCCCGGGCCCTCGAGGCCTTTGTGTGAGCCCTGGCAGTCCCCTTGCCCCCGGGAACGCCATCCCGCCCCTGTGCTATAATGCGGTAGCAGACCGATCGCAACGGCGGGCCGGCGGGCCTGTGTTTGTTATGCGCTGCCCCTACTGTCAACATCCTGATACCGACGTGCTCGATACCCGCAAGCTCAACGACGGTGAAATTATTCGCCGGCGCCGCAAGTGTCGCCAGTGTAGCCGCCGCTTCACGACCTACGAGCGGGTCGAGTCGGTCAGTCTGACAGTGGTGAAGAAGGACGGCGAGCGCGAACCCTACGACCGCGAGAAGATCATGCGTGGCGTGCGTACCGCCTGCTACCGCCGTCCCGTCTCGGTACAGCAACTGGAACAACTGGTCAACGATGTCGAAGCGGCGATTATGGCCACCGACGAGCAAGAGGTCAGCAGCAAAACCATCGGCGATGAAGTTATGCGCCGCCTGCGCGACCTCGACGAGGTGGCGTACATTCGTTTCGCCTCGGTCTATCGTTCCTTCGCCGACATTGGCAAGTTGCGCGAGGCGGTTGACGAACTACTTGAAAACTCGTAACCTGCCGGCGCGGCGGGCGTCAGCCTGCGCGCGCGGTGCGCCCTTCGGGGAGTTATTTCGATGAGTGTAGATACCAAATCGGAAGAGCGCGCCTCTGAGCCTGCCTCCACGGCTCAGGCCGAGCACGTCGGGCAGCCCGCGCGCCCGCCGCTGATGCAGCGCATCGGCGCATCCTTCGCCCGCGTGGAGTGGGGACAGACGTTGCTCGTCGCCGCGCTCATGGCCCTGGCCTGGTGCGCCCTGTTCCTCGCCAGCAATGTGTTGCAGATCCTCGCCGGCATCGTGCCGGTCATGGCCGGTCTATTTCTGGGCCGTCGGGTCAAAGGCGACTATCTTACCCACGGCTTTGTGCTGGGTGCCACCGGCTTTCTCATTGGCCTGGCGTTTGCGGCGATCTACGGCGCCCTGGGGCAGGCCGGCGTGGTGCCCATGCCCGTGCTGCAACTGCGCGCCGATACCCCGCCAGCCCCGGTGAGTTTTGACGAACTGCTGTTTGTCTATACGTCGTTTTCCCTCTTTGCCCTGCTCCCCTTCCCCATGTTCGGTACCGTAATGGCCGGTCGCGCCGAGCAGCGCAACCGCGAGACCCAGCGGCAGATTGCCGAGCGCGGCGGACGCCTCGAACGCCCCGGAGTGGTACGCACGCTTGAGGATCTGCAGGGCCTCTCGCTGCCGCAACTCGGCTCCTACGTGGTTGCCCTGTACCGCAAGAAGGGCTTTGTATTCAAGGATTATCGCTTCATTGACAAGGATAAGCACCTTGACATTGAAATGGAGTACGAGGGTGAACGCTTCCTCCTCCGGCTGACTGTGGCCGACAAGGTCCGCCCGGGGACGATTGAGAGCCTGGTGCAGGATATGAAGCGCCAGGATATTCGCAAGGGGGTTGTGATCACCTCGACCGATTATACGCCCGATGCCCTCAAGGCGGCCGCCGGTCGCCGGAACCTTGTGGCGATTAATGGGCGGACGCTGTTTGAGATAGCCGAAGGATAGAAACTAGCCCGTGCACTGGAGGGTTTGGGAGGGCGCAGCCCTTCCGGGAATAAACCCATCAACGTAGAGTGATGAAGATCGATCTGACAGGTCGGGTGGCGGTAGTGACCGGCGCGAGCCGGGGAATTGGCCGCGCCATCGCCGGGGCGCTGGCTGCTGCCGGTGCGGGGGTGGTCGTCAACTACCGCCATAACGCCGCAGCCGCTGAGGCGGCGGTTGCAGCGATCAGCGCCGCGGGTGGGCAGGCCGCCGCGGTGCAGGCTGATGTCTCTCAGGCCGAGGCGGCCGACCGGTTGATCAAAAGCGCCCTGGATCGCTTCGGTCGTCTGGATATTCTCGTCAATAATGCCGGGATCACCCGGGATACGCTGATCCTGCGTATGAAAGACGCCGATTTTGACGAGGTGATCAACACCAATCTCCGCGGCGTCTTTCTCTGCACTCGCGCTGCCCTGCGCCCTATGGGGAAACAGCGCGGCGGGCGGATTATCAACCTGGCCTCGGTCATTGGCCTGATCGGCAATGCCGGCCAGGCCAACTATGCGGCCGCCAAGGCCGGAATCATCGGCTTTACCCGGGCCACCGCCCGCGAAATGGCCAGTCGCAATATCACAGTCAATGCGGTGGCGCCTGGCTTTATCGAAACGGAGATGACCGACGCGCTCGGCGAGGCTACCCGCAAGGCGATCCTCGATACCATTCCGCTCGGGCGCTTCGGGCGGCCTGAGGAGGTGGCCGATCTGGTCTGCTTCCTCGCCTCCGATGCGGCAGCCTATATTACCGGTCAGACCTTTACCATTGATGGTGGCATGGTCATGACGTAAACACTCGGGGAACCCCGGGTTCCCCACCCCCGCCCGACAGGAGGGGTTGGGAGGGCGCAGCCCTCCCGGGAGAATCGCGTTTCATTCCTGTGGTGTGCGGCGCAGCCGCGGGGAGTGCTGGTGCCAGAATGCTCAACAAAGTCCTCATCGCTAACAGGGGCGAAATCGCTGTTCGTATCGTTCGCGCATGTCAGGAACTGGGTATCAAGAGTGTGGTAGCCTACAGCGAGGCCGACCGCGACTCGCTCGCTGTCCGACTGGCCGATGAGGCGGTCTGCATCGGTCCAGCCGCCGCCGCCAAGTCGTACCTCAACCCGCCGGCACTGATCACCGCCGCCCTGATCACCGGCTGCGACGGCGTGCATCCGGGCTATGGCTTCCTCTCGGAAAACCCCTACTTCGCCGAGATGTGCGCCGATGTCAAACTGACCTTTGTTGGCCCCTCCGCCGAGACGATGCGCCTGATGGGTGACAAGGCCATCGGGCGCCAGACAATGCGCGCCGCCGGGGTGCCCACTGTGCCAGGCTCGGAGGGCGAGTTGCGCAATCTGGAAGAGGCGATTGATATCGCCCGGCAGATTGGCTACCCGGTGCTGCTCAAACCCTCCGCAGGCGGCGGCGGGCGGGGGATGCGCGTGGCCTACGATGAATCCGACCTGGTGCGCGCCTACCCGACCGCCCGCGCTGAGGCCGAGGCCGCCTTTGGCCGCGGCGATCTGCTACTGGAGAAGTATCTCACCAGAGTGCGCCACGTCGAAATCCAGGTGCTCGCCGACCGCTACGGCCACGCCATCCACCTGGGTGAGCGCGATTGCTCGGCCCAGCGCCGCCACCAGAAGATCGTCGAGGAGGCGCCCTCGCCCATCGTTACCCCCGAGGTTCGGGCCAGAATGGGCGCCGATGCCGTGCGCGGCATCGCCTCAATCGGCTATGTGAATGCTGGAACACTTGAATTTCTCATGGATCAGGAGGGGAATTATTACTTCATCGAAATGAATACGCGGATTCAGGTTGAACACCCGGTAACTGAAATGGTGACCGGTGTGGATCTGGTGCGCTGGCAACTGCTGATTGCCTCTGGTGAACGCTTGACGCTGCAACAAAATGATATTAAAATATCACGGCACGCAGTAGAGTGTCGCATTAATGCGGAAGATCCTGAGCGGGACTTCCTGCCGGCCGGGGGCGAAATAGAGTTCTATTTGCCGCCTGGCGGCCCCGGTGTGCGCGTCGACTCGCACCTGTACGCGGGCTACACGCCTCCCCGCCATTACGACTCGCTGCTGGCGAAGATCATCACTTCCGGCGAAACCCGCGACGATGCCCTGAACCGGATGCGGCGGGCGCTGAACGAGTGTGTGATTACGGGGATCAAGACGACCATCCCCTTCCAACTGGCCCTGATCGATGACCCGGAGTTCCGCGCTGCTCGTCACCATACCGCCTATGTCGGCGAGTTGCTCCGCACCTGGAAAGAGGAGCGCTCTGCTCTTACCGCCGTGTAATACCAAATCCTTGTAACATTGTCGCAAACTCTTCGCGTCAGGAAGCCATAAGATCGGCTAAGTTTGCGATGCGTTCACTCTCTGGCGCAGTCAGGCCCTGGTCGAACCGGAGCCGGGCCTGCGCCGCTCACCAAGGCCGCTTGCTGCACGCTCGGGAGGTCCTGCGTGGGTAGTTTGCGTCATCGCGTCCGCATCGCCGCGTTGCAGATCCTGTTCGAGGTGGATGCCACTGACCACCCGATTGACGTGGTCTTTGAGCGCCGGCTTGAAGATGAGGATTTTGCTGCCGATGGCGAACGCTTTCTGCGCAATCTGGTCTTCGGCGTCTGGGAGCATCGGTCCTATCTGGACCGGATCATCGAGGAGGCCGCGCCAAACTGGCCCATTACGCAGATGCCCGGCGTGGATAAGGCGATCTTGCGCATCGCGCTCTACGAGTTGCTGGTTGATGATATCGAACGCACGCCGGTGAAGGCGGTCATCAATGAGGCCGTGGAACTGGCCAAGCAGTTTGGCAGCGATAATTCCAGCCGCTTTGTGAACGGCGTCCTTGGCACGGTCGTCATGCGCTATCGTCCCAATGCCGGGGCGTCGTGAGGCGCGTTACCGGCGCGCGCAGTGTCCGTTGTGTGAGTTGAAAGGGTGTACCATGCAGTCAACCGATATCGAGGAGCGTCTGCGCAAGATTGTCGCCGAACAGCTCGGCGTTGATGAGACGCAGGTCGTGCCTGGCGCTTCGTTCGCTAAGGATCTCAAGGCTGATTCGCTCGACCTGGTGGAACTGATTATGTCCATCGAGGAAGAGTTCGACATCGAAATCAGCGATGATGACGCTGAGAAGATCGAGACGGTCCAGGATGCGCTGGATTACCTCATGGCCCACCCTGCAATTCAACAGTAGCCGGTCAGGAGTGCCTCAGGGCCGCAGCGGCACGCCGCTCGGCCCTTTTTTGCGTCCGGGCGCGTGTGACCAGCGCAGAGGGGCTTGATGAATACGGGTTGTTTCGTGGAAGGACTGCGCCCTCCCATCTCTCCCGCTGCATAAGGGAACCGGGCTCATCCCTCCAGCGTAGGGAGTTAGGGACAGACAGAACATCCGAGCCAGCACGGCCTGGACCGCATCGGAACGCCCCCGCGCGCGGCTCTGGTCTCCCCGCTTCGACAGGCTCAGCGCAGGCTCTCCCGCGAAGCTGGAGAGGGACCTTTGGTGAGGACCAACCAGCGCATCCCAACGCCATACCGCCCGTCGGCGCCTGTACGTTCTGTCCGCTCCTGAAGGAGGGGCCGGGGGGTGAGGCGGAGGGGCCGTGGCCTAACCAATCTACCCGGGAAAGACCCGGTTCCCAGGGTTGTTCGGTCAGACCCCGGAGCGCCCCATGCCGCGCGAGTCGCAGCCCTTCAAACAGCATTTCGGGCCGGACCTGGTGGGAGATCTGGCCCGGCGGATCGGCGCCGTGGAGCCGTCGTTTCCGCAGGCGGCGTTTGTGGCCGCCGTCGCGCCGCAGCTCGAGCCACTGGAGTTGAAGGCGCGCGTCGCTGTGATCGCCGCCGGGTTGCGCGCCCACTTGCCGCCGGACTATCCCGCGGCGCTGGAGGTGTTGCTGGCGATCCTTGGCCCGCCCCTCGCCGAGAACGAGGGTATGTTCAGCGATGGGTGGCACGTGATGCCGCTGGCGGCCTTTGTCGAGTACTATGGCCTTGATCACGTCGAAGAGTCGCTGGTGGCCATGCACGCCATTACGCAACGCCACACGGCGGAGTATGCTATTCGTCCCTTTCTGGCGCGCTATCCGCAGCGTATCCTGCAAACGCTCCAGGTCTGGGTGAACGACCCGAGTTTCCACGTCCGGCGGCTGGTCAGCGAGGGCACCCGCCCCCGGTTGCCCTGGGCCGCGCGGTTGCCGCAGTTTATCGCCGATCCCACGCCGGTTCTCGGCCTGCTGGAGCATCTGAAGGATGACCCTTCGGCCTATGTGCGTACATCGGTGGCGAATAACCTGAATGACATCGCCAGAGATCATCCTGACCTGGCGCTGGCGACGCTTGCCCGCTGGCGCGAGGGCGCCAGCGCGGAGCGCGCCCGGGTCGTGCGCCACGCCCTGCGCACCCTGGTCAAACAGGGCCATCCCGTGGCGCTCGAGTTGCTCGGGGCTGGAGCGCCGCAGGTGACGCTGGAGGCCCTGGAGCTTACCCCAACCCGCGTGGCGGTGGGTGGCGCGGTGACCCTGAGTGTTACCCTGCGGAGCACGGCGCCATCACCGCAGTTGCTGGTTGTTGACTATGTGCTGCGCATGCCGGGCGCCAGAGGGGCTTCGCGCGCGAAGGTCTTCAAGCTCCGCTCGCAGTGGCTGGAGCCTGGCGCAATCCTGCACGTGCAGAAACGCCATTCCTTCGCTCCAGTGGGGGGGCGGCCGGTCTATCCGGGGGCGCACGCTATCGCTGTGCAGGTGAATGGCGTGGCTCTGGGCGCCGTGGCGCTTGAGGTTGAGCCTGGTGTGACGTAGGGCGGCCCACGTGGGCGCCCCGGTCGGGGGCAAGGTGTGGGCGGGCGTAGCCCACCCGGGCGTGTTGATTTTACCTATGAAGCCTCTCGAGACAACCGCGTCGGTGAGCAACACCACGCCTCGAACAGGGCGCCGGGTGTTTGGCGTGGCGTTTATGGTCCTGCTGTTGCTCACGGCCCTGCTGACCGCGCTGCACCTCCAGCGGCGCGCGGTAGCGTCCAGCGATACGTCCACCCACGCGCGCCAGAGCCTGCGCGACTCTGCCGCGACGATCGATGCCGCCTTCCTCACCGCGCAACACCTCGGCGACGCAATCGCAGCCGATCTGGCCTCCGGGTCCCTGCCCTTCGCCGAACTCCCGATCCGCGAGCGCTTGCGCGCCGATCTCGAAGCCGCGCCCGACGTGAATGGGCTGGCCATCACCTTTGAGCCGTTTGCCTACGACCCCTCACTGCGGCTCTTTCAGATCTACATGTACCGGACCCCCCAGGGCGCCATCGAAGAACTGGTGGGCGCCACCTACGATTACACCCGGCCCCCCTCCGATGATCCCGATGCCCCCAAAACGGCGTGGTACTACAACACCATCCGCAGCGGACCGAACTGGAGCGATCCCTTTCTGGCGACCGGGGCCGGCAAGGTGCTGATCGAGTACGCCCGCCCCTTTGCCCACCCTGACGGGCGGAAGACGCCCGCCGGGGTGGTGACGTCTGACCTGTCATTGCAGGAGGTGCGTAACCTGCTCGCCCGGCTCGATCTGGGCGCGCAGGGCTACGGGTTCGTTATCGGCCGTAACGGCGTGTTGTTAGATTACCCCGACCGCACCCGCGTGGCCCGGGGCAGCATCTTCGACGCGGATAGCGGATTCGATCCCGAGGTGCAGGCCGCTGCGCGCCGCGCCCTGGCTGGGGAGACGCTGGAACTGCGCCATCGCGACACGCTGACCGAGCGCGATACCAGGCTGTTCTTCGCCCCCCTGCCGACCAGCGGCAGCGCCCTGGCGCTACTGATAGACGCGGCTGAGTTCCAGCTCCCTGCCGACCGGATCCTGCGCGATGTGACCACGATCGCCCTGGCCGCCGCCGGCACGCTGATCCTGGGCCTGGCCCTGTTCAGCGCCGCGCGCCTCGGTGTCGTCGTAGGGGCCTGGTTCATATCGCTGGCCTTCAGCGCCACCTGCCTGGCCTTGATCGTGCTGGTCTGGCGACTCGACGCCCGTCTGACCCGCGAGGCGACCGGGGCGCTCACCAGTCAGGCAGCCGTCGAGCGTGTACTCGAACGCTACCGGCGTGAGCTTGACCCGCAGGACGAACCCTTCGTGGTACCCACCGGCGTGCAGTTGACTGCGGTGCAGTTCCCTGATGCAACCTCGGTAACGGTAGGCGGTTTCGTGTGGCAGTTCTACCGCAACGACATTCCCGCGGAGGTCCATCGTGGGTTCAACTTAAGCCAGGAACTCGGCGAGTTGATGCCGGTCGAGGAAGTGGCCCGCGCGCAGCGCGGCGATGGCGAAGTGATCGTGTGGCGCATCAACACGACGTTGCAGCAAGGGTGGAACCCGGTCAAGTTCCCTTTCGACGAGCGTGCGATCCATCTGCGCCTGCTCCCCGCCGAGTTGGAGCAGAACGTCGTGCTCACGCCGGATCTGGAGAGCTACGTCCTGCTTCGGCCAGGCGCCCTGCCTGGCGTGGACCAGAGCGTGCAGATTACCAACTGGCGCTTTGAACGGAGCTACTTCAGCCTGGCGCCCTCTGGCAGCAACGCCACCCTGGGACTGACGGCCCGCGCTGTGCGCGCTGCGCCACCCACGTTGCAGTTCTCGCTGGTGACCAGGCGCAACGTTGTCGGCCCATTCATTGCCTATGTGCTGCCAGGGGTGATAACGTTGGGATTGGTATTCGCCTTTTTATTAAGCGATCGCCAGTTAACCGACTCCAGGGATCTGGTTGCGGCCCTGAGCTACACGGCGGCCCTGTTCTTCGTCATCGCCCTGTTGCATACCACCCTGCGCGAAAGCGTTGCAGCGGTAGGCATCACCTACCTGGAGCACCTGTACCTCCTGCTCTATGTCGTCATCCTTCTGGTTACGGTGATCGCCTTCTTGATCGTGCACGTGCCGGGGATGATCTTTGTCAGCTCTCAGCACAATTTCCTGCCCAGGTTGCTCTTCTGGCCGCTGTGCATGGGCGCGCTGCTTCTCTCGACGCTGGTGATCTTCGTTTATGGCTGAGGCATAGTTTCAATGGCGCCGTCTGAGGTGAAAATACGGGGAAACCGGGTTTCCCCATCCCCCTGCCTGTGGGGGCGCCAGCCGCTCCCACCAGCGGTTGGGACATGGGGAAACCGGGTTTCCCCATCCCCCTGCCTGTGGGGGCGCCAGCCGCTCCCACCAGCGGT
>FWPV01003806.1_pt1 | contig 33398 bp, 23 predicted proteins | sample 2228371 | NCBI WGS metagenome assembly FWPV01 (sample SAMEA103939776, study PRJEB20133) | metagenome
TGCGACATGGCTTAATCTAACATTGTCGAGCTACTCAGCCGGGTGCTCCAAGGCGGTTGGCCAGACCCCACCCAGTCCAGCCTGGGCTGGGCGTCTGCGACTTGGCCGGCCGGCCGGACTGGGTAACCGCCGTCTTGCGCCATCTGCGTCGTGATGCGGGCCATAACGCGGGTTACAAACCCGCTCGGAGCATAGGCTGAGTAGTTATATGCGTCAAACGTCATTCGTCAAACGTGACGCCTGACGTTTTGACGTTTGACGATGCCAACTCGTCCGATGGCGCCGGTTCGTCGAGTTCAGGCTGTTCCTCGCTGGGCGCCAGGAAGATCAGGTAATACGCCAGCAGGGCCACGCCGGCCACGATGGCCGCGTCGGCGATGTTGAATACCGGCCACAGCACGAACTCGATAAAGTCCACCACGCTGCCATAGTGCAGCCGGTCAATCAGGTTGCCGATGGCCCCGCCCAATTGCAGGCCCAGGCTCAGGCGCACCAGGAGCATGTGGTTGGGCAGGCGACGGTAATAGAACACGATCACCCCCACCACGATCAGGGCGATGACGGTGAGCACGGTGCCCTGGTCTTGAAACAGGCCAAAGGCGGACCCGGTGTTGGTGGTATAGCGTAGCCGCAGGATGTCACCAACGACGGGGACGACAAGCCCTCCACGCAAGTTCTGCACGGCCCAGAGTTTGGTGCTCTGGTCCGCCAGCACGATCAGGAGGGCCATCCCGACCAACACGATTTCTCGTTGCCAATTACGCAGGGTCAAGATTGTTCACCTCACCTTGTAGAAACCCGTTTTCTCGCCTGGGGCGGAAAACGGGTTCTGGCACAACAAACGATGGCCCATTGTCACATGGTCGCCCATGCCCACAACGGAAGGACGATGGGGGTTTCGGGATTGGCCGGCCCTATCGGCGTGTGCCCATCTCCTGGATGCGCTGGCATCGCAGGCACAGGGTGGTATACGGGATCGCTTCCAGTCGGGCCAGGTCAATCTCTGCGCCACAACGTTCGCAGAGGCCGTACTCGCCGCGTGCAAACCGCGCCAGCGCGTCCTCCACGGCCTGGAGTCGCCGTTCCACCGAGTTTCGGAGCGACAGGAGCTTCTGATGCTCAAAGGTATCGGTGGCGTCATCGGCCAGGTGATTGCCATAGCCGGCGCTCTCGCTGGCGACGCGGTTGGTGATCTCGCTCTCTTGCTGGTTCAGGCTGGCGAGTTCCTGGCGCAACCGATCGCGTTCGGCCAATAGCGGCGCGTGCAGCTCCTCTTTGTTCAGAATCATCGTTGCATTCCTCTCTGGCCTGGGAACGGTGCGCGCATATTGTAGCCGATCCGGGGCGAAAAGGCAAGCGGTTCAGCGAGCGCAGTGAGCCAGGGCCGCGTCCCCCACCACGCGGTTGCGCAGCACGCCGAGGCCCTCGATCTCTATCTCTACGGCGGCGTTCAGGATCACCGGGCCGACGCCGGCCGGCGTGCCGGTGAGGATCACGTCACCCGGTTCCAGGGTCATGATGTGCGAGATGAAGCTGATGAGTGCCGGGATGCTGTAGATCATCAGGCTGGTGCGCGCGTCCTGGCGCACCTCGCCGGCCACGCGGGTGATGATGCGCAGATCGGCCGGGTCCAAATCGGTCTCGATCCACGGCCCCAGGGGGCAGAAGGTATCGTAGCCCTTGCCCCGGGTCCAGGGGCCGCCGCCGCGTTTTTGCAGGTCGCGGGCGGTCACGTCGTTGCCGCAGGTGTAACCCAAGACGACGCTGGCCGCCTCGGCTGGCGCGATGGCGTGGCAGCGTTTGCCGATGATGGCCGCCAATTCGCCTTCATAGTCCACGCGCTCGCTGGCGGCCGGCCAGACGATGGCGGCTTCCGGGCCGATGATGGCGCTGGGCGGTTTGAGGAAGATGATCGGCTCCTCTGGCACCTCGTGGCCCAGCTCGGCGGCGTGGGCGGCATAGTTGCGGCCCACGGCCACGATCTTGGTGGGCTGGGCCGGGGCCAGCAGGACCACGCTGTCGAGGGGATACAGGGGCACGCCGGGGGCCGGGTTCTCATACAGGGAGCCGGCCAGGGCGTGGACGGTGTCGCCCATGAGGATGCCCCAGTCCACGTGATCATGATGCCGATAGCGGATGATGCGCATGGGACCTCCTTGTTGCGTGAAGCGTGGAGCGTACAGCACAAGTATACCACAAGCCGGGCGCGGGCACAAATGACGGTGCCAGGCTCCCACAAATGGGATACCTGGCACCGGTGACCGGGTCTGATTGGCGTGTTACTGCTCGGTTGCGTGTTACGTGACACGCAACACAAATCACGCCTCACGGCATGGTGTAGACGATCTCGATCGTCGGGTTGGTGTACTTGACCTCGTCCGCCGCGCCGTCAAAGTCCGAGTTGACCGGGAAGCTGAGGGTGATCTGGTAGTAGGCCTGTCCCTTGTGGGCTTGCACCGAAGCCGTGATGTCGAGTTCTTCCGACGGGCAGCGCGTCACGCTGCCCAGGTACTCGCCGCCGGTGAGGTGAAAATCGCTGGCTTCCAGGTTCCCGTAGTAGAGGTAAACCACGTAGAGCTGGCCCAGGTCGCTGAACGGGTTCCCCCGGATAGTGCACGGCCCCAGTTTCAGCACCGCCGACTTGATGGTGGCTGCACCAGGCAGATCGATGATGTTGAACGTCACGAACCCGATGTAGCGATGGTTGTCCCAACTATCGCCGGGGTAGATGTCCGTGGCGATGCCGCCATTATCGGCCACGCTGCCGCTGAAGCTGGGGACAAAGGCGGCGGTGAACGTGTGCTCCTGGGCGGCCTGCTTCTGCCACGCGCCGGTCTTGGTGTTGTTGGCCGGGTTCGTCTCCTCGTAGGTGTTCGGGTCGCCGGGCTTGGGGCCAATCGTGACCTCGACCTCGTAGCTGTGCCGGGTCAGGTCCAGAGACGTCGCCGGGTCCACGAACACACTGATCGTCTGGCCGGACCGGGCCGAGATGGTTTGCTGAGCGACGGTCCCGACTTGTTGGCCCACCTGGCCCCCGGGGTCCATCTTGACCTTGTTCTCCACCTGCACGACCCGACCCACCAGCTCGTCGCCCCGGTTGTTGCGCACAAAGAGCTCGAGCTTGCCGCCGGTGGTTAGGGACATGCTGACGATCTCCAGGTCAGCCTGGGGGAGGGCCGGCTTGGTCGCCGTGGGTGGCTTGGTGGGCGGGACCGTAGGCGGCGGCAGCGTCGGCGGCTTGGTGGCCGTGGGGGCCGGTTTGGTCGCCGTCGGGGCCGGCTTGGTGGGCGCGCCAACGGGCTGTGTGGGCGCCGGCTGAGTGGGGACGCCCGGCTGCGTGGGCGGCGGCTGGGCCACGGTGGTGGGCGCGCCCGGCCCGGCCACCAGCACGCTGATCACCGCCGGGTCGCTGACCGCGCCGGCTTTGTTGGCGGCCCGCACCAGCAGGGCGTGGGGCCCGGGCGTGGAGGCCACCCAGACCAGCGCGCCCTGGTACGTGGACTGGGGCTGCGGCAGGCTCTGGGCCGCCACCAGTACGTTATCCACCAGCAGCTCCACGCGAGCGATCCCCTGGGCATCGGCGGCCATGACCTGGACGGTGACGGTTGCGCCGGGGGCGAACTGCGCGCCGGCCGCGGGCGACACGATCTGCACCACCGGCTTGCCTCCAGCCACCGGGGTAGGGCCGGGCGAGATGCAGGCCAGCAGCGACAGCGCATAGAACAGGGCTACCAGGGCAACGAACGTGCGTTTCGTGCGAATGTGCATGTGGACCTCCTCGTTCGTCATTCGTCAAACGTCATTCGTCATCTGACGTTTGACGTGTTGACGTTTTACGTTTCACGTTTCACGTCAGTAGTTCTTCACGATAAGGGGCAGGTACAGGCAGCGGATGCATTTGGGCGCCGAAAACTCGGAGGTGTTGGCGCCAGCGTCGGTGTTGGTGACGGTGACGCGAGGGCCGGTCAGGGCGCCGAAGTAGCTCCAGTGGCCGCCGTTATCGGCGTTGGCAAAGCCCTCGTAGGTCCCCCCCTCGTCAGTGTTGTCGGAGTAGAGGTGGATCGTGCAGTTGGGGCAGCCGGTGCCCGAGGCCCCGCCGGCGTTGGCCGTGGCGATGACCGGCGCGGCCCGCTCGATGTTGCCGCCGGAGTCCAGCTCGATGCCCTGGCCGCCGTTGGCCGTGATGTTGTTGACCGCGATCAGGTTGCCGGTGGCCGTGGCTCCGGTCACGAGCACGCCGTGGGACGTATTGCCGGCGATGGCGTTCTGCAGGATCTGATTGCCGGCGCCGTTCAGGATGCTCACACCCTCGGCCTGGTTGCTGAGGATGATGTTGGCCTCCACCCAGTGTTCATGGGCATCCGCGATGAGCACGCCCTCCTGGCCGTTGTAGGCGATGACGTTGCCGGCCAGGTCGCCGCCGCTGCCGCCGACGTGGGTGTACCGCGGCCCGTTCATGACCACCACCCCGGCCCAGCCGTTGCCCACGACCTGAGAAGAGCCAACGGCCGGCGCCCCGATAAAGTTCGCGCCCAGACGGTTGCCGTCCGAGCCATCTCCGGTGATCACGACGCCGGTGTTCGTATTGCCCGAGATGTAGTTGCCCTGGCCGAACGCGCCGCCGATGGTATTCTGATAGGCCCCGCCGGCCATCACGACCCCGTAAGAGTTGGGCGCGCGGGTATCGCCAGAGATGCTCAGCCCGATCCAGTTGCCCCGGATCACATTGTGGTGTGCGGCTGAGCCGTTGATGAGCACCCCACTGCCGCCATTGCTGGCGATCACGTTGCGATAGCCCTGGAGCGCGCCGCCGATGGTGTTGTAGGCGCCGTAGATGTCTATGGCGTCCGTAAAGTTGATGAGGAACAGGCCATAGACCTCGCAGTTGTTGGCGACCAGCGTCAGGCCGGGGACGCTCGTGTTATTGCCGTTCAAGGTCACGCCGGGCCGGTTGTTGGCCGTATCCCACACGCTGCTGGCGTCGAGCCGGAGTTGGCCGGTGATGGCCGGCCACTGGCCCACGTTGGTATTCAAGAGGATGTACATCCCGCTGGCAAAGGTGATGGCGTCGGCCCCGGCGTGGGCGTTGGCCTCCTCGAGGGCGGCGCGCAGGGTGCAGCGGCCCAGGGTGTCGGCGCAGACGCCGTCGCCGGGGCTGACGTCGTGCGCGCTGCTGTCGTCGGCGTTGCTATTCACGGTGAACGTGGTCATGGCCATGGCCGGCTGCGCCAGCCCGGCCGCGCCGGACAAGGCGCACAGCGCCGCGATCAGGATGCCAAAAGCAAACAGTCGTGGTTTCATGGGCACCTCCGTTGTGAATTGACGAATGGACGAATCTACGAATAGACGAATCACGTTTCACGTTTTACGAATTACGCAGCACCAGCGGCAGGTAGAGTCGGCGCACGAACAACTCGTCGGCGCCGAGGTCATAACCGCCATTCGCTGGGCGCGCATCGCCGTCTATGTCGGTCGTCACGCCGGCGTTCACGCCCTGGTCAATGGCCGCCGAGCCAACGGTCAGGTGGTAGCCATCGGGAGCGAAGGCCGGGTCGCCGCTGTGGTCGTTGGCGCGGAGCACGTTGCCGGCCCAGGGCGCGGCGTTGGCGTGCCACAACGTGGCGTTCAGCGTGGCGGTGTTGCCGGCCGTCACGTTGACGCCCACGGTATGGCTGATGACGATGGTGTTGGTCAGCGCCACGGTGCTGGCATAGTAGGCGCCGCTCCAATCGTAGCCGGTCACGTGGATGCCGCTGCCATCGCCGCCGCTGTTGCGGGCGATAGTCGTGTGCAGCAAGCGCGGCGCCGAGGTGCTATCCAGGTAGAGGCCCGCGCCCAGGCCCGCGCCTGACGAGAGGCGATTATCGGCCACCACCGTGTTGATCAGGGTGGACGTGTTGGCCCAGAAATACACGCCGCCCCCGTGCTCGATGGAGGTATTCCCGGCGATCAGATTGCCCCCCAACGTGGCGGCTCCGCCGTACAGGCATACGCCGCCCCCCCTGTACCCGGTATTGCCCGTGATGCTATTGCCGGTCAGCGTGGCGTTGCTCCAGTAGACAGACACGCCCCCGCCATAGCCGCCGGTGTTGTGGGAGATGATGTTGCCATCCAGGACGGCATGGCTGCTGTTGAGGAACAACCCGCCGCCCCAGCCGCTCACTGTGGCGCCGTTATCCCGGATGACGTTTTGGCTCAGGGTAGCCGGGCTGAGGTATAGCTCCACTCCGCTGCTTGTGCCGCTGGTGGCCACGTTGTTGTGGATCGTGTTGCGCTGCAACGTGGCCGCGCTACCATACAGATACAAGCCGGCGGCCCGCTCGCCCGTGTTCGAATAGACCCGGGTGTTGCTGATGACCGGCGCGGCGCTATAGACGTACACTCCGCCGCCGACGCCCTCGCCCCATGAAACGCCGCCCAGCCCGGCCGCGTTGCCGCCGGTGATGCGCAGGCCCTCAATGATGGGGGCGATGGTGCCGGTGATGACCAGCCCCCGGCCCTGCCCCCCGGCGTCCAGGACGGTCGGCTGAGCATCCGGGTCCGGCGTGACCCAATCGGCTGAGGTGTACCCGCCCCGGATCGTGAGCGTCTTGGTAATGACGACGATCTGGGTGGCGGTAAAGGTGGCCGTGTTGAGGCTGGGCGCGTTCTGGACGCCGGTGTAGACGCCCTGGGCCACCTTGATGATGTCGCCGGGGTCGGCGGCGTCCACGGCAGCCTGGACGGTGGTGTAAGTGCAGGTGGGGCAAACGCGCCGCTCGGCGGCCAGGGCGGTGGTCGGGTCCGGGGCCGGCGCGGCATGGGCCATCGGCCACTGGAACGCCACGGCCGCGAGCACGAACGCCAGCACGGCGCAGCTCAGGAGAAAGGCAGTGGTTTTGCGCATGGGAATCCTCCTTGAGTAGACGCTTCACGAATCACGTCACAGGTCCGCTGTCTGGCGGAATCTGCGTCGTTATTCGGGTCATGACGCGGGTTACAAACCCGCTTGGAGCATAGGCGGAGTAGTTACTGACGTTTCACGTTTGACGTTTGACATCGCCGGCGTGGGGCGGCGAGCCGGGCCGGTGAGCGCCGAATCCCGCCGCCCTCATCCGTTATTTTCCCGTGATCCGCTGTTCTAATAGTTCTTCAAGGTCAGGGGCAGGTAGAGTTTGTAACCCGCTGCCCCCACCCCGTACCAGAAGCCGGAGCCTAGCTGCCTGGCCCCGGTGCTCCAGCCAATGGCCGTCTGCCCGACGGTGCTGCTGAGCCGGTCGCTGACGTTCCCCCCGCCCCCGACGACGCACCAGTCCAGGGTGTAACTCTGCGCCGCGGCTGAGGTGCTGCTGACCAACCCCAGGCCGCCGAACGCGAGGCAGAGCGCGACCGCCAGGCCCAGGAGCGATTGCCACCTGTTCATGGGTTCCTCCTTCCTTTGGTCACGCTCACTCGATGCGCCAGATACGGACGCGAACCTTGTTGATGTCCCAGAGCGACTGGTGAGCGCCCACATACACGCTGATCGTGGAGGTGTTCAGGGCGTACCAGTCTGCACCCTTTATTTCATTCCAAGAGCCGTTCCATTCCTTGAACATGCCGTAGCCAGACTGATGCACGCCCAACCCTGAGGAAGGGTCTGACTTGAACTGCACATCCACGACATAGTTGTCCGTGTTCCCGCCCAGGCTATGGGTGAAGAGAGTGGTGCCTGTTGAAACAGTCCGCCACCCGCTATCGTAGTGGGGCTTGGGGAAGCGGTTCACGTACTCGGCGCGGTGGGCGTAGGGCACGGTCCCCAGGTCAACGCGCGGGCTTAGCTCTGCGCCGCCGTCCACTTTGATCCCCAATTCCAAAGCTCCGTGCCAATCAAAATTCGTCCCCATACCTTCGAAGATATCGCCACGCAGCTTAGTCCCCTGGCTGCCGAGCTGGACGTTGAAGAGACCGTTGGTGAACTGGACGTTGTTGTGGGTCTCTGTCCAGACGCTCTCGAACTGGGATATATACTGGTTCCACGTGTAGATGGTAAAGGTCAGGTCGTGCGTGCCGCTGAGCGGGGTGCCGCCGCTATCCTTCAGGATGCCCTGGTAGTTCATATACCACGGGACAAAGGGGACGAGGTTGGGGTCGAAAGCGGCTGGCTCGTCGGCGACAGAGCGCGGGGCCGGGCTGGCCACGATGCCCCCGGCCTGGAACGCCGCCGTGACCAGGGCCACGGTCAGCAGGTTGGCGACGAGCAGGATGGTGAACATTTTCCGAGCGGTCATTTCGGGTTCCTCCCTTCGAATATACGAATGTACGAATGGACGAATGTGCGAATGGACGAATGCACGAATCGCCCCCACGGGTCACGCATCACGAATCACGCATCACGTTTTACGTTTGACGCAGCACCTCCCTCCGCTGTGTTCACTTGAGACCGGCCCCGGGCGCGCCCGCGTCCGCTGGCGTCCCGGCCAATGGCCCGGCCCGGCGCTCGACAAAGGTCAGCAGTTCGTTCAGGTTGTTCACATAGGCCGCCTCGCCGGTGCCGGCGTGCTGCACCCAGCCGCGCCAATGCCCGGCGTCGTCCCCTTCGCGCCAGATGCGAACGACGAACGAGTGGCTGTGCGTGACGTTGGGCTTCATGGCCTCTCCTCAAAAGAAAACTGCCATCCACTTTTTCTGGATGGCAGTATAGCACACGAGCGTCTCGCCAACGTCTCAACCGACGTCTTCTTCCGGCAACCCGGTGATCATTTTGCGGCCGCGGGTGGGCGTCTCGTGGCCGGCGGCGTGCAGGGCAGCCACGTCCCGACGCAGGGTGGGCAGGCTGACGTCCAGAGCCGCGGCCAGGTCGGCGTCGCGCGGGGCCGCGCCCTGGGCCTGGGCCTGGGCCAATAGCCGCCGGACGCGGGCCTGGCGCCGGGCCGCCTTGTCTGCCCACTCGTCATCGGCCGGCGCGGCGACGGTCCAGGTCACGTCCACGTATTCGTCGTCGCGGAGGGGCCGGCCGGTCGGGGCGGCGGCGCGGGGCAGGCGGACGGTCTGCCGGCGGGGCGGCGTGGGCAGCCGGCCGGTGCGGTAGGCGGCTATGATGGCCCGGTTCTCGGCCACGTTCTCCAGGAACGAGCGGCGCAGGTCCGGGTCGCTGATGCCGGCAGCCAACTCTTGTACGAGCTGATAGGCTCGCTCCAGGTAGGGCCGCGCGGCCTCGGTTCCCGCCACGGCGGCGACGATCTGCCAGCGCTCCAGGTAAACCGTCCTCATGCGGCCCAGTCGGCCCCCCAGACTCTCTAGCGTAGTGATGGCTTGCGCCGATAGATGATCGGCCTCTTCTGGTTGCCCCGCATACAGGTGGGCCAGCGCCAGGTGCGACTGGTTGATCGCCGCATCCATCGTCTGCTGGTTGGCCTGCGCCACCGCGATGGCCTGCTGGAAATAGGACCGGGCCTGTTCCAGCTCGGCATGTTCCAGGGCGATCTGGCCCAGTAACTCCAACAGCGCGATCTCAAAGTTGCGCTCGCTGACCGCCCGGCAGATCGCCAACGCCTCCTCCGCGACAGCCCGGGCCTGGGCCAGATCCCCCAGGATCCAGTAATTGGCGGCCTGCCAGCGGCGGATGATCCCTTGCCATTGACGGTCGCCCACGCGCTCCATCACCTGGAATGCCTCGGCCAGCATCTCCAACGAGCACGAATAGCCGCCGAGCAGGGCGTAGGCGATGCCCATGTTGCCCTGGGCGCTGGCTTGGGCGTAAGGATCGTTCAGCTCGTGGGCAAGGCGACGATTCTCCTCAAAGTAGGCCAGGGCCTGGATGCAGTCGCCGGTCATCCCCAGGTGCAGGTTGCCCAGCATATTGAGCACCTGCAGTTCACCACGCCGGTTGCCGGTCTGCTGGAAGAGCGAGCGGGCTTCCGCGATGGCGGCCTGGCAGCGGGCGGCGTCGCCGATGCGCCACCAGGCGCGGGCCGCCGCCGTCAGACAAAGGCCCAGCAGGTCGAGCGCGCCGGCCGCGCGGGCCAGGTGCGCAGCCTCATCAAGCCAGGCGAGCGCCGGGGTGGATTCGCCGGCCAACACCTCGCGCCAGCCCTGGCGATAGCGGGTGCGCGCCTGGCGGGCCGGATCATTCAGCGTCTCTGCCAGCGTCCACATCTCGTCCAGGACGCGGGCCTGGGCCTCCCGGCGGCTCAGTACGGCCAACACTTGCTCTTGCCGGGCCAGCGCGTCCCACCGGGCGGCCGGGTCGTCGCCAGCCAGCGCGCTGGCGCGTTCGTAGTGCGCCAGCGCCGCCGGGTAGTCGTAGCTGCCCTCGGCGCGCTCCCCGGCCTGCAGGGTGTAGGCCAGGGCCTTGTCACGCACGTTGCCCCGGTCAAAGTGATGGGCCAGGCTCTCCACCTGGGCGGGATGCAAGGCTTCCAGGGTCGCGCCAGCCTGGACGTGCAGCCGGCGTCGTTCGTCGTCCCCTAACGCCTGGTAGACCACCCGGCGCACCAGGTCATGGCTGAAGGCGTAGACGGCCGGCCCCTCGGCCAGGAATCGCCGCCGCACCAGGTCGCTCACGACGGTCAGGGCCGCCGCGCGATCTAACTGGCTCAGCCGGGCCAGGGTGGCAAAGTCCAAGTCCTGGCCCAGGACGGCGGCCGCGTCCAGGACGGCGCGCGTGGGCGGGTCCAGCCGCTTCAATCGTCGGGCGATGACCTCGCGCACGCTGGCGGGCAGGGGCAGTTCGGCGTAATCTGTGGTGGTCTCGTCCCAGGGGGTGCGCCACGCGCCGGCGGCGTCGCGCTTGAGCACCCCTTCGTCGCGCAGGGCTTGCAGGGTTTCCAGCAGGAACAAGGGGTGGCCCTGGGTCTCGGCGTAGAGCCGGGCCTCGAACCGGGGCACGGCGGCCGGCAGGCCCAGCCGGCGACGCACCAGTTCGCCGGCCGCGGCGGCGTCCAATCGGTCCAGGATCAGCCGTTCGCGGAGGCCGGCCCGGTCCAACGCCTGCATCGTCTGCCAGACCGGCGGTCGCTCGCGGGCCTCCCCGCTCCGATAGGTGGCGATCATGAGCACCCGGCTCCCGGTCAGGCGCGGCGTCAGGTGGGCCAGCGCGGCCAGGGTGGACTCGTCGGCCCAGTGGAGGTCTTCCAGGATGAACAGGTGGGGGGCGATCTGCCCCAGGGCCAGGACGACGTCGGCCAGGGCGTCCAGCAGGCGCGCGCGGTCCTGGGCCGGGCCGAGCGGCACGTGGGGCGGCAGGCGGTCGTGGGGCAGCCAATCGGCCAGGGCCGGGATGAGCCGACTGACGGCGCGCAACTCGATGCCGGGCACGAGATCGGCCAGTTGGTTGGCGCGCAGCGGCGAGAGGGCGGCTTGCAGGGCCTCCGTCACGAGGCTGTAGGGCGGCGCGGGGGCCAACTCCTGGGCGCGGCCCCAAGCGACGGTCAGCCCGCGCCAGGCCGCGCTCTGGGCGATCTCTTGCACCAGCCGGGTCTTGCCCACGCCGGCCTCGCCCTCCACCAACGCCAGGCCGCCGCGCCCGGCCAGCGCCGCTTCCACGTGGGCCAGCAGCGCGACCCGCTCGGCCTGGCGGCCCACCAACGGCAGGGGAGCAGCGTCCGCGTCGGCCGCGGGCGGCGGGGGAGAGACCTCGGCCTGGGCTGCGATCTGCCGGGCCAGGGCGGTGGTTTCCGGGGCCGGCGTCGCGCCCAACTCATCGGCCAGGATGGCCCGGCAGACCTCGTACTGCTTCAGGGCCTCGGCCGGCCGGCCCAGGCGGAGGCACAACTGCATGACCGCGCGATGGGCCTCCTCGCGCAGGGGGTCCTCGGCCGCCAGCCGGCGGGCATAGCCCAGCGCGGCCTCGTGATCCCCCTGGACCTGGAGGCCGGCCGCCAGCCGGTCCAGCGCGTCCAGGTATTGCGCCCGCAGTCGCTCCCGTTCCAGGAGCGCCCAATCGTCGTAGACGCCGGGCAGGAAATCCCCCCGATACAGCGCGACCGCTTCGCGTAAAATCCCAAGCCCCAAGCCCCAAGCCCCAAGCCCCAAATCCAAAACCTCGGTCTCAGACTTGCCTGTTTGGGTTTTGGGTTTTGGGCTTGGGGCTTTGACGAGGAACTCGTCTACGTCTAGCCAGACCGGGGCGGCCGGGTTGACCTGGATCGTGTCGGCGTCGGCCAGGAGAAAGGGCACCGGGGCGAGGAGACCGGCGAGGGCGGAGCGGATCTGCCAGAGGGCCTGGCGCAGGCGGCGGCGGGCGACCTCGTCTGGCAGGTCCGGCCAGAAGGTGCCGGCCAGCAGCGCGCGCGCGTGGGGGCGGTCGCGGTAGGTGAGCAGATAGGCGAAGAGCGACCGGGCCGCCGCGCCAGCCGGCGGTGGCACGGGCTGGTCGTCCCAGGCCAGGGATAGGCCGCCCAAGAGATGGATGCGTAGGATGGCAGGCGTCATACGTCAAACGTCAGGCGTCATTTGGTCTCGGATGGCGTCGTCTTGATGCTCCTTATTCATCGCCTGGACGCAGTCCAAAAATGTCCACAGGTCCTCCGTACACCATAATCCAGGCCCACATAACGGTGCCAGGCACTCGTGCGAGTGCCTGGCACCGCTAGCTCGCTGGGCAGCCCCACTTTTTGACTCAGTGAACCAGCGAGATCCCATATTGTGCACATAAAGCTTGCGCTTCCTCTTCGATGCCCAGGGCGATCATCACGCCGGTCACCTGTCGGTCGGGATGCAGGGCGCGTATCAGGGTGATTTTGTCGGCCAGCCGGTCCACATCCTCTGCCTCGCAGACGCTCTTGACCTCGAACACGGTGATCTGTTCATCGTCGGTCAGGATGTCAATCTCGAAACGCCGCTGGCCCGGTGGCCCGACCAGACCTTTTTCATCTACCACCTTCTGACGCAGGCGGATGCGGTCGGGGTTGATATCAGGCCGCTGGAGGGCCAGGCGCAACGTGCCGGCCACCACGTCTTCCAGCTTTTTGCCAGCCCGGACCTGAAACCCCCCGACGACCAGGTGCACCCAGTCTTTCAGATCATCCATTTTCTGATCCAGTTGATCGAACCGTTGGTCCACCTGCTCGAAACGCTGGTCCACCTGCTCGAACCGCTGGTCCACCTGCTCGAAACGCTGCGTCGTTTCAGCGCGCAGATTCTGGATCTCGCCCCGCACTTGGGTAAAGCCCTCGGTCATTTCGGCATGCAGGTCGTGAACATCATCCCGCACCTGGGTCAGGTTCCAGGCGGCCTCGGTGCGCGCATGGATCGCCTGATAGCCGATCTCGCGGAGCTCCTGAACGATCGCGGCGAGCTCTCCCTTGGTGGCAAACGCTCTCAGGAAGGCGTGGTAGGCGCGGGGCTCCAGCTCCGGCTGGCGCTCCAGCATCTCTGGGAGCTGCACCTCCAGGATGTACAACAGTTGGTCATCAGTCAGGGTCAACATAGGCAGGCCTCACTCACCTATTGGACGATCGCGGTCCTGTCTCTATTATATCATGAAAGTCAGGCGGGAGCAATAACGACTAGAAGAACACTTCCGCCAGGCGATACAGCTCCAGGTCCACGGTCTTGGTCTGGTCCACGGCATCGGCCAGGCGCACCGGGACCACCTGGCCGCCCTGGATGGCGGGCATGTACCCCCAACGGCCTTCCCGCACGTAATCCACGGCGATCACGCCCAGCCGGCCGGCGTTGATCCGGTCGTTGAGGGAGGGGCTGCCGCCGCGCACCAGGTGGCCCAACACCATCGCCCGGGTCTCCAGGCCGGTGCGCCGCTCGATCTCCTCGGCCACGGTGGGGCCGACGCCGCGTTCCTTGAGCAGGACGTGGCCGAACTCGTCTTTTTCCAGCCTGGATTCGTCCACTTCGGTGGTGATCCGGACGCCTTCCGATACGACCACCAGGCTGTAGCGTTTGCCCAAGGCCCACCGGCGCAGCAGGTGATCGCAGAGGCGTTTCATGTCCACCGGCACCTCGGGGATGAGGATATAGTCTGCGCCGCCAGCCATGCCCCCGATGAGGGCGACCCAACCGGCGTGCCGGCCCATCACCTCCACCACCATGACCCGCCGATGGGCCATGGCCGTGGTGGTGAGCTTGTCCAGGGCATCCATGACGATGGTCACGGCCGTATCAAAGCCGATGGTGTAATCCGTGCCGGAGATGTCGTTGTCCATGGTCTTGGGGATGCCCACGCAGGCCAGGCCTTCATCACATAGCCGGGCGGCCACGCCCAACGTGTCGTCGCCGCCGATGGCGATGAGTGCGTCCAGGCCCCACTTTTCATAATTGGCGCGACAACGGACGATGCCCCCCTCGTGTTTGAAAGGGTTGGTGCGCGAGGTCCCCAGGATCGTGCCCCCCAGGTGGTGGATGTCCGATACGCGCTCGTGGGTCAATGGTTCGGCGATGCCCTCCAGCATCCCCAGCCAGCCCTCCTGGATGCCCAGCACTTCATCGCCGCCCTGCAAGGCCCGGCGCACCACGCCGCGAATGGCTGCGTTCAGGCCCGGGGCGTCACCGCCGCCAGTCAGTACACCGATTTTCATGTGCTCCTCCTGTTAGTGAGTTTTGAGTTGAGAGTTGCGAGTTGCGAGTTTTGGGTTGCGAGGTGCGTGATGCGTCAAACGTCATGCGTCATTCGTCACGCGAAGCGGCCATAATCACGTTTGACGCTTGACGTTTGACGTTTGACGCGGTACGTTATCGGATGGTGATTGTTCCGATGGTAAAGTGGTCGTCGCCGGCCGGGGTGCGCAGACGTTGGTGGGTGAGGGGGTTGTACAGCCCGGCTTGCAGTTGGTACACGCCGGCCGGCGCGTCGGCCGGCACCGGCACCTCGAACTCGTCGCGCAGGAACAGGCCCGGCTGCCAAAAGCTGGTGGCCAGGTGCCCCCCCAACGGCTCGTGGTCCCACTGGCCCACGGCGCGCCCCGCCTCACGCGTAGCGACCAGGGTCACGAATCCCCGATAGTCCACCGACATCGGTTCCCGGCATTCCCAATGGAGCGTGACGGTCAACATCGTTCCCGGCGACACGCTCTCGGCCGGCAGGTCTGCGCCGACGCAGCGCACCCAGCGGCCCAGCAGCACGTCCAATGGCCGCTCCACCGGGGGCGGACGCCGCGATACCAGCTTGCGGGGCAGGTCCGGGTTGCGGTAGACGCCGGCGTAGGGCACGCCGTCAATCCAGGCGATGAAGGCCGGCGTCTGGGACCGGAAGCGGTCAATGACCCACGGCTCCGGGACGTTGCGCAGCGCGTCGGCGTAATACAGGACCACGTGATCTGCCACGTACTGGGTATCCGTAGTCAGTGGCACCACGAAACCAGGAAACTCGGCCCCGAGCGCCTGGGCCATGTGTGCGGCCACCACCACGTCGGCCGGGTCTGGGTGCGCAGCCTGCAAATAGGCGCTGGCCTGCTCCAATCCCTCGCCCCAGCCCACGGCATAGACCCAGGCGGCCGTCTTGCTCCCGCCCAGTAAGGGGTTATAGGCGGCCAGATAGTATGGATGCAGCCGCAACCAGAAGGGCGTGACCAGGAGCAACAAGGCGATGCCCCCGCTCAGCGCCCAACGATGGGCGTGATCTTGCAGCCTGGGCAGTCGGCCCAGCCCCCAACGCAGGGCTTGCCACCAGCCCCAGGCGGCCAGCAGGTCCAGGACGAGCAGGGCCGGCAGGATGTAACGATCCTGTTTCTTGGCGCCCAGGGTCATCATGGCCCAGAACCCCACCAGATAGATGACCAGCAGCAGCACCGTACCCACTTCCGGCTCACGCCAGCGCCGTATGGCAGCCAACCCGGCGAAAAACGCCAGGATCAATCCCACCAGAGTAAAGGGCGTGGCGCGCAGAGCCAACACCCAGACGTAGAACGAAGCATCCAGGGGCCGGCCCGGCGCGCCAAAGGCATAGGACCCGCCTTCGTGGACCTGGGTGACGCCGGCGCCCACCGCGTCCACCAGCGTCTCCAGCGCCTGGGCCGGGTTGGGCCAGGCCAGCAGCAGCGCCCCCAGGCCCACGGCCAGTGCCACCAGCATGATCGCCAGCGACGTCAGCAGCCAGCGGCGCCGGGCTGGCGCGACCAGCGCGCCATATGTCGCCACAACGCCAGCGAACGGCCACAGGAACAAGGCCGGCATCTTGGTGAGCAGGGCCAGCACTGCGCATGCCCCGGCCAGCAACAGGCCCCAGAAACGCGCTCGCCCCGAGCCACTGGCAGCGCGAAAGAGGGCTACAGCCGCCAGCAGCATGAACGCCGCCAACAGCGCATCTACCCCCACGACGCGGGACAGGCCGATGAAATACGGGTCCAGGGCCAGGGCCAGGGCCGCCAGCAGCGCGGTGGGCCGGCCCCAGAGCGGGCACAGCAGCCCATACGCGGCGACCACGGCCCCGCTGGTGAGCAAGGCCGTGAACCACGCGGTCTGCCCCAGGAGCACGATGGTATCCGAGTACGTGTGTTGACCGGGCGTGACCCCGCCAGTCAAGGCGCTGGTCAGAAAGGCCGTGGTCCCCAACCCCACCAGGGGCAGCGGCATGGGCAGCAGACCCGGCAGGGCGCTGGCCGGCGCGCCGACCAAATCGCCGTAGATGGCGCGCCGCAGCAGCCCATCGTCGCCCTGGGCGATGCCGGCCACGAACCAGATGGATCGCTCCAGCCAGGTCGGCTCGTCGGCCGTGACGAATGACCCTAGCGAGACGGCGCGTGGCGTCAGGGCGGCCAACAGGACGAGCAGTGGGACCAATCGCCACCATGCGGATCGGGCCACAGTCATGGGGCGCCTCCCGGTGGCGTGATCGTGATTGTCCCCAAGTCCACGCTATCACGGCCAGCCCCCTTTTCCCCCACCCAGAGGCGCTCGCCAGTCTTAAAGTCGTACAGGCCGGCCTGCAATTGGTATTCGCCCGGCGGCGCGGCCGGGTCCACAGCGATGGTGATCGGATCGCGGATCGCCAGGCCCGGCCGCCACCACGAGGTGGGAAAATGCCCGTTCACCGGGGCGCCGTCCCACTGCCCCCAACGAATGCCGGTGCGCGGGTCCACCAGGTGCACAAAGACGTTATAGTCGTGGGCCAGGTAGTCTAGACACTGCCAATGCACGGTCAGGGTCAACGTGCCGCCGGCCGGCGCGGTGGTCTGATGGCTGTCGTAGCCCCGGCAGGCGATGTTCTGGCCTACCATCGTACACTGGGGATGCTGAATCTCGTCCGACAAGTGCCAGGTTATCCACCGCTGCGGCGCGTCGGTGAGGGCATATACCCGCACGTAGGGGATGCCATCCAGATACACGGTATGCACGGGGGACCGGCTGGCAAAAAAGTCTATCAAGCCACTCGACGTGGGATCGTGCCGGATGGAACCTTCGTGGACGACCGCGTAATCCGCCAGAGGGATCGTCTCTGGGGAGAGCCACAGGACCACGCCGGGGGTGTAGGCGCCCACGCCGGCGTCAAAGCTGGCAACTGTGACCACATCGGCCGCCGCTGGTTGCTGATTCAGATAGGCGGCGGCCAGCTCATTGCCCTCGCCCCAGCCGGTCATATAGACCCAGTCGGCCGCTGGCGAGCCGCCCAGCAAGGGATTCTGGTAGACGTAATAGTGGGGGTGCAAACGGAACCACCACAGCGACGTGACCAGGATCAAGCCCACCGCGCCCCAGCGCCGCCACGTGGGAGCAAGCTCCAGACGCCGCATTCGAGCCAGCCAATCCAGCAGCCGGACCAGCGCCCACGCGGCCAGTACGTCCATGACGACGATGGACGGCAGGACGTAGCGCTCCTGTTTCTTGGCCGCCAGGCTCATCATCGCCAGGAACAACCCGGCATAGAGCAAGAGCATCGGCATGGCGCTGCCATGTCGCCGGCCGCGAGCCAGGTCCGCGATCAACAAGACGATGCCCAGCAATCCCAGCGGCAGGGTCAGGGGCGTGAGCCGAAAGAGCAACACGACCCAATAGTATAACCAGCCGGGATCGAGGGTCATCTGGCCCAGGAAATAGCTGGCGCTCTCGTGGGGGATGCCGACGACCGCCTGCACGTTCTGGGCGAGCCGGGTCAGCGCCGCCGCAGGGTTTTGCCACGTGGCCGGCCACAGGCACAAAAAGGCCGCCAAAACGGCCCCGGTCCACACGACCGCCGTGATCAGCCAGCGCTGTACGCTCCAACCGGTCGGTCGGCCGGTGAACAGGCAAAAGATAACGAATGTGGGCAGCGTGAACAGCGTGAACGGGATCAGGAACCCGGCCGAAGTCTTGGTCAAAATGGCCAGGGCAGCCAAGACGCCAGCGCCCACCAAGGCCCAGGTGCGGGACGTTTTCCCGAAATATACCAGCAACGACAGCACAGACAGAAGCATAAAGCTCGCCAGCGCGGCGTCCACGCCCACCACGCGAGACAAAGCCAGAAAGTAAGGATCCAGGGCCAGAAATAGGCCGGCGAACCCGGCCACCGGCGAGTCACCAGGCTGCTCAAACAACAGGCGCAGTAACAGATATGCTCCAGCTACCGCCAATGCGGAGACCACCGCGGTGAACAGGCCGGCCGCGGCGATCATCTCCGGCAGCAGGTGGTACAGGTGCGGCGGAAACCAGATCACCCACCCGGATTCGGCGATGGCGGGCACGATGTCGGGCCGGCCGGTGAGTGTGTAGTAGACCCACAGCAGTATGCCGTGGCCGATGAGCGGGGGCACGCCGGGGTGCGCCGTCTGGAACGCGGCCGACAGATCGCCCTGGGCCAGGCCATAGACGCAGCGGATGGAACTGAGCAGCCAGAAAGGCTCGTCGTGGGTGACATAGCTGCCCAGGCCAATGACGCGCGGCGCCAGCGCCAACAGGAACAGCGCCCCGGCGATGGCCCACGGGCCTACAGCCTTGCGAAGGTTCGGAACCTTCGCAAGGCTCTTCCGCACCGCTGCGCTCATGGCTGCCTCCCGATCACGATGGGGGCTAGAACCACCGCGTCCCCGCCGCCCGGCACGGGCACGCGCTGCATGGTGGCCAGCTCGTATAACCCCACGGCGAGTTGATAGTCGCCGGGCGGCGCGTCTGCTGGCAAGACGATGGTGTGCCGGTCCACGATCACCTCGCCGGGGCGCCACTGGGACGTGGGATAAAACCTGTTGGCCGGCGGGTCGTCTTGCTGGGCCACCCTCGCGCCTTGCACGTCCAGCAGGTGGTTGAACACGGTGTAATCCTTTTCGACTGGCGCCAGGCAGCGCCAGTAGAGCGTGACTTGCAGGGATTCTCCCGGCCGGGCCGGCGGCGCCTCGTAGCCCAGCAATTCGATGTTTTCGCCGAAACGCGCCTCCACCGGCTGACGCAGATGCGCCGATAGGCCCGGTGCTCCGTCGCGCACGATGGCCGCCGGATATGCGGTCAGGTCGGCCGGGACGGTGGATGTTACCACATAGCCCAGCCACTTCTGGGCGATGGCCTCCTCGGTGGCCGGGTTCGGGGCCACCAGCAACACGGCCGGTGGCACAGCCCAGTTTACCCGGAGGAGAATGCCCTCACCGCTGTATTCGGGCTGCAAGATGGCATTTGGCCCCAGCCCCCCGGTGTGCAGCGCGCGCCGCAGGGGTTGGAGGGCCGGCCGCCGCTCCACCAGCCAGTCGTTGTAATAAAAGTGCGTCACGCCCCAACGCCGCAGGAACGCCTGGATGGTGCGGGCGTCGTCCGTGGGGATCATCACGGCCCGGCGATGGTCGGAGTACCAGTGCAGGTTGTGCGGGTCCCAGGTCATCACGATAGCCTGGGGCGACGTGTGCTCCGCCAGCCATTGGAAATCCCGCAGCCGAGGGTCCGCCAGCTCTGTGCGGCTGCGGCCCACACCGTCCGCCAGATGCAGCATTCGTTCCCCCTCGGCCGGGAGAACCCACGCCAGCCCGATGCCGAGCGCCACCACGGCGGCGAACCGGCGCGCCGGCGTGGCCCATAGGACCGGCCCCAGCTCGCGCAGCCCCCAGCCGATGAGCACGGCCCACAACGGCAGCAAACCGGAGTAGTACATGAAATACTGGGTCCCCGGCCAGATGCTCATGGGATACTGGAGCCAACTGGCAGCCAGGTAAACCAGGGTATAGACCACGATGGCCGCCAACGGCGAGGCGCGCCAGATCGCCAGCCCGGCCGCCGCGAGCAGCAGGGCCAGGATGGGCCAGGTCAGGTACTCGCCCAGGAGCGTCAGCATCCAGGCCAGGTTCTCCGCCTTGAGCGTCAGGAAGGAGGCCAGCGTGCGCTGCGCCCAATACGCCTCGGCCGTGGGCGGCGTCACGGAGAACCGCGCATCATAGTCCCAGGACCACTGGTTGACCCTGCCGGTGGCGTGCGTGACCGCGCCATAGTTCGTCAGGTTGTAGGCGATGAGGGGACTGGCGACGAGCAGCAATAGCCCGGCCGCCAGCGCCAACCCGATGACGAGCCGCCGGGCGCCCCCGCCGCTCTGCCGCTGACGTAGCCACAGGTAGCCAGCGGCGAGCGCCAGCGCCGGCAGGATCAGCGGCCCTTCCGGCCGGGTCAACCAGGCCAGGCCGCCGGTCAGCCCCAGCCCGGCCCAGGCGATCAGTCGCTCCCGATCAGACCGGGCGCACAGCGCCTCGACGAATGCCCAGACCGCCAGGGCCAGGAACAGGCCATAGACCGGCGAGGTGAGACAGGTGATGGACACGTGCAGATACCGCGAGCTAACGAGCATCACGGCGGCGGCGATCAACCCAGCCCCCGGCCCGCCCACCCGCCAGCCCATCAGAAAGGCTGCCAGCACGCAGATGGCGGCGATGGTGGCAGTTACGGCGTTGGCTACAGGCACGCTCTGGCCTACGACCCACCAGACGCCGGCGATCAGGGTGGGCAACAGCGGCATAGCCTGCGGGTCCGGCTGCGGCCAGCCCTCACGAGCCAGGGCCGGAAACCAGATGAACTCCAGCGTGTAGCCCTGCCCCTTGACGAGCTGGTCGGCCATCTCCATCACCAGCACCTCGTCGTACAGGGCGCGATGGTTGTGCAGGGCCAGGGCCACGCGGGCCAGGCCGGCCAGCAGGATGATGACCAGGATCAGGAGAACCAGACCATATGGGGGGCGAGCTTGCCAGCCTGTCCGCAGACTGGCAAGTCTGCACCACAGGGGCAACAGGATCAGGTCCCGTTTCGTCGCTGACACTATGGCACCACCTCTATCGGTCCCAGCAGGACCCGGTCGCCCAACGCCGTGCCGTGGGCATCCGTCACCGGGAGACGTTGGCTGGTGCGCGCGTCATACATTCCCACGGCCAAGTGATACTTGCCTGGCGGCGCGTCTTTCGGGACAATTATATCATATCTGTCCACGAGCACCTCACCGGGAACCCAACCAGTGGTGGGGCAGGTTCCGTCACAGGGAAGGCCATCGTCCTGACTGCGAATGCCGTCGGCCGGGTCCAACAGGTGCACAAAGGCTGTGTAGGAGACGTTCATCGGCGCGCGGCAGCGCCAGTATAATGTGATCTGGAAGTGGGTGCCGGGGGGCGATTCGATCTCGTATGGCCCCACTATGATATACGGAGCGGTAATGGTGCGGTGATAGGTCAAGGGCGATATGATCACGGTGGGACCGAACATGGGCAAGACCTCATAGCCCACAAGCTCGACGCCGTCCCCCAGACGCAGGGCGAGCGGATTGCCGATGGGCGGCACGTCGAAGCGGCGGGCGCGGACGTAGACCGGCAATGGCCCCAACGTGACCAGCCGGGCATTCCGCTGGTCTGATACGCGGACCGCGAGCACATAGTTGCGGTTGGGCAGGTCCCCGGGCAGGTCCAGGCGATGCACGTCGCGGACCACCTCGCCGGGCCGCCAACGGCTGGTGGGGTAAACGCCGCCGCAGGGATGATCGGGCGGGGTGACCGCCACCGCCGCCCCGCTCACCGACACCACAGACAAGCTCACCCGCACGTCGGTCGGCGGGGTGAGCTGCGCCTGCCAGTAGACGGTGACGAACACCGGCTGGCCCGGCATCCCCTCTGCCGGCTCCAGGTCGTAGCCGATCACGTGCAGGTCCGGCGTCACGGTCAGGTCCAGCGGGTGCGCTGGTTGCACCTGAGAGCGCGCCAGGGCATAGACCGGCGGGGCCACGGTCACGGCGCCCAATCGTGCGGCGGTGTCTGGCCCGCCGTTCACCGCCAGGTCGCCGGCGTCGCCGTAGACGCGCACCTCCAGGGTGTACGTCCCCGGCGGTGTGCCGGTTTCCAGGTTCAGTTGATACTGGTCGCGGATGGTCGTATCGGCCGGCCAGTGGGTCATGGGGTAGCGATAGTCGTAGTAGTCGTCGGACGGCTTGTCCATCTGGGCCACCACGCGGCCGGCGAAGTCTAGTAGGCGCAGGCTGACCCGATAGTTCGCGTTCAGGTGCGGGCCGGCGCGCCAGTAGAGGGCGATGGGCAGCGGCCAGTCGGCAGGCGTGTCCGCCGGCGCATCGTAACCTACCAACACCACCTGCCCGGCAAAGTCGAACGAGGCCAGGTGGGTCGGCCGGCCGTCGTTGGCGGCCGGGACCAATCGCACCAGGCCGGGCACGCCCACGTCGCGGAAGGGCCTATCGGTGCGCGCGGTGTAGCCATAGCCGCCCGGCCCAAACGGTTCCACGTCGTAGCGCGCGTCGGTGCGCGTGGGGCCGCGATAGAAATAGATGGGCCGGCCGGCCGCGGCCTGCTCGGCGATGTACGCCGCCCAGTTGTGGTCTAAAACCGGCGCGTCCTCGATGGTCAAATCCGGCCGGATGCCTTCCACCTGTTGGAGATACCACAGGGGCGTGATATGATCCCACTCGCCAAAGACCAGGGCCTCTCGCTCGAACGGCAGGGCCAGCACCGACCGGGCATAGCGAGCCACGGAGTCGTTGCGGCTCATGTCCACGGCCGGATACGTGGTGAAGGCCAGAAACGCTGGCACCAGGACGAGCAGGAGGCTGAGGCCCGGCTCCACCAGGTAGGCGGCCAGGCCCGCCACGCCGGCGCCGATCCACAAGGCCCAGATGAGATATGCTGGCAGGAGATAGACGTGCAGGTTATAGGTGGCCTGCGCGGGGTCGCCGTAGCGGTAGGCCAGGGCAAAGACGCTGAGGAGCAGGAACGAGAGGCCGGTGAGGGCGGCGAATCGCGTCCGAGCCGGCCATGGAGTCTCTCCCGAAAATGACCCTTCCCCCGGCCCCTCTCCTTCGACTTTCGGGACAGGCCCGGCGCAGGGAGGGGAGGCATTGGCCCGGCGCGGCCAAAACAGCCATAGCAGGCCGATCAGCCCCAGGCCCACGCCGACCCAGGTATATTGGCGCACCAGCAGGTCCACGTAACGGGCCAATTGCGTCGGCACGTCCATCTGGACAAGCCCCTCGACCAGGTGGCCGCCAAAGTCACTGCCGGTGATCCAGGGGAGCAGGCCGCCCAGCACGCGCGTGTCGTGCAGTTGCCAGGCCCGGATGGGGATGTACAGGTAGAGCAGGAGGGGCAGCAGGCCCAAGACGGCCGCCTTCGCCATCAGCCAGCCCCGGCGCAGCAGCCTCGGCTGCGTCCACAGCACAAAGACAAGCAGCCCCGGCGCCCACAGCAACATCGTGCGGTGATGGGTCAGGCTCAGCCCATAGACGAAGGCCAGGGCCAACAGCCAGCGGTCGGAATGCCCCCGCCTCTCCTCCTGGCTCCTTCCCTCTCCCAAACTCCCTCCCCCAGAATTGGGGGAGGGCCGGGGTGGGGGCGGGAGAGGCAGGGGGTTGGGGATGGGCGAGGGCTTTTCCGCCCAGCGCAGGGCCAGGTATAGCACGGCCGCCACAAAGAGCACGTTCAGCCCATAGACCGAGGCCGCCACCGCCTGTGACCAGACGCTATAGCCCACGGCGCAGGTGAGGGCGGTCAGGGCAGCCAGGATGCGGGCGTATGGCGGCCGCAAAACGACCGCCACGCGCCGGGCTGTCAGATAGACCAGCGGCACACTCAGGGCCACGGCCACGGCCGAGAACAGATTAACCCGCCAGGCCACGTCGCCCAGGGGCAGCCAGGTGAAGACGTGCCCCAGGAGCGTGTAGAGTGGATAGCCGGTGGTGTGCACGATGCCCAGGGCAGGCAAGAGCGCCTGGAACTCGCCGCTGTCGCCCTCCAGCACGGTGGGGGCCAGGGTGAACACGTACAGCAGAAAGCTGGCCCCGGCCAACGCCGCGCCGAGCATGAGGTCTGTCCTCTGCCTGAAAAGCCGTGACACCGGTTACCTTCCGCACACAGACGTGGTGCGTATTGCGTAAAACGGAATACGAAATACGCAATACGAAATACGTTTGGCCTATCATACACACGGACGGGCGGTCTGTCAAGAATGGGAAGCCGCGCGCCGCCGCTAGGTAATTTGGGCTATTGCCTTCACTTGCCAAACACGGTATAATATCTGTAAGCGAGTATCCATCCCCAGGGAGGGCAGTCATGGACATGCTGCAAGAGGGCCTGGCCGCAGCAAAGTCTGGCGACCGGGCGCGGGCACGGTCGTTGCTGATGAGCTATGTGGAGCAAAACCCCGGTAGTGAGGCCGGTTGGCTCTGGCTGGCCGCCGTGGTAGAGACGCCAGAGGAGGCCATTGCCTGCCTAGAACGCGCCCTGCTCATCAATCCCCATAGCCGCCGGGCCAGGGCCGGCCTGGAGTGGGCGCAGGCCCAAGCCCGGCGTGCCGAGACGCCCGTCCCCAAACCGCCTGCTCCCCAACCGCCCGCCCCGGCTGAACCGGCCCCCTCGGGATTGCTGCGCCGACTGGGCGGTGAGACTCCCCCCACGTCGCTGCGTCGTGCATCGCCCTATGCGCCCACCCGCCTGTTCACCGAAAAGGACCTGGCCCGGCTCCCAGAGGCGGCCCCCAAGCCGGCCCCGGAGGAACCACCGATGCGCCCGGCAGCCACCCGACCTGCTCTGTGGGACACCCCGGCCGCAGAGCCGACCACATCGGCCTGGGAATGGCCCACAGAGCCTGTCGGCGTGCAACAAGAGGAACCCCTGGAGCCCCTGCCGCCGCTCGGCGACCGGCTGGGGGCCTGGGCCGCGCCCCAGCCCGGGGTTCCCGGTCGAGAACCGGCTGACCAGAAGGCCGAGGAGCCAGCGCTGAAACCTCCACCGCCCCTGGCGGACCGGCTGCGCCCCGCCGCGCCAGAGGCAGAGATGCCGATGGGTGCGCCGCCGTCGCTGACGGACCGGCTACGGCCGGCCGCACCGCCCACCTGGTCGGCCACCCCGGAGGTTGAGGAGGCGGAGGGGAGCGAGGAGCCGTTGGGGCCGCCGCCGTCTCTGGCGGACCGGCTGGGAACGTGGGCCACCCCATCGCGCCCCGTCGAGCCAACCCCGGAGCCGCAGCCAGTATCCGATTTATCCAGGCGGATCGGTCGCCTGGAGACCTCGCTGAAGGCCCTGGGAACGCCGCCACCCGCAGCGGCTCCTCCCCCGGCCCCGTCCCTGGCCGAGCGGCTGCGGCAACTGCGCGGTGAGCCTCCAGTTGCGCCAGAAAAACCGCCTCAGCCCACCGAAACGGTGGCGGAACTCATGGCCCGGGGCCTGGCAGCCCTGGAATCCAGTCGCGTGGCCGAGGCGGAAACGGCGTTTCGGCGGGTCCTGGAATTGGACCCGCATCACGCGGATGCTCACGCGAACCTGGCGATGGTCCACTATATCAACAAACGCCCCCATGAAGCCATCGCCGAACTCAAGATCGCTGTGCAGCGCCAGCCCGACCACGAGGATGCCCTGTACACGTTGGGCGTGATCCTGAACGAGGTCGGACGCAGAGAGGAAGCGCTCCAGGCCTGGCGACAGACATTGCAGATCAACCCGGCCCACGTCGAGGCGCAGCGTGAGCTGGAAAAAATCACCAGTGTCCCGGCGCCGGCCGAACCTCCGGCGGATGAGGCCATCCATTGCCCCAATTGCGGCGGTACGATCATCACTGCCGTGTCCGTATGCCCCCACTGTGACTATGAGCTGTTCATCATCTGTCCACAGTGCAAAGAATACGTGCCGACCGACAGCCGGCTTTGTCCGAGATGCGGTTACGCGCTCAAAGGGGTGGTTGCCGCCGGCAAGGAGGAAGGCCCTCGCCAGGAGGCCGAGGTCCACACCCGGCTGGGCCTGGCCTATCTGGAAGATGGACGGGCCGCGGACGCCCTGCGCGAATGGCAAGAGGCCAGTGCCATTGACCCCTCGTATGCGACGCCACACTTTTACCGGGGCTTGTTGTTCGTGGAGCAACAGCAAGTGGCCCCGGCTATCGAAGCGTTCCAGCAGGCCCTGCGCCTGGACCCGGACTATGCCGAGGCATATCTGGAATTGGGCCTGATCTATTTGGCCCAGAACAAACGCTCGCTGGCCCAACGCGCCTTTGAGGAATGCCTCAAACACCATCCACCCAGCGAGGTACAACGCGAGGCCCAGATTCACCTGGAGAGATTGGGGTGAACGAGACCCTGCGAGGCACTGTGTCCCACACGAACACCTTGCGACAACAGGCCATGGCCGCGGCACAGGCTGGCAATCGGGCGCAGGCCCGGTCCTTGCTGGAGGCGCTGCTGCGGGAAAATCCGCGGGACGACGAAGCCTGGCTGTGGCTGGCCAGCTTTACCGATGCTCACGATCAGGCCCTGGCCTACCTGTCCAGGGCTTTGGTCGTCAATCCGGCGAACGAACGCGCGCGCGCTGGTGTCGCCTGGTTATATGAGGACCGGACGCGCACGGAAGCCCAGGTCCAGGCCCAGATCCAGGGGCACTTGCAGCGCGGCCACCGTTACCTGGACAGCGGGCAGGTGGACGCGGCGGTGTGGGAGCTGGAGGCCGCGATTCGCGAGTTTCCCGATGCGGCCGAGCTATACGCCAACCTGGCCGTGGCCTACTACCAGCAGAGCCGGTGGGCGGAGGCCGTCCGCATGTTAGAGACCGCCGTGCGGTTGCAGCCGGATTACGTGGATGCCCATTACAGCCTCGGCGTGCTGCGCGAGGCCACGGGAGACCGGCGTGGGGCCATAGCCGCCTGGGAACGCGTGCTGCAAATCCGGCCCGAACACGCAGAGACCCGTCGCCGGCTCATCCAAACCGGCTGGGTCCCACCGGAGGCCGAGACAAGGCCACGCGCGTTTTTCATGCTCTGCCCCTACTGCCAGGAGGAGATCGCCGAGCAAACCCCCACCTGTCCCCGTTGTCAGCGCCCGCTGTTCCACGTTTGCCCTGGCTGCGGGACTCTGGTGGACCTGGACCAACGTTTTTGTCCCACCTGTCACCAGATCATCGCTCCCTCCCCCAGGCCCACCGTGTTCGACCAGACGGCCCCGGGCCAGTCGCTGTTGACGGCGTTGCGGCGCGTGGAGGCGGAAACACAGGCCGCCCCGGCCGAGGAGGAGCCACCACCCCCGCGCCGGCGTTTGAGGCCCCGGCTGCTGTTTCTGATCTCCCCCACGATCATCTTCTGGGTCCTGTGCATCATGGCCGGGGCCGTGGGATTGGCTTTTGGCCTCGACCCCACCCGGCTGCCGCCCGATCTGTATAACCTGGGGCGCGCCATCCAGACCTTCGCGGCCCCCTTGCCGGCCGTCCTGCTCCCCTATCCGCTGAACCAATTCGCGCCGGCCGTACTGATCCTGATGGGCCTGATCCTGCTCAGTGGCACGGTCGTGCGGGTCAAGTGGGCTTTTTTTGCCAACCTTCTCCTGCCCGGGATGCTGTTGCTCTTCTCGCTGATTGACCTGTTCACCGGCCAGTACGCGGCAATGGCCCTGGTTCGCATCCTGATGTCCACCGGCGTCATCGCGCTGACGTTGGGGGCCGCGAGCGAATATGAGGAGGGTGAACTCGCGCAACGCCTTGCGGCCACCCCACGAGACGCGAACCTGTACTATAATCGCGGCCTCCTGTACTACAAGCGCGGCCAACTGGACGAGGCCATCGCCGAGTGGACGCAGGCCGTGAGCCTCCGGCCCAGCGATCTGCCCACGCGCAACCTGCTGGGGCTGGCGTTGGCGGAGCGCGGCCGGTTCCAGGACGCCCTGGAGCAGTTAGAGATCGCGCACCGGCTCGATCCGCAGGATGTCAACACCTTGAACAACCTCCGGGATGTGCAGAACATGATGCAACAGCGAGACGGGGAGGGGGGCGCATGACCGCCGGGGAGCCACTGGCGCAAACCCTACCCGCACGGATCCTGGTGGTGGATGACGAGGAGATGATCCGCTACCTGCTCGAAAACGCCCTGGCGCGGCAGGGGTATATGGTGGTTTGCGCCGGGAGTGGACAGGCCGCGCTCAAGCAGTTGGAGGGCGGCACCTTTGATTTGGTGTTAACAGACCTGCAAATGCCCGAGATGGATGGGCTGGAGTTGCTGCGTCGGACGCGCGCCGCGTTCCCGGCCACGGACGTCATCGTGCTGACCGGCCATGCCACGGTGGAGACGGCCGTGCAGGCGATGAAGGAAGGCGCGTATAGCTACCTTACCAAACCGTTCAATCTGGATGAGTTGCTGCTGACGGTGCGGAACTGCCTGCAGGCGCGTCGGTTGCGGCTGGAGAAGGAACGCCTGTCCGAGCTGGTCTCTCTGTTGGAACTGGGACGCACGTTGACCAGCCACGTGGAGCCGCAGCACCTCTATGACCAGATCATGGCCCAGGTCGCGCAGACGTTTGCGCCGGATTATGCCTCGATCATGCTGTTAGACCCCACCGGCGAGCGGTTGATGCTGATGGTCCACCGGGGGCTGCCGGCCGAGATACAGCCGGGGAATTTTTACCCCGTCGCCAACACCATCGCCGGCCAGGTGATCCAGACCCAGGAGCCGATCCTGCTGCTCCAGGACGCCCTCCCCCCGCGTTTTGTCCCCTACGCCAATCGCTCCCAGATCGGGTCGGCGCTGTGCGTGCCCCTGAGCTACCGGGGCCGCACGTTGGGTGTGCTCAACGTGGCCCGACGCGCGGAGCGGCCCGCTTACAGTCGAGATGACCTGCAATTGTTGTCCGTTTTCGCTGTCCAGGCCACCATCGCCATCCAGAACGCTTTGCTCTACCAGGACCTGCAAACCCTGGAACGGACCAGCTGGCAGCTCACGGCGATCCTGGACCGCCAGCAGGTCATTCGGACCGCCCTGGCGATCACGCGGGATGTGATGCAGGCGGAAGTGGCGGCGTTATGCCTGTGGAATGGGGATGTGGATCAGCCCAGTGTCTACGCGCTGGCTAACAGGCCCCTGGCAGCAGCGGCTTTGAACGGCCTGCGAACGCATCTGGCGACTCAGCTCGGGCTGCTGACTGCTCACGCAGAGCCGTCCCATTTACGCCTGAACTTTTTGGAGACGAATCCCACCTCATCTCCTGTGCCTCCCGAGTCCATCGGGAGGCCACCGGCGTTACCCGACACCCGCCCCCTGGTCTCATTTACCTCTGCTCCCTTGTTACGTGGGGGGAATGTGTTTGGGTTCCTGGCTTGTGCCAGCGGCGCCGAACGAGCATTCGGCGAAGACAGCGTGCGGGTCCTGTCCACGCTGGGCAATACCATCGCCATTGCGCTGCAGAACGCGGCCGCTTACGAGAACTTGAAGGAGTTTAACCTCCAGGTCATCACCAGCCTGACCACGGCGTTGGAGGCCCGCGACCCGTACACCCGTGGGCATTCGGAGCGCGTGTCGGTCTTTGCCACAGCGATTGCCCGCGCGGCGGGGCTGTCCGAACACAATGTGGAACGCTTGCGCGTCGCCGGGCTGTTGCACGATATTGGCAAGGTGCGCGTCAGCGACCTGATCCTGAACAAGCCCGGCCCGCTGACGGATGAGGAATGGGAGTGCATGAAAAAACACCCCGCCGTTGGCGCCAAGATCGTGGCTGGCGTATCCTCATTGCGAGACATCGCCCCCATCATCCATCACCACCACGAATACTATGACGGCAGTGGGTACCCGGCTGGGCTGGCCGGTCAGGACATCCCCCTGCTGGCTCGCATCCTCACCGTGGCCGACGGGTTTGAGGCCATGATCTCAGGGCGATCCTATCGTGGGTCCCGGTCACTGGCCGAGGCTATGGCGATCATGCGGGCTGGTCGGGATCGTCAGTGGGATGGTCACGTGGTGGACATATGGTGTCAAGTGATCGAGGAGGACCCCAGCCTGGTCGAATCCCAACCGACGGCCGGGTCAACGTTCGAGGAATAGGCCCGGTGGAAGCGGCGAGTCGGCGGCCATGATCCGGGCCGCCGCGGCCGGGTCCTGGGCATAGGCCAGGGCCACCATCAGCCGGATGCGGGTCTTGGGGCCGTTGAGGGCCGGCGCGGCGATGGCCCCGGCCGCCAGCCAGTCCCGGTACGCGCCCTCGTATCCATAGGCGTCATAGACGCGGCCGCCCGGGCAGCGTGATGTGATGGCGACCACCGTCCCCTGGGCCACGGCCCGGCGAATGGCGGGCATCCACCACGGCGGCACCCGACCACCCCCCAGCGCCGCGATGACGATACCCCGCGCCCCGCGCTGCACCAGGAAATCCAGCAGGCTCGCATCGCTGCCCACGGCCAGCGTCAGCAGGTGCACGTCTGGCTCCAATCGCTCGACGGCCAGGGGCGCGGGCGTCACCCGCTGGTGGATCTCCACGCGGTCTCCATAGACCCGGCCTATCGGCCCCCCTGGCCACGAGCGGAACGCGTCCAGCGCCTGCGTGTCGAACTTGGCGACAAAGCGCGCCGCATGGATCTCGTCGTTCAAGACCACCAGGGTGCCCAGGCCCTGCGCGACCGGGGCCGCCGCCACCCGGATCGCCGCCCCCAGGTTCGCCGCCCCCTCGTAGCCCGCCTGCGATGCCGCACGCATGGCCCCGGTGACCACCACCGGCTTGGGCGAATCCACCGTCAGGTCCAGCAGGTAGGCCGTCTCCTCCAACGTGTCCGTGCCGTGGGTCACGACCACGCCAGCCACGTCCGGCCGGGCCACCGCCGCCGCCACGCGTTGGCGAATCCCCCACAGCATATCCACGGTGAGATGCGCGCTGGGCAGATTGCAGAACTCTTCCCCGGTGAGCGCCGGCCAGGCAGCCATATCGAGCAGGTCATTGGCCCCCAACAATGGGATGGCCCCGCCTGCGCGCTCGTGGTGCCGCATGGCGATGGTGCCGCCGGTGGTAATGAGATGGACAGCCCCCATCGGTCGCACAACCTACTCGCCGATCACCTGGACGATGATCTCCCGGGACCGGGACCGATTGTCAAAGTCCAGGAACACCACCTGCTGCCAGGTTCCCAACATCAGCCGGCCCCGCACGAACGGCACCGTGAGCGATGGCCCCAGGAGCGCGGACCGGATGTGAGCATGACCGTTGCCGTCTCCCCACCGGTGGTCGTGTTGGTAAGGGATGTTCGTCGGCGCGATGCGGTCAAAGGTGGTCTTGAGGTCAGCCTCCAGGCCCGGCTCGTATTCGATGGTGGTGACGCCGCCCGTGGAGCCGGGCACAAAGACCGTGACAATGCCATCGTTCAGGCCGGTCTCACGCAGGACATCCTGCACCTGTGGGGTGATGTCCACCACCTCGCAGTGGCCGCGCGTCCGCAAAGCAATGGTGTGTGTCGCAACCGTCATGACAGGACCTCCTTGACGAGCTTGATTATAGCACGCGGCCTCGTCAAACGTCAAACGTGACGGTGACCGGGTCTTCTACGCTCAACCCCAACGTCCGGGCCGCACTCCCCTCGCGCACGGCGATCTCCAGGTGTCCGGCACTGCCGATAAGGGCCAGGGCCTGGCCGGGGGCCACCGCGGCATAGGTGTCGGACAGGCCAGCGATGCGCGCCGATCCGGCCGCCACCGTCGCCACCGGGCCGGTCAAATCGGCTTCTAACACGTCCGTTACCAGGTTGCCAAAGCGGTCCACATAGATGACCTGGCCGATGAGGGTGTGGCCCCGCGACACCGGGCGCGATACCGGGAACGTCGCCAGGTCGGTCACGGCCGGCCCCAGCTCGGCCAGGGGCACCCCCCGCGCGATGTGGGCCGCGGCCGGCGCGAACACGTCGCGGCCGTGGAAGGTTCGGCTCACGTGGGGCAACCGATAGGCCGGGTTCTCCAGGGCCACGGCCTCATCCACCGTCTCGCGGCTCAATACCAGGCTCAGCAGACCGTTGTCCGGGGCCACGAACGTCCCCCAGGAGGTCCGCAGGGCCACGGCCCGGCGCGCGCTGCCCACGCCGGGGTCCACCACGGCCAGGTGCACCGTCTCTGCCGAAAAATAGCGGTACGCGGCGTAGAGGGCATAGGCCCCGGCGCGCACGTCCTGGGGCGGCACGTCGTGGGTCAGGTCCACCAGCCGCGCATCCGGCGTGATCCCCAGGATCACCCCCTTCATCGTCCCCACGAACGAGTCCTGGAGGCCGAAATCCGTGGTGAGCGTGATCAGGGGGATCGCTTCAGCTTTGACGTTTGACGCCCGACTTGGCACAGGTTGCATGTTCCGAGTGGCTTTCCAGAACGACCGGCAGGTCCAGCAACGTGTGGATGACCGGGCAACCCGGGTCTTCCGACGGTGTCCGGCCATCGCGCACGAGCAGGATAGCGTCCAGCCCCACGCTACGTGCGCCGCCCACATCGGTGTAGCGACTGTCCCCCACGTGGACGGTGCGCGCCGGGTCCGTGTTGAGGGCAGTGAGGGCATGGTGAAAGATCGCCGGATGGGGTTTCTCAAAGCCGATGCGGGCGGAGGCAAAGATGCCCTCGAAATAGCGCGCCAACCCCAGGCCCTCGCAGGTCCGGTCCAGATGCCAGCCCCAATTGGAGACGATCGCCAGACGATAGCCGCGCGCGCGAAGGGCGTCCAGGGTCGGCCGGACGTCATCGTAAACGCGATAAGAGTTCGGATGGCTGAACAGGTCATACGAGCGACTGGAAATGGCTTCGATCTGCTCGGTGATGCCGATCTGGGTCAGCACGCGCCGGTCTATCTCCAAGATCCATCGCCGGTCCGCTTCCTCGGAAGGGTGCTCCCAGATCATCGGCTCGCTGGTCACTACCTGGCCCCACACGGCGTTCATGGCTGCTTGCAGGTCGGGCATCGGCACCGCCCGGCCGGTCACGTCGCGGATCGCCTGGGCCATGAGCGCTTCCGCTGACGGCACGATCTCCACCAGGGTCGCGCCCATATCTAGAAAAACGGTATCGTAACGCATAGGGTTTCCTCCTGAGATTCTGGCTGGTTCAAGGCTGTATTGTACCACATCCAGCCCAAAAGTGAAACGAGGGCGTGACTGCCCAGGCATAGAGAACCAGGACGCAGATTTCGCAGATGTGGCGCAGATGAACGCAGATAAACAGAGAAAATCAGTGTCAATCAGCGCGCATCTGCGTGCATCTGCGTTCTACCGGCCCACCGGCTGAGCAGATGTTCTAAATCCCGTCAAGTACTGGAACCTTAAAATCTTGAATAGCTGGGGGCCTTCGCCCCGGGGGTTCAA
>FWPV01003810.1_pt1 | contig 33389 bp, 29 predicted proteins | sample 2228371 | NCBI WGS metagenome assembly FWPV01 (sample SAMEA103939776, study PRJEB20133) | metagenome
TTGCCTTTATCTGCTAGCGTCGCTTAGGGCCGCAATGCGCGCCGAGTGATGATGGCAAATCGCGACGGCCAGGGCATCGCTGACATCATCCGGCTGAGGGGCTTTGCCTAGGCCCAGCAGGATGCACACCATTTGCTGCACCTGCGTTTTATCCGCCCCTCCGTAGCCTGTAATGGCCTGCTTGACCTGGAGCGGCGTGTACTCGACGATGCGCACGCCGGATTCGGCCAGCGTGAGCAAAGTAACCCCCCGCGCCTGCCCCACCGACATGGCCGTGCGCGCGTTGGTGCTAAAGAAAAGCTCCTCCACTGCGGCCACATCGGGGCGATACTCGGCCAGTATCGCAGCTAATGCCCGATGGAGTTGCACAAGCCGCTCGGCGATGGGGTTTTGGGGTAGCGTGCGAATCGCGCCATAGGCGAGCGGCACCAATCTTTGGTTATCCTCTCGCACAAGCCCATAGCCGGTGATGGCCAGGCCCGGGTCGATCCCTAAAACTAACACGGCGATCGCTACGCGGCTTGCGATTCGTACTTGCTGATCAGCTCGTCCGATATATCCAGGTTCGAGAAGACTTCTTGCACGTCGTCCAACTCTTCGAGCGCCTCGAGCAGCTTCATGTTTTGTAGAGTGTCTTTCTCATCGAGGGTCACGGTGGTGTTGGGTTTCCAAGAAAGCTGCGCGTTGCTGATCTCGTAGGATTCGGAGAGCTTTTCCTGAACCGCCTTGAAATTCTCCGGCTGTGTGTAAACCTCCACGATCCCTTCGCCGATCTCGACATCCTCGGCTCCGGCGTCAATGGCCTCCAGCGCGATCTCCTCAGGGTCATTATCGCCGGGGTTGATGGCCAAATAACCTTTGCGGGTGAACATCCAGGCCACGCTACCCCCCGCACCCAAGTTGCCGCCGTGTCGCGTAAAGGCGCGGCGCACGTCGGAAACGGTGCGGTTCTTGTTATCGCTGAGCACGCGCACCATGATCGCCGTGCCATGGGGCCCGTATCCCTCGTAGATGCTCTCCTCGAGCGCGGCGGAGTCTCTTAGCTCTCCCGTGCCGCGCTTGATGGCGCGTTCGATATTTTCCTTGGGCATGTTCGCCTGCTTGGCCTTTTCCAGAACCAAGCGCAGGCGGAAATTGGCTTCGGGGTCTGGGCCACCTTCGCGCGCGGCGAGGGCCAACTCGTGGCCGAGCTTGGTAAATAACTGACCGCGCTTGGCATCTGCAACGCCCTTGGCGCGTTTAATGGTAGACCATTTGCTATGGCCAGACATCTCTTACCTCCTGGTTACCTCCTGACGATGCTCTGAACGGAATTATACTATCAGCAGGCAAATCGGACAACTACGCTAGCCGTCCTCTTGCCCTTCGCCCGGCGAGGCAGGAGGGGGATGGTCGGATAAGACATCGGGCGCATCCAGAACGACGCGCGTTCTTCCGCCTCCCTCGGATGGGCCGACGATGCCCATTTTCTCGAGCTGATCCATCAAGCGCGCCGCGCGCGGATAGCCGATGCGCATCTGGCGCTGCAAAAAGGACGCGGAAGCTTGGTTATGTTGGCGCACCAGAGCGATGGCCTGCTGCAAAAGCTCGTCGTCGGCGTCGTTTTCCGCGGGCATGTCTTCCCAAGGGGCGGGTTGCGCGATCGGCCCGGGCGACGGTTGCGCGTTGCGCCAAAAGGCCACCAGGGCGTCCAACTCTTTATCCAACACGTAGCATCCCTGGATGCGCTGTAGCTTGGACGCATCGGGGGCCATGAAGAGCATGTCGCCGCGCCCTAGCAGTTTCTCGGCGCCCGGCGTGTCCAGGATCACACGCGAATCAACCTGCGACGTCACGGCAAAGCTGATGCGCGCCGGAAAGTTGGCCTTGATCAGTCCCGTAACGACATCCACCGAGGGGCGCTGCGTGGCGATGACCAGGTGGATGCCCGTCGCGCGCGCCATCTGCGCCAGGCGGCAGATCGTGCGCTCCACATCCTCCGGCGCCGAGAGCATCAGGTCGGCCAATTCATCAATGACGACCACGATCATCGGCAGCGGCTCCAAGCCCTTGCTTCTGGCGAGCTTATTATAGGCTGCCAGGTTGCGCGCGCCCGTCTCGGCGAATTGCTTGTAGCGGTGCTCCATCTCGCGCGTCACCCAGCGCAGGGCCACGATCACCTTTTCGATGTCCACCACCACCGGCGCGATGAGGTGCGGGATGCCGTTAAATCGAGATAGCTCGACGCGCTTGGGGTCAATCAGCAGGAATTTCAATTGCGAAGGCGGATTGAAGAACAAAAATGAGGCCACGATGGCATTCAGGCAGACGCTTTTGCCCGATCCCGTAGCGCCCGCCAACAGCAAATGGGGCATAGAGGCCAGATCGGCCACGACGGGCTCGCCCGAGACGTCGCGTCCCAGCGCAAAGCGCAAAGGCGAGCGCATCTTGCGGAATGCGTTAGATTCGAGCACGCCCCTCAGCCCCACCACGGATTTGGTCGCGTTGGGCACCTCGATCCCCACCAGCGATCGCCCGGGCACGGGGGCCTCGATGCGGATGGGCGCCGCGGCCAGCGCCAGCGCCAGATCGTTCGTCAGCGAGAGGATTTTGCTGACGCGAATCTTGAAGCGCCGTACGGTCCCATCGCGGTCGAGCTGCTCGACATAGCCCGGCTCGACGCCGAACTGCGTGACCACCGGCCCGCGATGCCATTCCATCACTTTGGCGGGGATGCCGAAAGCTGCCAGCGTTTCCTCGATGATCTGCGCCTTGAGGCGCGCATCCCCTTCGTCGCCGCCGTCGGCCTGGTCGGGGGCCAAAATATCCAAAGGCGGCAACCCGCCCGCGGGCCGCGCGGGGGGCGCCTCCGCCGGAGTAGGTCGTGGCGCAACGGGCGTTCGCGGCAGAGGGGCCGGCCTATGCGTCGGGGCAGGGGAAGATGATGTAGAAGGCTCCGGCTTGGTGGCGCGCCTCGGTTGCGGCGAGGGCGCAGGCCCGGAGGGCAACGTCGCGGCTTGCGCCCTACGCTGCGCCCGTGCGGATTCGATGCGCGAGCGCAGCCGCACCAAGGCCCTCCGCACGCGCCAGGCCAGCGCGCGCCAAGACAGGCCCGTCAACATAAAGGCTCCGAGCAACGTCGGGATTGCCAAGATCAGAATGCTCAGCGGCCTGCCCAGCAAAGGCACGAGCAGTTGCCACCACATCCACCCGATATAGCCCCCATAGCGGCCGGCCCGCGCCAGATCCAACGCCGGCTCGCGTGCCAGGACGTGCAGCAACCCCAACCCGCAGAAAAAGAAAACCTCGAACCCGACGACGGCCTGCCATCGCGGCGTGAACCGCTCGCGCAATGCGTTCCAAAAGAGCAGGAGCAGGCCGCCGAGCACCATAAACAACCCGACGGGATACGCGCCGACCCCAAAGATTTGCCGCAGCACCAACGACCAAGCGTCGCTGAGCTTGCCCTGATTGTGGGCGAGCAAGGCGATCAGCGTCACCATGCCCACCCCGATCAAGACCAGCCCCCAAAACTCGCGTTGCACGAGCCAATTTGCCGCCCCTCGCGCCGTTTCCGGCTCCGAGGGGCGTCGGTTGACCGAGGGATATCCGTTGCCGGTCTTTTTGCGTGACATCTACCACCACGCGATCTCGAAAGCTATGCCTGGTTTGCTTGCTCTGCTTGGCGTATGCTAAGCCCGAGACGGTGATTCGCGCCGTCAATCTGTAAAATGCGCACGCGCACCTTATCACCCATGCGCAAGGCCTCGCTGGGATGCGATATCTTGACCTGCGAAATCTCGGAAATGTGGATCAGGCCCTCCAGGCCTTCCTCGATGCGCGCAAAAGCGCCAAAGTCCACGATATTGGTGATCGTGGCCTCGACGATTTGCCCCACATGGTACTTGCTGTCCACGAGAGTCCACGGATCAGTCTGCAGCCGTTTGAGGCTCAGGGCGATGCGATGGTTCGCCCGATCCACGCTGAGCACACTGACCTTGACCCTTTGCCCGATGCTCAATAGCTCGCGGGGATGATCAATGCGCCCCCACGATAGCTCGGAGATGTGCACCAGGCCGTCTATCCCGCCCAGGTCTATGAAAGCGCCGAAATCGCACAGGTTGCTTACGTACCCATAACGCACATCGCCCGGTTGGATCTCGTTCAAGAGGCGCTCGCCATCCTTCGGCCCCCACAACGTCGCACGTTCGGAAAAGACCAGCCGGTTCCGCCCACGGTCCAGCTCGATGACCTTGAGCGCCAACTCCTCGCCGACCCAATGGGCCAGTTGCTCCTCGCGTCCCTCGTCGTCTTCAAAGACGGGCACTTCTTTGAGCTGAGAGGCGGGCACAAACCCTTGGAGTTCGTTCCAACGTACCAAAAGCCCGCCGCGGTTCCATCCCGTCACGATGCCTCGCACCGTCTGGCCTTCCTTGAAGATGCGCGAGGCCGACTCCCAAGCGGCGTCCAGCTCAGGCGAAGGCTGCCGATAGGGGTGGTGCACTGCCAGAAAATCGTTCGCCGGATGCTCTGCCGGATGATGCCATACCTCGGTAGGCAGGGGATCGGGCTTGTATTGCTCCTCCATCAACGCTTTGTAACGTCGCAAAGCCTCTTCCAAAAAGTGTGCAAGTGACTCCAAGCTATGTTGACTAGCGATCATTCTACCTTCTTCTCCCAGTTCCGAACCCTATCATGAAAATCACTGACTCATCTGATTGCCAAACGATACGGCTTTGCTTCTGCGCCGACGAAACTAGGTTGTCTCCGAAATATACCCGCGAAATGGCCTGCAGAAAACCTCCTCTTCCGCCGTGATCAGCCCCATTTGCCGCAGCGTCTCGCCTATGCCTTGATCGGCCACGCCGTGGCCGCGTGCTATGGCGCGCAGGGTCTCCCTCTCGTCCGGTTTTAGCCACGCCCAGATGCGCTCAAAGGCGGGCCGCGCCTCATGGGCGAACTGGCGTGCGATCCTCGCATGATCGGGCGCCCCGCCATGGACGAGCGCTTCGTGATAATGCCAACAAGCCAACTGCAAAAAATAAGGATATCGGCCTCCCAACTCCACAATTCGAGAGACGAAAGGCGTCAGATCAACGCCTGACCTGGCCGAATTAGAGGCGATGAAATCGCGCGTTTCTTCGTCGGTAAAGGCCCCCACGTGTAACGGCGTAAAGATATTCGGAAACGGCGATTTGGCCAGATCAATACTGCAGCAATCGTACAAATAGCGATGGGTCGCCGTGATCAGCATCAGGTTCGAGTCTGCCGCCAGGCTTCGCAGCGTATCGAGAAGCGCGTCAAACCCCTCGTTGAGCCCGATATGCTCAAAGTCGTCGAACAAGAACACGATGCGGGCGTGATACAACCCCGATAGCGTAGCGATGAGCCTACCGTTCAACGCGCGCCAATTCGGCACATTAGGCACCGGACGATCCGGCGCGAGGCGCGCCAAAAGAAAGCGCAGCAAAGGGAGGGGGTCGTCATACAGGCGACTATCTACGTGCACTAGTTTCAGATCGTTTGTCGCAAGGCGACACTTGGACGAGAACTCGTCCGAAACGATATAGCTCAAGAGCGAGCTAAGGCCTGCAAAAGGCCCTCCCACAAATGAAACACATGCTTTACCCGGCGTCCGAATAAAAGTGAGTACCGATTCTAGCTGGGCCGCGCGACCGAAAAATGCCGTGGGGTTCTTGATGCAAGAACGGTGGCTATAGGGATTGCTGACCATCTGCACTATGGGTAATCATCTCCGCTCAGACTATGAACGCGCAAAGGTTATCACGTTTTGGGGTTCCCGCTGCCAAGCGTCAATCCGCGGCCGTGGACGGTAATGATATACTTCCAGGGCTTGCCCTCCGGTTCGATCCTGCGACGCAAGCGCGTGACCAGTTGGGCGATGCGTTGATCGTCCACGCTATCAATGACGCGCTGTTCCTCTTCGGCGCTATAATCCTCCGCCCACACGGCCCGAGCGATTTCGTATGCGTCACAGATTTTATCTGCGTTATCCCACAACAGCTTCAACAACCGATACTGGTGTTTGGTCAAGGGTGGATCAAGCACCTTCCCATTCAGATACACGTTTCCCGAATCTTTGTCAAGCCACAACCCTTTATCGGATTGGGGAGGAGGCGGCTCCGCGGGCTGGCCGGCTTGGGTCGTGCGTTGCTGCCGGACGAAATCGGCCAACACCTCGGAGGCGATGCGCCCATCGGTTACATCCCCCCTTTGTTGAAGCTCCCATACGGCGGCGCGCTTGACATCCTTGGACCCTTGCGCCAAGAGCCACAGGGCTTGGCGCTGCTCTTCGTTAAGGTAATGCCCCCACATAGACGTGAAAAACGGGCGCACCTCGCTTTCGAAGCGGTGTCGAATTTCGCTCCACGCCTGCGCGTCGAGTCGGCCCCGTTCCAACCAGGTGGTGAAGCAATAATGGCAAGCGATCTGCACAAAGTAGGGATAGTAGCCCGCCATGCTGACGATCTCGGAGCGATGCTCTCCTAACGACAAACCGCTGATGGCCGAGGTGCGCGCGAGGAAATCGTCCAGCTCGGCAGGCTCAAAGGCGCCGAGCTCGACCGTCTTGAAGATGTTATGAAACCCGGAGGTTCTCGTCTCCGGTGGGCAACACTCCGCCAAGCGTCGGCGCGTAGCCACCACCAGGGTCAGAGGATAATGGGTGCACAGACCCCTCAGGAACACAAAAAAGTCGGGGGTAAAATTCGCGTTGTAGGGTATTTCCTCGAACTCGTCCACAAGCAAGATGAGATGATGATCTCCCAACGCGTTCAGCGCGGCGCGCACGTTCGACTCGCTCAGCGGCGTTTGACGCATCTCCACGGGCAGGTTCGGGCAGGATGCTTGGGCAAGCCGAAAGGCTTCTTCGAAAAAGCCCGCCGGCTCGCGCGACATGATCTGCGTATCGAGGAACACATAAACCCTGTCGCGGCTGGAGGCGTCATACTGCTCGCGGACTTGGTCCGCAAGCAGGTGCAAGAGCAGGGATGTCTTGCCGCTGCGCCGTTCGCCAACGATGTTGATACACACCCGTTTGCGGATGCTATCAAAGATATCCCACAGTTGGCGCTGTCGGCCGTAGAATTGCGCGGGATCGCGGATCGGACCGGCGAAACAATACGGATTGACGGGTAGAGATGGCGGGGTCAGATTTCTTCCTCCTTCATCAAACGCAACAGAATCTCGTTTTGACGCAGCCACATACGCACCAATCCCATCCTGAACGAGTAGCGCAACTGCTGGCCGATGCGCATCTCGGCGATCAAGTCGCGCTCTCGGAGTGTCACAAGTGCTTCCATGAGGTCATCCCTGGGCCTGCTGAGGCCGTATTGCTCCAAGACGCTGACGATATCGCCCAGGGTGACCCACACGCGCACATCGTCGGTGGCGTTCGCCAGAGCGGCCAGCACCAACTGTTCCGTTTCGCCCAAAAGCCTGTAGATGCTGTTCTTGATGTTGCCCGTCGCGTCGTGCACCACGTTCTGGATGACCAGCTCTAGGTCCATCAGTTCCACATAGTTGCGTTTTTCGTTGCGCGCCACCTGGACCAGCCCATCGCAAATAAGCTGCACAAAATAGGGATGGCAGGCGGTGACGGCTTGGATCTTGCCCACCACCAGGGGATGATAAGAGAGCAGCCCTTCGACCGGCTTGCGAATCAAGTCCTCGACCTCTTTGGGCTCCAGATAGCTGATCTTGCGCACCTTGACCATGTTAAAGAGGATCGAATCGAAATCCTCTTGCATGCGGCGCACCTCGTACGCGCCGGTGAATAGAAACGTGATCGCGTTGGAGCTCTGAATGACGCCGCGCAAAAAGTCAAAGATGCTGGCATCGAAAATCCCGGCGTGCACCTTGGACATGAGCGCGCCGAACTCGTCCAGCATCACTACGACGCGGCGCTCCCCCAGCCGCTCGTCGAGCAGGGCGCAAAAGGCGCGAAACGCGGTAAAAGGGTTGGCCTGGTATTTGTCCCAATCGGGATCCTCGAGCTTGAATCCCTCGCGGTTCAGGCGGATCACAATCTCCGAGGCCAACTGGAAGAACAGCTCCGCGATATTGTTGATGTAACTGTAGAGCTGCAAGTCAAAGAGCAGGTAGATATGATTGGGCGATGGCGGGTTGCGCTGCAACTGCCACAGCACGGACGTTTTCCCCATGCGGCGCTCGCCATAAAGCAACAGGGCGTTCATCTGCGTGGTGCTGCTCACATTGTCGCGCACCCAGGCAAAGACATCCTGGCGACCGAAGAACATCTCGGGCGTCTTGATCGGGAGGCCGGCGATGTAAGGGCTGCTTACGATCGGGATATAGCCGCTCGGCGCGGCCGTAAAATCAACATGACAACCAAAGGGCTGCGTGATGCCTTCGCGCTCATCATCGTCATAGCGGATTTCGACCACCAAATCTACGCTGGCCGCGCCGCCGGGGGCCACGCCGATCTCCACCTGGTACATCTCGCCGATGCCCAGCGGTCCCAGGTTTCTGCGTTCTCCCCCGATGATCTGTACCGCCTGTGGGGTGGCCGGTCTAACGAACAAAACCAGGTTGCGTGCGGCGCTGTCGCCCGTATTCAGGATGCTGAAGACGATAGTCGTCGTGAGTTGCCCGGGGCGCAGCGGCAAACTGGGGGTGAGCAGGGAAATGCCCAACGAGGCGCGGCCGCGCAATTGTTTGATCGCCTCGGAGATGGCGCGATCCCATTGCGTGATGACCTTGTCAAAAAACACGCGCTCGAACGGCAACGTCGTACTTTGCGTCATATACTCGAGCTGGCGCAGCCGATCTACGGAGCTTAACAAGGCGTCGCGTTGCGCCTCGCGGCGGGCGAGCGTGCGATACAGTTTGACGTTCTCGACGATGCTCTTGAAACCCCACAGGATGTTGCGAATGTGAGGCCGGAACCACTCCTCAATCTCGCCCACCCAGTCAAAGAGATCCTCACAAGTGCCGATCTTCTCCAGATCTTGTATTTGGCCCAAGGTGTGCGCAGTGGTCAGAGAGCGATGCAACTCTTGGCCATGTTGCCACCATCGCAGCGGACGAGTCAGGGCAAGGATCTCTTCCGGCGACAACAGGTTGCCGCCCAATCGCGCATAGGCGCTGGCCAACCCCAAAAGGTTCTCCTCGTCGGGACGGGCGGTAGCGCCGATGCGTTCCAAGGCTTTCCAGATGGCTTCGCGCACCTCCGCACGGGTATCGGGATCGTGCAATTTGGCCACCATAGGCTCCACGCCTTTGGAGCCGAACCTGGATAGGGCATTGGTCCCCGCCTCGCGCAAGGCCGGTTCCTGGATGGCGTCAAAAAGGACGGGCAAGGCGCTCGGGTCGCCGATCGCGCCGAGGGTGTCGATCGCCGTCCGGCGCAACGTCGAGGGGCCGTCCGCTTTGACGATCTCCAGCAAGGGCGGCACCGCGCTCGCGTCGCGAAAATCTTCGAGATAGCGCACCGCGTTCAAGCGCACGCCGGGGTCGGGGTCGTTCAGGGCCTGGATCAAAGCGGGAGCAACTTGGCATTCGCTGCTGTTCCTCAGAACCTCCAGCGCCCGTCGCCGCACCTCAAAGCGCGCATCGTTCAACAGTGCCTGCGTCAACGGCTGCACGGCCGGCTGGCCGATGCCCTGTAGGGCGCGCACTGCCGCGTTGCGCACCTCGGGTGCGTTGCCGCCGATGGCCTCGATCAGGGGTTTGACCGCCGGCGCGCCGATTTTGACCAAGGCAGATACCAGCCCCGCGCTGATGACGGCGTCTCTCCCTTCTAGGGCGGCGATCAAGGCGGGGATGGCCGGGCTGCCGATGTTGGCGACTGCCTCCACGTAATCTTCCACGTCGGTGCTTCGGCTGAGAAGATGGTCAATCAGAATGGGCAGGGCGCGCTCGTCGCCTAGAAGCCCTAGCAATTTGGCAATCCGGCTCCTCTGGCCGGTCTGCAATCTACGGCTTTCGATGGCCACGGTGAGCCATGGGGCGGCCGGACGGCCGATCTGGCTTAAGGTCTCCTCGGCAAGGCGAACCGTTTCCGGATGCTCATCCCCCAAAGCGGCGATCAGTTGCTGGACGACGGGCTCCAGCAGCTCCTCGGATTGTCCCAGCCTAAAGAGCGACTTGGCCGCCGCCTCGCGCACGCCTTTGTGGGGGCTGCGCAAAGCGCGCGCCAGAACGGGTATCCCATGGGGCGAGGGCACATAACCCAAGGCCCAAACGGCCTGTTGGCGCACTTGGGGCTCGGTGTCCCCGGCGACGGCGCCCCCCAGCGCGGGGATGGCCCACTCTTGGCGCAATCTCCCCATGGCCAGCGCAGCATAGCGGCGCGTTTGGGGGTCGGGATCCCGCATCAGTCCGATAAAATACTCTCTGTGGGGCCTGCGCTCCATGCCCGAGATCTCGACCGCGGCCCTTTGCCAGTATTGGGCCGCTTCGTCCTCAAAGAGCGCCAGGAGCCGCTGCCTGATCAGGGCGCAGAACGCCGAGTCGTTACAAGTCGGCAGCTCGGCGACACACCCGGCCAATAGGAACCACTTGTAAGGCTCGGTCTGACAGCGATCGGCCAACTGATGTAGAAAAGGCATTGGGTCGGGCAAGAGGCTGGAGACCGCTACGATCGTTTCTTCCCACCAGGGCGCGTCGGCCACGGCCAACAGCTCGTCGGTGCGACCTTGCTCCACGATCCATTGGGCCGCCAGATAATTTTGCAGCACCGGCGACAAGAAAGCATAGCTCGGCATCCCGTTGTCCAGCGGGTACAAGATACCGCATTGCCACGTCAGCCCTTCGAACAGCTCCTCGACGCGGGCGCGCTCCGCGCTCGGCCATTCCGCGGCCATCAGGCGGATGATCTCCGAGCCGTCCAGCGTTGTGCACTCTCGCCGCTGCATCGCGTACGCGATGGGCCGCAAGGCGCGCAACTTGTCCTGCAAGCTGAAGCGGCCGGACGTACCTTCACGAGGCCAGCCCTCGAGCAATATTTTCAAACAGGCGTCGTAAAGCGTCGGCAAGCGCGCGGCGCGCGCTGTTGCGCCCTTCAAGCCGCGGCACATTGCCGCCAGCATCAGCGGAATCTGGGCCAGGCGCGTTAGGCCCTCGCTGCGTTCGCAGGCCGCCAGGATCGCGTATGCGCCCTCCGATTGCTCGCCCAGATAACGGTTGACGCATGCCGGAATATCCTCGCTGGCCGTGCCTTTGAGGCGCAGGACGGTGAAATCGGGCAAGCGCACCGGCGCGGACACACAGCGCATGGCCACCACCCAGATATTTTGCCGGTACGTGGCCACCATCTCTGCGATTTGGGCTTGTTTATGCGCGTCGCGCACGCGCTCTAGGCCGTCAAGCAAAAGGATGCATTGTCCGGCCGAAAGGCGCTGCCGCAGGAAATCCCTCGCGCCCGGAAACCCGTGGCGTGCCATGCTCTGCAAAAAGAACTCTTCGAGCGTCTCGCGGGCGCGATCGAACGCGCTCAGATCCACCAAAAGCGGCATCAGCTCGTTCACGGTCTGACCGAAAAGACTGAAGGTCAATCCGCTCACAAAGGTCTGATCCAGCCGACCGGCGAACTCCCAAGCCAACGAGCGCAAAAGGGTGCTCTTGCCCGAACCTATCGGCCCCGTAATCAGCAGGCGCGGCGAGAGAGAAAATGCCCCCCAAATCCTTTGCGCTTCCTCAGGATGATCGGGCGTGTACAACAAAAGGGGCGCATAGCCCTCCTCCATCGTCGCCGGAGGCAGCCCTTCGAGCACCTGGAGCGACGATACGGACTCGGACAAGGATTCGATGTACCGTTTATAATAACGGTCGGGCATGTAGGACGCGACCAGCGGGGCAACTCTGGATTCGAGTCGCTGGGCGAGGCCCTCGAGAAGACCCTTACGAGATCGTTGCTTTGGGGGGGATGCGCTCATGGTCTTGTCTTCCCTCGAAGTTTCGTCATCTCTAGTATAGCATCCCTTTTGACTTTTGGCAATGGGTTGCGTCATATTTTTGTCAAAAATTTCTCATAAAAAGAGTACCTGATCGTCCAGCATTGTGCGGCAAAATGTGGTTAAATAAAGGCGAACTTGAGCAGACTCGTGTAATAAATAGACCGCCGCGCTCTCGGGCTATTGACAAATGGAACATTATGCTCTATTATGAATTATAGCCCCTACAATTTCAGCCATTTCAATGCAAGGAAGAAGAGTGCCAGATGAAAGTCCTTGTGGCCACCAAGGAGCGTCGGGTCTTTGACATCCTTCGAGATACGCGCGATGTAGAGCCTGTCTTCGCGCTCGATACCGGCACCATCTACGAGATGATCCCCAGCGTGCAGCTCGGTATCGTGGATTATAGCGATCTGGTCGCGCAGCCCTATTCTGAGGAATTCATGCGCAGCTTGCTGGGGAGCTTGCCTTTCAAAGTGTATAGCTCGAGCGAATTCCTGGCATCTCCGCAAACCTTGCTGAAGGCAGATGCCCCGCTCTACGGATACAAATTGCCCCCCAAACGCACCGTCGTCTTTACGTCATACGCAGGCGGCACCGGCAAAACCACGCTGGCCCTGGATACGGCGCTTCGTTTTGCCAGTCGCACCAAAGCGTACTTGCCGCTTCCGACTGCGCTTTTCGAGTTTGTGTACGGCGGCTCGGCGTTACAAGCCCTCGTGGGGCGCGGACGGCCCACGTTGTACGATCTGGTGCTGCAGCCCGAGATGAATCCCGGCCAATTCCAGGGAGTCACGCTGTACCCTATGGATTACGATCGCGTCAAGACGCTCCCCGTGGACCAGGTGATGCGCTATTGCCGCGATCAAATCGCCAACCATGTATTGACGGTGATTGACACCATTTGGCCGGCCCATCCCGCGCTGCTGGCCATGGCCAGGGAGGTTGATTTGTGGATCGTGGTGACGACGCCGCGCATTGACGCGGTGGAGAATGCCAGAAAATTGCACGGCGATCTGGCCCTCGCGCATGGCGACGAAAAGGTGATCATCTTGGTGAACAAGATGGGCGGCTTGGCGGACTCTTTGGCGCTGATGGGCATCAAGCGCCCCATCGAGATTAGGGCGCGCTCAGAGGGCGCAAAGCTTGACGGGGAAATGGGCCGCGAAGTGCTCGGTTACGTGTACGGATCCCTGTGGCGAGAATACGAAAGGGGCAGGCGGGCGCGGCCGAGCCTGTTGCGAAGATTAAAGACCCGCGAAAGTAAGGGCTGATCCCATATCGCTCAGCCTTGAGAGAGGATCGTTGGAGGGGAAATGGTCGCTGGACAAGTCCTTCGAGTTCTGGTAGCTACGCAGAATAAGGACGTCTATGCTGCTCTGAGAGCCTATGAGGATGTGCGCTACGATATCGCCCTTTACACAGGGGATATTAAAGAGCAGCTCCAGCGCCTCAATCCGCAGCTCGTCATCATTGATGATGAGGATATCGTCGAATACCCCATTACGCGCGACCAGGTGCGCCAGGAGATCAACCAGAAATTCCCGGGCCGCAACTTTAGCAGCGACGACTTTTTGGCGGACCCGGAAGGCAAACTGAACGAAATACGCAGGGGCAAGGCGGGCGATATGTACGTGATGCGCCCGTTCCACCTGGCCTTTGTCTCCTATGCCGGCGGGGTGGGGAGGACGACCCTGGCGTTTGATACCGCGCTCTATTACGCCAACATGGTCAAAGCCTACAAGGAAAAGAACAGGCAAAATATCCAAGTCCAGGCGCAGATCAAAGCCCAAATGGGTGAAAAACCCGCCGTGTTAATCGAGCTGACCTATGGTGTTTCCGCCCTGCTCGCGCTGACGGGGCTGGAGATGCCCTCGCTGTACCAACTTGCCACACAGCCCGACGCCAAAGTGCAGGAGTTTAAGGGCGTCACCTTGATTCCCATGGATTACGATAATGTGCGCATGCTCTCGCGCGACCTGGTGGATGGGTATTGGGAGCGGCAGATGGCCCTTCACGGCCTCACGGTGGTGGATTGCATCTGGCCGCACGGCAACGCCGAATCGCTCAAAGACGATATTGACCTGTGGGTCGTCGTCGCCTCGGAACGCCAAGATGCCATTTTGAACGCCCTCAAGCTGCGCGACGAGCTGATCCAAGAATTCGGCAGAGATCGGGTTTGGCTGCTCCTCAATCAACATACAACCAAAGGCGCGGGCAGCAGGGTTGTGGGCGAAGCCAACGAGATCCATTGGGATATCGTTCTGAGCCCTGTGAGGCGGCCCGACGAATTTCGCGGCACCCTCGGGCGCCAAATCCTATCAAAAGTATTCCATCCCGTGTGGGAGAATTACGATAAACCGCGTTAGAATCCGTCCGGTCGCGCCAGGGCGTGCAACCACGCCGTGACCGGTATACGCTGGGAGGAAAAATGAGCCGAAGATTGCTTTTGCTGCTTGCCATAGCGGGTTTGCTGGCCGTCTTGGTGCTTTATCTGCAGATTCGCAAGCCCGCATCATCCGAGGCGGCCCGTCCTGCGGCCGAATCGGTGCCCGTCGTGGTGGCCAAGCGCGATATCCCGCCCTTTACTCTGCTCAGCCCTGAGGATGGCGAAACCAAGAGCCTTCCGGCCGGCCAGGCGATTGACGCATTCGGCGGCCTGGAAGACCTTGTGGGGCGGATCACGACCACCGAGATCCGCCGCGGCAACGTGATTCGCCAGTCGAACACCTTGCTGCGCGACAAGAACTGGGTGGATGGAGAGATGCTCGTCTTTAGTCTCGACGTGCCCACGTCGCGCGTGGTGGGCGGGCAACTGCGCCCCGGCCATTACGTGGATATCCAGGTGACCAAGGCCGGCACCACCGCCGGAGCCAGCGAGGCGCTCTGGCTGGCGCGCAATTTGTGGGTGGTGGGCGTCCAACAGCGCTCGGGTGAAGAGCCGAGCCGCCCCACGGTTACCATTCGCGATGCTCCCGTCCTGCCGACCGAGACCCCTAGGCCGGGAGGGGGTGGCTTGGGCTTTGCCACCGGGCCGTCAACCGCAGGGGGCGCGCGCGGCGCGGCCAACGTGATCGAGATCGCCGCGCACCGCGAAATCGCCCAGATGATCAGCGAATACGTCGGCGCTCGACAATATGAGCCGTGGGTTTTCGTCCGCCCCGCGCAGATAAGCGACCTCACGGGCCGCATTGACGGCACCGTCAGGCTGTATTATGTGGATGACAGGGGCGGTGTGCTCACCAAGGAGCTGCCCAAAGGCCTGGACGGGGTCAAGATCACGCTGCGCAACGAGGACAAGGGCGAGGAAAAGACCACCACCACGGCCAGCGGCGGCAAATTCTTCTTCGATGGCTTGGCGCCCGCGCATTATCGCATCAGCATCGTCAAAGACAAGACCCTGGAGGCCTATACCCCCGCGTCGCCGGAGCAGCTTCTGCACACCGTCGTGGCCGGGCAGAACCTGCACGTCGCTTTCGAATATCGGGCGATGGCGCCGGCCACCACAACCGGCCCCGGCGCAGGCCTCGTGGCCACCGCGGCTCCGACGCCCGTGGCCCCAACCCCCACCAGCGCGCCTACCCCGGCCTCGGCGGTCGCGCCGCCCCCGGGGGCGCCGTGTGGCGATGTGTACATGAGCGACCGTGAAAAAGGCCCCGAGATGATCGGTTTCCCCCTGGGCATCAAAGAAGTATGGGCGGCCGTGGTGCTTAAAGATTGTGCCGGCGACACGCCTTATACGCTGCGGGTCCTATGGCCGGGGGGCGAAAAAGAGGGCAAGGTCATCGCGACGGGCCGCAAGGGCGCCGACGAGGTCGTATGGATCAGAATCCCCGCCCAGCAGCATTGGGGATGGAACGAGTTCAAGGCCGGCCCTTACGCCACCACCTTACAGATCGGCGCGAACGGCCGCCAGGTGATCACCAAACCTTGGAGCGTGTCGGGAACTACCGGCGTCAGGCCGGAGCCCACACGCCCGCCCAACGGTCCTGTAACCGGTGGCGATTCTCAGCGACAGCGCTAGTGAACGTCAAGTGAGAAACCAAGATGTATACAAACGAATGGTATAACCACGTTACAACCCAGGTCCAGGATTATTTGGTCAAAAAAGAGGTGCCCGTGCCGCGCTGGCGCGACGTCCCGCGCTTGACCCCGCCGCTGCCGCCAGAAGTGCTGGCTTTTTACGCCTGGGTGATCCGCGCACTGAGCGAGCTGCGCGTCAACGTTGACGAGCGCGAGTTGCAGGACGTCACGGCCGAAATCGCCAAGCGCATCATCGGGCTGGGCGTGCTGCACCCCTTCCTTGAGACGGAAAACCTCGAGGAGATCATCGTGCGCAACGGCTTTGTCATGACCGAGCGCGACGGGCAAATCCAGGATGAGGGCTATTTGGCCGGCCCGCCTCCGGCCGGCGACGAGTACTTTTATCGGCTTTCGCGCCGCATCGCCGAGATGGAGGGCAAGGGCTTGGGAGGCAAGGAGCCGAAAATCAAAGTGGGCCTGCCCGACGGCTCGCGCTTTGCGGCCACCATTCCCCCGCTCAGCCGCGAGGGCACGGCCATCAACATCCGCCGCTTCTCGCGGCGCAAGCTCTCCATGGAGGACCTGGTGGCGCGCGGCAGCGCCGACCGCGAGGCCATTGATTTCCTGGCGGAAGTGGCCGCCTCGATGCGCGTCAGCGTAGTTTTCGCCGGCAAGCCCGGCGCCGGCAAGACGACCTGGCTGAACGCCTTTTCGCGGCACCTGCCCGCGCATGCCCAGGTGACCGTCGTCGAGACGTTTGACGAGCTGCGCCCGCAGGTGGAGCATTTCCATCACTTGGTCGTGGAAGAGGATCCCGTGGCCCTCTCCGATGCCATCAACTCCAGCGTGCTGCGCATGCGCCCCGATGTTTTGATGATCGGTGAGGTCGTCTCGCGCGAGGCGTATCAGTACGTCCTGGCCCTGAACTTGGGCATCGTCAGCCATACCACCACGCACGCCCAATCCGCGCGCATGGCCCTGGCGCGTCTGGAGAACCTGGGGCAGCAGGATATGGGGATCAACGAACTGCGCTCCGTCATCGGTAACAGCCCCTTGTTGGTCGTGCATCTGAACAAGGAATATCAGGCCGACCAGCGCAGGTACGTGCGCTTTATGAACGAGATGATCGCCGTGCAGGGCATCAAAGACGGCGAATATCAGATACGGGTGATCAAACGACGCCAAGGAAACGAGTACACGCCCTTGAGCGCGCGGCTTGAGGAGCTTTTCCCGCGATGATCGAGCTACTGATCCTGGTGCTTTTGGTGCTGGTGATCTATCTGGCGGTGGGCAAGGATGTGAACCGCGTTGCGCGCCCTCGCTTGCGCAACGTGCTGCGCAAATACCGAAAATATTTGACGCGCAACGTGGTCACTCCCGGCCTCATCTTCGGGGCGCTGGCGCTTTTGATGCGCGACATCGTGCTATCGCCGTTTTTGGTGGCCGTCGGGGCGTTCCTGGTGTACAACCGCCTGAAGCAGGCCATCGCCGAGTCTCAGCACATCACCCCGCGCATGGTGTCGCAATTGGTGCTGGCTTTTCGCGGCGCTTATCAACTCGAGCCGGCCGTCTTCAAGTGCCTGCTAGAAGCTGCCAAGCGGGTGGATGAGCCTTTGCGCAGCTTGGTGACCACCACGTCGGAGATCTTTTTCACGACATCGTCTACCCAGCGCGCCTTTGACGAGTTCCGCAAGCGCACAGATGATATGCTCTTGCACCAGTTTATCTACATCCTGGAGATGAGCGAGTCGGCCAGCGACGTCTCCACGACCGAGTCTTTGGACTCTTTTGTGGCGCGCTTGCGCCAATACGAAGAACTGCAGCGCCAGGTGGAGACCGGCCTGGCCAGCATCACCGGCCAGACGAGCTTTATCCAGGGCCTGGCGATCGTTATCGCTTTTGTCATCGCCTTGCTGCCCGGCCTGCGCAACGTGTACACAGGATCTTTGCTCGGTCGCATGGGCTATATGATCATTATGGCGATCATCACGGCTACGACTTATTATATTGACCGTCAAGTGCTCAAGTTGAAAGAGAAGACGCTATGATCTTTGTTGTCTTGGCGCTCGTCGTTGTGATTCTCTTGATCCCGCTGTTGGGGCTCGATTACCAACTGAAGCGCATCGCGCACTTTCAGCGTCGACGGGTCAAACATTCCAGCGCGGCGACGCTGTTGCCCATTTTCCAGGAGACCCAAAAGCGCAAGCTGAAGGTGCCCCTCACGGACGTGCGCGACTTTGTGATCACCCTACAATTGGGGACGTCCATGCAGGCCACCTTGACCGGCTCGCTGGATCGGGCGGCCAAGCAATTCGCCAATCGCGGCGTTTTCGGCGAGCGCCTTCAGCGCCAGGTCGAGGCGCGGCTGAGCAGCATGTCGCCGGAGGCCGTGCTCGAAGGATTGGTGGACGATTTCGATTGTCCACAGTTGGCGGACGTGCTGGAGCGCGTGCGCATGGCTTCCAGCGGCGGCGTCTCGTATCACCGCGTGTTGGGCGTCAGCGCCAGCGCCATCGAAAACGATATTCGCTCGGAGATCGAGAAGGAGATTCAGCGCGCGCCTATCCGTTTGACCCTGCCGATGGTGGCGGGCGTCTTCTTTCCCGCGTTGATTTTGGGGCTGATCCCCCTGATGTTGGCTGCCGTTCAGCAGATGGGCATGGGCGTGCGTTAATCAAGGTAGCGGGCTGTATCGGGTGATCTCGGGAGGTCCGAGAGGTGCAGCTTGACTATAATTGGGAGTTCATCAGTACGGAGGGAAAAGCATGTTGCAGGAATTGCGTTCGTTTCTCAAGGACGAGTCGGGACCGGAGTTGGTTGAGTGGGCCGTTGTAACCGTCATCCTGATCTTGGCCACCTTTGCGATCCTGTCGGCCATCGGTGGCGAATTGACGCGCATCTACACCGTGATCAGGGACACGCTTTCGGGCATCGGCAAGTAGGCTCATTCAGCCCCATCTTGCGCATGAGCAAGTCAGGGGAGGAAGCCTTTTTCCTTCCCTGCGAGCTCAGGCGGGTGTTTGGGAGCCGAACGTCGAACGGCCTTCTGAAGCGATATCTTCGAGGTCTTTCGCGTTCGGCCGACATTGGGCGATGCATGTGGCGTATGAAGAGGCCGGGCGATGGGCTATCCGATAAGGCGCGGGCGATGATGGGCCAGTTAAAGCGTTTCTACGCGGATGAGAGCGGTGCCGAGCTGGTCGAGCAAGCGCTGCTGCTCGTATTGGTTGCGCTTGTGGGCATCGGCGTCTTGATCGCCGTTCGCGACGCACTGACCGACAGGTTCATGACGATCCTGGGCGACCTGTTGGGCCTTCCCTAAGTCCGAGGGCCTATCTCGCACCTCACCTTGAGCGGGGCAGAAAATCCGATCTTGAACATTCCAATGCTCGTATCGAGTGAGTGGCTGTCCCTGGCCGTGAAAGTTGCGCTGACATTGTGGTTTGCCACGGTCGCGGTATGGGATCGCCTCAAGCGGCGCGTGCCTAACGGCCTCGTGTTGCCCGTGATGTTTGGCGCGTTGGCCTGGCAGTTCTTTGCCTGGCTGCGCGGCGCGCCGAGAGACGTGCTGGTTGCGTGGACGCTGACGGTTTTGCTCTTGTTTGTAGCGCTGGGGCTGATGGCCCTGGCGGAGCGGTTCGGCTGGCAGAGGAGCCGCCTTAACAGATTAGCGATTGCCGTTGTGCTCGTTGCGTCGGCCTGGCAGTTTTTGTCCTGGGTTGGCCGCGCGCCGAGCGAGGTGGTCTTTGTTCTGGTTTCTTGGTTCGTGCTTTTCATGATGTGGCGTGTACACATCTTTGGTGGGGGCGATACCAAGCTGCTGATGGCTCTATTCGCTCTTTTCCCCACCATCCGGTTCTTCATCCTGTTTGCATTGATCAAACTCATCGTCAGTATTCCCCTGCTGGTGCTCAAATATGCGCGCCAGGGAATACCCAACTTGCTTCCGAGTACACGCCCTCGCATCCAACTCGGTGGCGCGCTGCCCACAGCCGAGAAATTGCAAACCCAGGGCCAGCCGAATTGTTGGACGTTGGTTTTGCCGGGGGTGATCTATCTATGGTGGGTCTCGTGAAAAGCGAACGCGGCGCCATCCTTGTCCAAATTGCCCTGATGTTGCCGATCCTCATGATCGTCGTGGTCGGGGCCTTTGAGATCTGGAAGATCGTCAACATCAAACAAGCCCTCAACGAGGCGGCCTATGAGGGAGTGCGCGTCATCGCCATGCACCCTAATCTGCCGGATGCCGGTCGGGCGGCTGAGGCGTTGACGAGGCGCTATGCGCTCAGGAACCCGATCGTGGCGCAAGCGGTCGAGTCGTACGGTGGGACGCTGGACGTCATCGTGCGGGTGGGCGGCCGTCCGTTGTACGGCGAATGTGAGATCAATCGCTGCTGGTGCGGCGATACCGTCGAGGTGACGGTGCATCTCTCGAACTATCGCGTGGGCCAGGATTTGCGCGGCGGGCGAGCGGTGGGGCCGCAAACGGGTTGGTTCTCCTTTTTAGGGTTGGCAGGCACCCTCACGGCCAACGCCCCGGGCCGCGTGCTTTGCGAAACATGGAGGGACCCGCCTTTCGTGCCGTGCGATTAGTTGCCCAGGTAGAGGCCAGGTTGCGGTGGCAGATAAACGTTTTTCGAGGATTTGGCGCGTGATGCTGAACTGGCATAGCCCGCTCAAGCGGCTGGCGCGTGACGAATTGGGCGCCGAGCTGATCGAGTTCGGGCTGGTTCTGCCCATCCTGTTGGGGTTGCTGTGGACTTTTTTCCAGGCCTACCAGTTGGTCAGCTTGAAAGGCGCCGTCCACGCGGCCGTGGCGCAGGCAGCCCGCTACGTGACGACCTATGGCGCGCTTGCGGCCTCGCGCGACGAGTTGCGCAATCTGCGAGACCCCAACTTGGTGCTTCCAGACCCGCCCGAGGCGCAGCAGATCAAGGATAACGTGGACCAGATCATCGCCAGTTCGCTGGGACGTTTTACGGGCGTGGTGGTCGAGCCGCTCGCTTGGTATTCGGTGACGAATCGCCTTGACCCGTCTTGGGAAGGGAACATGGAGCTTATCGCCGATCCCGTCGCGTGGTTGGATAGCCTACGCTGCGTGGATCCGTATCCCCAATTTGCCCTGCGGCTCACGGTGCACATCCCCTGGCGCTGGGTGATTTTTGGCTATACCGCCGAGCCACCGCCGGAAACGGGGCAAATTCTCGACATCGTCGAATATGCGCAGGGCACCATCACCTGCTTCCCCAGGTGCAATTGTAACATGCTGAGAGCCTCGGTCGAGGATTGCAGCACCATGTATATCGAGTGGCAATTCGATCGCTGCAGCTATCGGCCCAATATCATCACCGTCGAGATCGGCGGGCAGTGCTGGGACGTGATCACTATTGATCGCCTGGAAGGCAACGTCACCATCGGCGTCCCCAGAGGCTCTTACGATTATCGCGTGACCGCTTGGAGTGGCACCCATGAAGCCTGTTATCTCGTGGACGAGTATTCGTGTCCTTTGCCCACGCCGGTGCCGGGCCCATAGCCCGAAGGGAGGTCGGAAAGGGGCGATGCGCAGGTTTTTGCGCGCCCAAAAGGGCGCTGCCCTGGTCGAATATGCGCTGGTGTTGCCGTTTCTGCTGTTGCTCTTTCTCGGCACGCTGGAGGTCTTTCGGCTGACCATGCTCAAGCAATCTCTGAGCACGGGCTTGCGCGAGGTCCTGCCCTGCTATACCCACAGCATGGATGGGGCCTATCTCGCGGATGCGGCCAATGTTCGATGCCAATCGAACCCGCTGGGGATTGACCACATTCGGGCGAGGCTGGCCCAAAGCCTCTTTGGCCTGCAATCGGGGTACGACCTGGCGATCACGACCGATCCGCCGCTGGAGACCCTCACCTCGGAGGCCTATGGCCAATTGCTGGAGGTGACGGCCGTGCTCGAGGTGCCGCTTGTCTTCTACGCGCTGCCGTCATGGCCCTTGCGCATCCAGATCACCGAGAGGGCGCAGACTTTTATTGACATCTCCCCGGCTTATATCGGCCTCAGGGAGTCCATTCCCTTGCCCCACGATCCGGGCGGATACTGACCCACAAACGAAAAGGACGGGCAACCTCGCCCGTCCTCATTTCAGCGGAAGCGACGGGATTCGAACCCGCGATCTACGGCTTGACAGGCCGTCATGTTAGACCGCTACACCACGCCTCCACTTGCGCCGTTATGATAGCACATCTGCGCGCGATTGGCAAATCTCGCCTATAGGGCATTAACCATCACCCACTCGAGTGCCCAAAGAGGGTCTCAGCGCGCTATCCGAGCGATGGCCTCCATGTCCAGCTCGATGCCCAGCCCCGGCCCCGTGGGCACGGCCATCATCCCGTCCTGGTCTATGGCGAACGGCTTGGCCACGATCCCGTCGATCACCCGCGACGGCTGATGATACTCCACCCACTTGCCCGTAGGCAACGCCGAGACGAGGTGCAAGTCCGCCGCCAGCCCGATGGCCGTGTTCCAGCCATGCGGCACGGTGAGGATGTTGTGGTGATAGGCCATCCAGGCGATGTGCCGCGCCTCGCTCAGGCCGCCCACCTTGGTGCAATCCGGCTGCACGATGTCCAGCGCGCCCTGTTCGATCCAGGGGATGAACGACTGGCGGCGCGTGAGCACCTCGCCGGAGGAGATCATGACCTTGGCATGCTGGCGCAGGAGCTTGAACCCCTCGATATCGTCGGGCGGCAGTGCCTCCTCGAACCAGACGACGTTGTAGGCCGCCAGCATCTCGGCGGTGCGCAGCGCCCATTTGTAAGCGTTGGGCCAGAACTGCTGCGAGCCGCCCGGGTCCACCATGATCTCGCCGTCGCCCACGGTGTCGCGCGCGGTCTTGACGATGGCCTCATCGTCGGCGGGGTTGCCCGTGCGCCCAAACCGTCCCCAACCGAGCTTAAAGGCCTTGAAGCCGCGCGCCATCGAAGCTTGGAGGATGTTGCGCAGCTTGCCCAAATCGTTGTTCAAGCTGAGGCTGATGGAGGAGTAGGGCTTGACCCTATCGCGATAGTAGCCGCCCAACAAACGCGCCACAGGCTGGCCGGTGGCCTTGCCGAAAATATCCCACAAGGCAATGTCAATACCGCTGATGGCGTGGGTGATCGTGCCGCCGCGCCCGCGCCAGAAGTTGCACTGCTCCAGCTTCTCGTGGACGCGATCCGGCTCGATGGCCACCTCGCCGATGACCAGCGGTGCGAGCATCCCGAAGGCGGCGCGCACCAAATCGGTGGCGGTGTACGAGCTGCCATAACCCACCAGCCCCGCGTCGGTGCGCACCTCGACGAGCGTGTAAACGTTGGTGGCCGTATCCGCACGGCTGCCCTCCTCGAACAAAGGGGTCGCGCGGATCTCGGTGATCTTGGGTACGCTGTCTGACATGTTTCCTCCGTTCGCTCAGTGAGAACGCAGCACCTTGCCGGCGCGCGCGCCGGTGTAGGCGTGCCCCTCCATCGTCACCTGGCCGTTGACCAGGACATAAGCGATGCCCACGGGGTAGAACGTCTCGATCTTGTGAGGGTCGGCGTCCTTGCTGCGCAGGGCGATAGTATCCTTGTTGAACACGGTGATATCGGCCCAAGCCCCGGGGCGGATCACGCCGCGATCCACGATCCCTAGCCGCTGCATGGCAAAAGAGGTCATGCGGCGCACGGCGTCTTCCATCGTGATCACTTTTTCATCACGGGCATACTGGCCCAACACGCGCGCGAAAACGCCGATGGGGCCGGGATAGCCCACCTCTTTCCAGTAGCGCAGATCGATCGGCTGATATTGTTTCGCGGGGTCGAAAAGGCCCATGTCCACGCTGGGCATGATGCAATACGGCCACGGCAGGATCGTGAAATGCTCGTCCTCGATATAATCGTGAATCAGGCGCGGGCCGTGGCCATCCTCGGCGATATATAAATCAAAGAGCGCGTCCTCGGGTTCGACGCCGCGCTCTGCCGCGACGGCGGCCACGGATTTGCCCTCCAAGCTGCGGTCGTGGGGGCAATCCCAGATGATCACCCGATACCAGGCCCGCCGAAAGCCCACGCCGCCCGGCCCAAAGCGTCCCAGCGGGTGCCAGGGGCCGATGCTGCGCATGGTGTGCTTGAGCTCGGCGCGCCCCTCATACGTGCGCACCTTGGCCAGGAGCTGCTCGCGGTTATAGTGGTAGATCTGCAGGAAGCTGCCCAATCCCGCGCTGCTCAGGGGATAGACCTCATAGTCGCAAGAGACGTCCACCCCGCGCGTGCGCGCCGCCGTGAGCTCTCGACTTTTTGCACGCCGCGGCTGAACACGGGAAACTTGCTTTGCATGTGCGAGACGTTGCCGCGCGCGCCCGATTCCTCGCAGATACGGATGAACTCTTGCGTGGCCTCGATGTTGGTTTCGCGCTCGCCGCGGATGTGCGAGGCATAAAGCCCGTCGTGCTTGGCGACTACCCTGGCCAATTCGATGATCTCTTCGGTATTGGACCAGGGATGAACACCAACCCGGTGGACAGGCCAAACGCGCCTTGCTCGATGCACTCTTCCACGAGCACTTGCATTTGCTGAACCTCGTTGGGCATAGCGCGCCGCTCGTCGTGGCCCATGATACAGGTGCGCACAGGCGCATGGCCGGCCAATTGAACATAGTTCAGTCCGGGTTGTGATTCCTCGACGGCGGCCAGGAAATCGGCCATGGACCAGGAGCCGTCCGGGTGCCGTCTGTACATCGCCGCCGCCGTGGCATCGCCATAGCCTTGGAGCTTTTTCTGTCGCAGCAGCTCGGTGGCCCTCCCGCGCATGGGTGCGGGAGCCATACCGCAGTTGCCCGCCACAGTCGTCGTACAGCCCTGGATTAGCAGGTTCAGCCCGATCGAGTACTCGAGCACGTTCCAATCGGCGTGGCCGTGGATGTCCACCCACCCGGGCGAGACACATAGCCCCTGGCAATCCAGTGTGCGCGCCGCCTGGGCTTCCTTCAGGTCGCCCACGGCGACGATGCGCCCATCGCGGATGCCCACATCGGCGCGATACATGGGCGTCCCCAGTCCGTCCACGACATAACCACCCGTCAGCAGCAGATCAAACATAGCTCCCCTTTCTACAAGCCGATTTTGCCGACGGCCTCTAGTCCGTCCGCTACCTCTTGGAGACCCAATTCCGCCAGCTTGGCCCGCGTGGGCCAGCCATTGGCCAGGTCCCAACCGCAAAGCTCATAGTATTTATCTAGCAGTTTGAGGAACTTGACCCGATCCAGCATCACGCCGTCGTCTTTGCCCGGGTACATAAAGCCGTCCAGGGTGGATTCGTCAATCGCCCGATTGCGCGCAAAGTTGCGCACGTCGATGGCTCGCAATAGGTTCCAGATGCGCTCGCCAGCCTTGTCCAGCTCGCGCTCGCTGGTCTGCACGCCCGTGCACGCAGAGAAGAGCTTGGCCATGAGGGCCGTATCGGCGGCGCCATCCTCGCTCAACATACTGAAAACGCGCGTATTCTCGTAATCGCAGAGGATCAGCGAATCCAGGATCATCCCCCGCCAGCTATGCCAGATGGCCGGGATGACCCTGGCCTCCGGCGGATCGTACTCAACGCGGTGGTCGCCCGCATCAGGGGTGCCATACACCTTGGCGCACACGGCGCGCACTTTTTCCAACGGGAAAGGCCCCCGGATGGGACCGCTTTCGGCGAAATACTGTTGCGCGTGCTCGGTCCACTGGTGGGTCGAATCGTTGGCCGGATCGCGTGTGTCAATGCACCACTGCAAGATGGGCGGCAGCCAGAACGGCCAGTACACGTCGCCGCCCGGCCCCCAGTGGCCGCCCCAATGCTCCGTTTGGCCGCAGTGGCGAGGGTAGATGTTGTCTAGGAGCGGCTTGCCCTGGCCGTTGAATAGCACGTCAGCGGCATAACAGGCCCCGCCCGAAAGCGCATCGCCCAGCTCCCCCTCGCGGTGGGCAATCAAATGCACGAGCTTGAGCACGAGTTCGGTGGAATAAGGGGCTATATCCCGCAAATAGACGATGGGCTTGTCGGGCACGGGAATCTCGATGCCATCAATTTTATCAATCAGCCCATGCTGTTTGCACAACTGCAGCCACGGGATCATGCCATAAGCGATCTCCCAGCCGTTGATGCCATAGTCGCTGGTGATGGCCCTGGCCTCGATATGCCCGCGCAGGGGATTGGAATAGCCCCAGCAGTGCCGCGCGGCGTTATAGGACCCGGGCGTGACCTCGCCGGGGATGCCCATATACAAACGATGCGCACAGGGCGTGGCGCAAAAACCGCACTTGCGCAGACGATAGCTGGGCGTGGACTGTGGCTGCCCCCTGCGCCGCGCATAAGAATCCAGAGTTTCGTTGGGTTCCTGTCCTTCGCGGCTGGCGTTCAGGCAAAGGTCCATGAACTCGGTGGGATGAGCCAGCTTGACGCCGTGCGTGCCCTGCACCGCAATCGCCTTGAGCTTCTTGGAGCCCATCACCGCGCCGTAGCCGCCCTGGCCGGCGGCGTTGCCCGTTTCCGTCTGGATGACCGCGATGCGCGATAGCCTTTCGCCCGCCGGGCCGCAGCAGACGATGCGCGTCTTGGGGCCGTGCGTGTTGCGTAGGGTGATTGTCGTGGCGTAAGTGCCCATGCCCCATAGCTCGGCGGCGTCGCGGATCTCCACCTCGCCGTCGTTGATCCAGAGGTACACCGGCTTGTCGGACGCGCCCTGCACCACGATGCCGTCATAGCCCGCGTATTTCAGCTCCGCCCCCCAGTGCCCCCCCATGCCAGAGCGCGAAAAGACCGGAGGGTGCTGCTGAGGCGCGATGCCCGCCACCTCCACCCGCCCCGCTCCGGAGGCGAGCGTGCCGGTCAACGGCCCCACCATGATCATGAGCAGATTATCCGGATCAAAGCAGCCCACGCCCGGCTTGAGCTCGTCCCAGGCGATCTTGGCGGCAACGCCCAAACCGCCCACGAATTGGGGAACATATTGCTTTGTATCGCTGGTGGATACTTGGCCAGAAGAGAGGTCAACCCTCAGGATTTTGCCTGTCCAACCATAGATTTCAGCCATCTCAGCTTCGCCTCTTTTCAGCGGAAGTATAGATCAAAGCGCCCGCAGGACAGACCTGCACGCAGATCGGTCCCTGCGCACGGCCCATGCATAGGTCGCACTTGAAATAGATCCTCTTGCGCCCGACCGTCTTGTATTCGATCACTTGGCGTTCGGGCGTGAGCGGGCAAGCGCGCACGCAACTGCCGCATCCGCGACATTTGCTTGCGTCCACATAGCGCGCACCGGTGATCGGATCAATCGACATGGCTGGCTCCGGCGCCCATTTGGTCATACAAGCATAGTAACAGGCCGGGAAATCGCACTGTTTGCACACGCGCAATGTGGGAAGCCCCGGCACAAAATCGTCGAAATCAATGCGGATGCGCGACAAGCTGGGGTTGCACTCTCCCTCATGATAAAGGGAACAGGCCACCTCGCACTCGCGGCAGGTGAGGCAGAGGTTCGCGTCGGCTTGGATCACACCGGAACGCTGCACTGCACAGGTAACGCCGGAATCGCTGGATGGTTGGGGTCTCTGAGTCACGATGATGCCTCCGTCTTTAGGGCGTCAGGGTTTGAAGGAGCGCCACACGAGAGGGAATATACTTCAGCTGGCCAGGGAAGGCAAGCGCAAAGGTCGGCGCGGGCCGCAGCGTGCAGCCCACGCCGGGGTTAGGATGCGAGGATCGCTTTTGCTCTATCGATCTGCGCCCGCACGGCGCCGAGGGACGTTCCCCCCGTCACGTTGCGCGCCTCGACCGAGGCTTCGAAATCAAGGACGCCGAAAAGGTCTTTGCCGAATGCCGATGAGATACGCTGATAATCTGCGTACGGCAACCGGCCGAGCGGCACGCCGCGCGTCTCGCTCAGCAGTACCGCCTGGCCCACCAGCCGATGCGCCTCGCGGAAAGGCACGCCGCGCTTGACGAGATAGTCGGCCAGGTCGGTGGCCAACATCGCGTCGCTCAAGGCGGCGCGCATCGCCTCGGCGTTCACCTGCATCGTCTCGATCACGCCGCCCACGATGGGCAAGACCATGGCCAGCGTATCGAGCGTATCCAGAAGCGGCTCCTTGTCTTCCTGGAGGTCCTTGTCGTAGGTCGAAGGGAGGCCTTTGACCACCGTGATCAAGCTTACCAGATTGCCCACCAGCCGCCCCGTCTTGCCGCGTACCAGCTCCATGCTATCCGGGTTGCGCTTCTGCGGCATGATGCTCGACCCCGTCGTGTAGCGGTCGTCCAATCGCAAAAAGCCGAATTCGGCGCTGGAATACAGGATCAAATCCTCGGCCAGGCGGCTGAGGTGCAGTCCCAGAATGGCCGCCCAGCTCAGCGTTTCCAGGATCATGTCGCGGTCCGACACGGCGTCCATGCTGTTTTCCGTGACGCCCGCAAAGCCCAGCTCGCGGGCCAGCGCTTCGCGGTCTATGCCGTAGGCATTGCCCGCCAGCGCCCCCGCGCCCAACGGGCAACGCGCCACGCGCTTGAGCAGGTCGGCCAGGCGCTCGCGATCGCGCTCCAACATCCAAAAGTAGGAAAGCAACCAATGGCTAAAGCGCACCGGCTGGGCGGGCTGCAAATGCGTATAGCCCGGCATGAGCACCTCGATATGCGCCTCTGCTTTGGCCACGATCTTGCCTTGCACCGTGCGCAGCGCCCGGCCCAACGCGCCGAGTTCTTGCATCAGATACAGGCGCACATCCGTCGCCACCTGGTCGTTGCGGCTGCGCCCCGTGTGCAGCTTGCCCGCCAGCGGCCCGATCAACTCGCCCAACCGCCGCTCGACGGCCGTGTGGATATCCTCGTCGGTCGGGGCAAAGGCGAATTCGTCCCGCTCGAACTCGGCGGCCACCCGGCGCAAACCGTTGATGATCGCCTCGGCCTCCTCGCTCGTCAGCACATTGGCGCGTTCCAAAGCTCTGGCATAGGCGATGCTACCGACAATGTCCACCTGGGCCAGGCGGCGGTCAAAGCCGATGGAAGCGTTGAACGCCCACATCAGCTCGTCGGTAACGCCGGCGTAACGGCCTCCCCACAATTTGCCCATTGCGCCTAATCCCGCTTGAAGCTCGTCGGGACGGGCGGCTGGCCCACGTCCTGGCCGCGCAGCGATTGCTCCAGGAGCGCGCGCACCTTGAGCGGCAACCCATAGAGGTTGATGAACCCCTCCGCATCGGCCTGGTTATAGACGCTATCCACGCCGAAAGTGGCATAGTCCTCTCGATAAAGACTGTACGGCGATTTGCGCCCCACGACCATGCAGTTGCCTTTGTACAGCTTGACGCGCACCGTGCCGGTCACGTTGCGCTGCGTCTCGCGGACAAAGGCATCCAGCGCCTCGCGCAAAGGGGTGAACCAACGCCCATAATAGACCATCTCGGCGTACTTTTCGGCGACGAGGTCCTTATAGTGCAGCGTCTCGCCGTCCAAGGTTAGACTTTCGAGGCCCTGGTGCGCGGCCATCAGGATCGTGCCGCCCGGCGTCTCATACACGCCGCGCGATTTGATGCCCACCAGGCGGTTTTCCACCATGTCCACGCGCCCCACGCCGTGCGCGCCGCCGAGCTTGTTCAGCGTCGTCACCAACTCTACAGGCCCCATCGGCTTGCCGTTGAGGCCGACGGGCACGCCTTCGCGGAAATCCACCTCGACGTAAGCCGGCTCGTCGGGCGCCTTTTCGGGGGCTACCGTCAGGAGGAACATATCCTCATCCGGCTCCTGCCAGGGATCCTCGAGCTTACCGCCCTCGTGGCTGAGATGCCAAATGTTGCGGTCGCGGCTATAGATCGAGCGGCGACTTTGCTTCACCGGGATATTATGAGCCGCCGCATATTCCAGCGCGTCCTCGCGCGAGCGGATATGCCACTCCCGCCATGGCGCGATGATCTTGAGCCGTGGGTTGAGCGCCTTGAAAGTCAGCTCAAAGCGCACCTGGTCGTTGCCTTTGCCCGTACAGCCGTGCGCCACGGCATCGGCCCCTTCCATGTTGGCCACCTCGACGACTCGCTTGGCGATAAGCGGGCGCGCGAACGACGTGCCCAGCAGGTATTGCCGCTCGTAGATGGCGCCGGCCATCAACGTGGGGAAAACGTAATCTTTGAGGAACTCCTCGCGCAGGTCATCAATGTAAATCTTGCTCGCGCCCGTGGCCAAGGCCTTGGCTTCCAGGCCCTCCAGCTCCTCCTCCTGGCCTATATCCGCCGTCACGCAGATGACCTCGCAGCCATAGTTTTCTTTGAGCCAGGTCAGAATGACCGAAGTATCCAGGCCTCCGGAATAGGCCAGCACGCACTTTTTAACCTCTCCCTTTTTCGCTGTCACTTTTTATCTCCTCCTTCATCTCATGTAAATCGAAAATCATCGCGATTTCATCGCAGTTGGCGAATTTGGGACAATTCAGGCAATCCCCCCAGATCTTCTGGGGCAGCGACTCGCGCGGCACGACGCGAAACCCTAGGCGCGCGAAAAATCCTTCTCGATACGTCAGCGCGAACACGCGAGGTAGCCCCAGCATCCTGGCCTCGTCCAACAGGGTTTCCACCATCAGTTTTCCTAGGCCACGGCCCTGCCAATCCTCCAACACGGCCAAGGAACGAATCTCGGCCAGGTCCTCCCAGATGATATGCAACGCGCCGCAACCCACCAGCTCGTCGCCATGGCTGATGACCACGAAATCGCGGATATCCTGATAGAGCTGATAGTGCGACTTGGGCAGCATCTGCCCACGCGAGGCATAGCTGTTGACCAAGCGCGCCATCGCGGGCACATCCTTGACGGTCGCTTTGCGCAGCGTGAGCCGTCCGTCCAAAACCTTGGGCAAATCCGCCTCCACGGTGTACGTTACAAGCATGCCAGCGCCTTGTCTAGGATGGTTACCGCCTCATCAATATCTTGGCGTTGCACGACCAGGGGTGGCAACAAGCGCAGCACCTGGTTGCCGGCCTTGCACGTCAGCAAGCCGTTCTCCTGGCACGCCTGTACCGCCGGGCCGACGTCGAGATCGGTGGCGATCCCCCAGATTAGACCGCGCCCGCGGATCTCCCGAATGAAAGAGTACTTGTGCTGCAACTCGACGAGGTCTTCGTAAAGGTAGGATCCCATGTAGCGCACGTGCGCCAGAAAATCGGGATTGGAGATCTTTTTGAATACCACTTGGGCCGCCGAACAAACGACGGGGTTAGCCGCAAAGGTGCTGCCGTGATCGCCGGGCTTGATCGTGTCCGCGACGGCCTGGGTCATGAGCGTTGCGCCGATGGGCAGGCCGCCCCCTAACGGTTTGGCCAGGGTCATGATATCAGGCTTGACGCCATACGGCTCGTGTGCCCACAAGGTCCCCGTGCGGCCTAGCCCGCATTGCACCTCGTCAAAGATCAAGAGCGCGCCTTTGCGGTCGCACAGTTGGCGCAGCCCCTTCAAAAAGACGGGATCGGCCAAATTCACGCCCCCCTCGCCCTGCACCGGCTCGACGATCACGGCGCACGTGCGCTCATCCACCAGCGCTTCGGCGGATGCCAGATCGTTGAACGTGGCAAACTTGGCGCCCGGCATGAGCGGCCGGAAGGGGTCTTGGTAATGGGGGCGCGGCGTCAGCGCCAGAGAGCCAAGCGTGCGCCCATGAAAAGCCTCGCTAAAGGCGACGAAATCGGTCTTGTCCTCGCCGTGAGTCGTCTTGGCCCACTTGCGCGCGAACTTGATGGCTGCCTCGACCGACTCGGTGCCCGAGTTGCAAAAGAACACCTTGTCGGCGAACGAGGCCTCGACCAGCATCTTGGCCAGCAGCGCCTGAGGGACCGTATGATAAAGGTTCGAGACATGCATGAGGCGTCCCGCTTGCTCAGAGATGGCCCGCAGCACGTCAGGATCGCCATAGCCCAGCGCGTTCACGGCGATGCCGCTGACAAAGTCGAGATAGGCTTTGCCCTCCGTATCATAGACGCGCATCCCTTCGCCTCGCTCGATGACGAACGGGGCGCGCGCATAGGTGTGCAGAACGTATTGTTCGTCGAGCGCCTTGATCAGTTCCGTGTTGATATTCATGATCATCATCTCCCCTGATTTTTATCGAGTGCTGTGTTTACGCCTCTACCCGCGTGCCCGCGCCACGCGCAAAACTGGCCAGATTGGTAATGTAAACCGAACCCACGCCCTTTTCGATCGCGGCCAAGGCCGAGCGCACCTTGGGGATCATCCCGCCGGTGATTTGGCCGTTGTCAATCATGCGCCTAGCCTCTTGGGCGTTTAGCGTTTCTAGGACGATGCCCTCGCGCATCACGCCGGGCACGTCCGTCAAAAAGATCGCTTCGCTCACGGCCAGGGCGCTGGCAATGGCCAAGGCTGCATGGTCCGCATTAACGTTCAAAGGGTGTCCATAGCTGTCCAGCGAGATGGGCGATATCACGGGAGTAAAGCCGTCGGCAAGCAACTGTGTCAGACAATCGGCCTTTACCTCATTGATTTCGCCCACATGGCCCAAGTCCCCTTTGGGATGCTTCAGCCGTTCCGCGCGCAAGAGGCCGCCGTCCACGCCGCTGATGCCGATGGCCTTGACGCCACGTGCGACCAAGCGCGCCGTCAGCCGCTTGTTCACCAGGCCCGAAAGTACCATCTCGGCCACGCGCAGCGATTCCTCGTCCGTGACGCGCAGCCCCTCGATGAACTGCGGCTTGAGGCCCAGGCGTTGCTGCAGGTCGGCGATCTCGGCGCCGCCTCCATGCACGACGACGACGTCATGCCCCGTCACCAATCTGGCGAGGGCGTCCACCAACTCGGCCAGTTCGGGGCCGTCTTTGAGCTCTGCGCCCCCCACCTTGACCAACGTCAGTTTTTTCATCGCTTCCTCCCCCGCGAATTCGTCAGGCATCGAGCCCCAGGCGCTCATCCAAGCCGAACATCGCGTTCATGTTTTGCACGGCCTGGCCTGAAGCTCCTTTGATCAGATTGTCAATCGTAGTGATGATGATGAACTCGCCCGCCGCCCCCGCCGAAGCGATCGAGAGCGCGCAGCGATTGGTGTTGACGACATGCGCCAAGGTCGCCGTCTTGCCGGCGGGGAGCACCTGCACGAACGGCTCGCCTCGGTAGGTCTCTTGCCACAGGCCCAAGATTTTATCCTGGCTCCAGGCAGGGTCCACGTTGACGTAGATCGTGGAAAGAATGCCCCGCGAGACGGGCAACAAATGCGGCGAGAACACGATGCGCACGGGCCGCCCGGCAAAGTCGCTCAGTTTTTGCTCGATCTCGGGAACGTGCCGGTGCACATGCCCTACATTATAGGCAGAAAAGTTGTCGTGCACATTCACAAAGTGGGTCGTCGGTGTAGGCTGAGCCCCTGCGCCCGACACGCCCGATTTGGCGTCAATGATGATGGGGTTGCCGGTGATGATCCCCTGGCGCAACAACGGGCAC
>FWPV01003811.1_pt1 | contig 33382 bp, 29 predicted proteins | sample 2228371 | NCBI WGS metagenome assembly FWPV01 (sample SAMEA103939776, study PRJEB20133) | metagenome
GCACTCGCGCCGTGCCCGGACCCAGTCGCGCACCGGGCTAAGGAAGTGGTTGCCCTCGGTCAAGATGTAGGCAATGAACACCACGGCCAGTGGCCCATAGCTCAGCCCCTGCCAATTGCCGTGGGGCGGACCCAACACGGCGTCAATGATCTGGTCAATGTGCATGTTGAGCAGCCAGTAGACCAACAGCGGCACATCGTCAATCCGCTCATCAGAAGTGATCATCCGGCAGGTCATCGCCACCTCCAGCGGTAAGATCGCCGGAAATGATACACCTGCCGCCGCTATTGCGCCAGTCGGCTGCGAAAATGAGCGAAACTACCGAATTATCGCTGGTTTGGACGATTTTGGCAAGTCCAGACAGGCCGAATCCGGCGGGGCAGTTGCCTGCGCGGCCAAGCAGGCCGGGCGCAATCGCTGCGTGGTGTGGCGAAAGGATCTGCAACTGTCTTCGTATCACGGTCTTTGAGCACGGGCTGCCTGGCCGGCGCTCGTGGCGCTGGCGTCCGGCCGGTCCCCTGCCTCCTGCATCCTGTATCGTGCATCCTGCCTCCTGCTTGTCTCCCCCTCCCCCCTGTGCTATAATACCCCGCGAGTTGCCCATGACCATCGCGCGCGCCATCGCCCACATCTTCCTGCTGGTCCGGCGCACCTGGGTCCACCTGGCGAACGTCGTGGCCCTGCTCATGGTGGCCCTGCCCCTGCTGGCGCCGGCCCTCATGCTCCTGGGCCTGACCGGCCCGGCCGACCTGGCCTATCGCATCTGCGCGTTCCAGTGCCACCAGTTGCCCAGCCGCAGCTTCTTCCTGGGGGCCTACCAGTTGGGCGTCTGCGAGCGGTGCATCAGCATTGACGCGGCGATCCTGGTCGCCGGGCTGGCCTATGCCCGCTGGCGCCGGCCCTTGCGCTTTCGCCTCTGGACGCCGCTGCTGTTGCTGGTGGGCCTCGTGCCGCTGGCGCTGGACGGCGGAACCCAACTGCTGGGCTGGCGCGAGAGCACCTGGGAATTGCGCGTGCTCACCGGCGCGCTCTACGGCGCGGGCCTGGTGCTCTTTTTCTACCCGCTGCTGGACCTGCTCCTGGCCCGGGCGCTGGCCGAATTCGCCCGCGCCAGGATCCTGAACCCACGAGAGGTAGCCCTCTGATGATGACGGAATCCGAACAGATAGCACTCGAAAAAACAACGCCCGAACCGAGGCCGGGCCGGCGCATCCCGCGTTGGCTCGCCATCGCCCTGATCGCCGTCCTGATCGTCGGCGGGGTGATGGCGGGGGGCGCATACTGGCTCTACACGCAGCCCAAGCTCACCGCCGGCGTCGTCCACGACGCCGAGACCGACCAACCTCTGGCCGGCGCCACCGTGCGCAGCGGCGCGCAGCAGGCCACCACCGACGACGCCGGGCGCTATCAGATCAACGGCTCCCGGCCGACCGACGTGGTGGTGGCCGAATATACGGGTTACTTCCCGGCCGAGGTCCCGGCCGCCGCAGTGCCCACCGACGCCAGCCAATGGCCCAACGCCCTGACCACCGAGTTCCAGGCGCTCCAGAACGGCCGACAGATTGACTTTGTCCTGCGCCCAGCGAGGGTGCAGGGCGCGGCCCGCGATGCCCGCACCCAGGAGCCGTTGGCCGGCGTCCGCGTCTGGACCGCTGATACCAAAGTGACCAGCGACGCCGCTGGCGCGTTCGTCCTGCTGCGCCTGGTTCAGGGAACCGAGATTCGGGCCAGCAAACCCGGCTACGCCGAGGCCCGGCTCACCTACACAGGCGGCGAGACCCTGGAGATCGCCCTGGAGCCGAACGCCGTGCAGGTGACGGTGCGCGACGCCTACACCGGCCAGCCGGTGCCCGGCGCCGCGGTCTCTGCCGGCGCCGTCCAGGCCCAGACCGACGCCGCCGGCCAGTGCGCGTTATACGCCGTGACCGCCGACATCCAGGTGCAACGCAAGGGCTACGATGCCGTCACCGTCGCCTTTGCTGCGCAGCGAGAGGTATCGGTGGCCTTGCGGCCCAACGTCGTGACCGGCGTGGTCCGTGCGGCAAAGGATGGGCAGCCGGTGGCCGGGGCCTGGGTCGGCGCCGGCGGCCAGGCAGAGGCCACCACCGCCGCCGATGGCTCCTATCGCCTGGAAGGTGTGCCGGCCAACGCCACCCTCATGGTGCGCGCCAAAGGCTACGACCGGGCCAACGTCCCCATCACCCAGACCACGGTGGTGAACGTGGCCCTCCAGCCCTTTGTGGTGCGCGGCGTCTACCTGCCCTTTGGCTTTGCCGGGCGCAACGAGCGCACCCTGGCCCTCTGGGAGCTCATTGACAAAAGCGAGATCAATGCCATCGTGGTGGACGTGAAAAGCGATACGGGGCAGCTCAACTATACCAGCCCGTTCGCACAGAGCCAGGGCATCAGCCCCACGGTACGGTACTCCAGCCTGAACTACGTCTTGACCGAGGCCAAAAAACGCGACCTGTACGTCATCGCCCGGGTGGTGGTGTTCAAGGATCACCTGCTGGCCAAACACAAGCCGGAATGGGCGGTGATGCTCAAATCCGGCCGGCCCTACCTGGACTACGTAGACTCGATGTGGGTGGACCCCTTCCGTACCGAGGTCTGGGATTACAACATCGCCCTGTGCAAGGAGATGGTCGCCCTGGGCGTGGATGAGATCCAGTTCGACTATGTACGTTTCCCCTCCGATGGCCCGGTGCTGAGCCAGTGCGTCTATTCCAACCCGGAGAACACCGAGGAGACGCGGTGCGCCGCCATCGAAGGGTTCCTGGAGCGGGCCTACGCCGAGCTGAAACCGTTGGGCGTCTATATCTCCGCGGACGTCTTTGGGCTGACCGGCTTTGCCCCGAATGACATGGGTATCGGCCAGCACATAGATGGGATGTCCAAACATCTGGATTATCTCTGCCCCATGGTATATCCGTCCACGTTTGCTGCGGGCAGCGGCGGCATCGCCATCCCGTCCGCCGAGCCGTACCAGATCGTGTACTGGAGCCTGGGCTATTTTCAGAAGCGGCTGCAAGACGTGCCCAACGTGCAGATCCGGCCCTGGCTCCAGGCCTACCAGGACTATGCCTTCAAGGTGCCGTACACGGTGCACGAGATGCGCGAGCAGCGGCGGGCCTCCGAAGACCGGGGCATCCAAGGCTGGATGTACTGGAACGCGGCGTGCAAGTACCTGCCGGAGTTGTTCGACCCGGAGCCGGCCCGGTGAGCGCGAATGCGCGCTTGGCCAAGCCAGGGGGAACCGGCGCGCTCGCCCAGAATGGGGGGCCGGGGGTATTTACGGAGTTGCCCATGCGCCTGGCGCACCCCGTGGCACGAAAATATGCTTCCGGCGGCGACCTGACCCGGCTTCGCCGGACTATAGCCCCAGAATTGGGGGCCGGGGGGCTATTTTCGAGAGTGGAGGAGCACGATGAATCGGACTGATGTGTTCATCGGACTGACGATGGTGGCGGCGGTGGGGGGCGTGGTGACGGCCGCGGCGCTGCGCAACCCCCTGATCGTTGGCCTGACGGTTTGGAGCATCTTGAGCGCCCAGGTGGCCTACGCGCTGCTGGCCCGGCACACGCTGTTGCGCTGGCTGGTGGTCATGGGCGTGGTGACCGGCCTCCTGGAGCTTTGGGCGGACTGGGTCCACGTGGTCCACGTCGGTTCCATTGCCTATGAGGACTATTTCTTCCTGCGGGTTCTGGCGTCGCCGTCGTACATGCCCGCCGGCTGGGCCCTCACCACAGTCCAGTTCGGCTATATCGCGTTGCGGTTGCAGCCCCGGCTGGGAGGCATCCTGGCGGCGGGCCTGGCCGGGCTGGTGGGCGCCGGCATCCCCCCCTTGTACGAGGAGCTGGCCGCCCCGGCCGGCGCATGGCACTACATCGGCAGCCCCCGCGTGCCGATCCTGGGCCACCATTGCCCCTGGTGGATCGTGGGGACCTATGCCACCTGCATCACCCTGATGGCCGCCGTCGCGTTGTTGTGCTACAAGAAACGTGCCTGGGCCAGGGCGGTGATGGCCGGCATCTATGCCGGGGGCGCCATCGTCCTGAGCGGGCTGATCTGGTACAGCCTGATCGGCTGAACGGCCATGGAAAGCGGTCGTCGGCGCGCCGCTCGCCGTCTGAACTGGTTGCGTGGGCCGGCTAAGGGTCTTGGCAAACAGCCCATTCGGTGGTAAAATTGAGGTAAGCGTTCACCCCTCCCTCGGAGGGAGGACCGGGGCTATCGTCCGGCGAAGCAAGGGGTGCACCGCATGGCGATGACGCACGTGCGGCAGAGTTGGACTTTGGACCATGCCGGAGTTGAGCCTTTAGGCGGGCTATATCTCGTGAGGCCAATCGGCTGGTGTCTCTGCCCCCGGGGGTGCGCGAGCGTCTGTCCAAAGAGAGGAGGTGGATCATGTCTGGTCATTCAAAATGGGCGACCATCCGTCGCCAGAAAGCAGCCAACGACGCCCGGCGCGGTCAGTTGTTCACCAAGCTGGGCCGTGCGATCACCATCGCGGCACGAGAAGGCGGGGGCGACCCGGATACCAATTTCAAGTTGCGTCTGGCCATCCAGAAGGCCCGGGAGAACAATATGCCCATGGACAATATCGAACGGGCCATTCAGCGGGGAGCGGGCGGCGGTGAAGGGGAACAATACGAGGAGGTCTTTTATGAGGGGTACGGCCCCGGCGGAGTCGCCATGTTGATCCGGGCGACCACGGACAATCGCCGGCGCACCGTAGCCGAGGTCCGCAGCGCCCTCACGCGCAGCGGCGGCAGCCTGGGAGCGACCGGCTGCGTGGCCTGGCTGTTCGATCCCAAGGGCCTCATCGTCCTGGACTCGCAGGGTCGGGACGCGGAAGAACTGGCCCTGTTGGCCATTGACGCAGGGGCCGAGGACGTGGACATTGACGACGGCCAGGTAGAAGTGCGCACGGACCTGGCCGCTTTCCAGGTCGTCAAGGAGGCCCTGGAAGGAAAAGCCCCCATCATCTCGGCCGAACTGTCCATGGTCCCCAAGACGCTCATCAGCCTGGATGAGAAAGAGGCGCTCCGTTCCATGCGTCTGATGGAGCAGTTGGAAGACCTGGATGACGTGCAATCAGTATATACCAACCTGAACATCTCAGACGAGCTGATCGCGCAGGCGGGGACCTGACCCGCCGCGTCTCTCGGCGGTTGTGCTCGGTGACCCATAGCGCGGCCTCCGGCCGCAACCAAAAGCGGATCCACGAATCTTCACGAATCTACACCAATAGTTTCTGAAGATGGGCCAAGATTCGCGTGGATTCGCGGATCGTCTCTGGCACGGTCCCACATGCTCGCGGCTCGCACAAATGTCACCGGGTAATACTATATTGTGCGTCTCTTGTTCCGGCCGGTGGGCGTCCATGGCCGGAACAACCATGTGGAGCGGGTGTCACCACCGGGCGCCAAGATCGGCCAGGCGTAGGGCAAGCGGGCAGCTTGCCCCATAACTTTTGGAGTGTGGATTTGGCGTACACCAGGACTACCAAGCGCGACTATTACGAGGTCTTGGGCGTAAGTCGCACGGCCACGGAAGACGAGATCAAACGCAGCTTCCGGCGTCTGGCGCGTCAATGTCACCCGGACGTCAGCAAGGAGCCTGGGGCTGAGGAAAAGTTCAAGGAGATCAGCGAGGCTTACGAGGTGCTGAGCGACCCGGAGAAGCGCGCCGCCTACGACCGGTTTGGGCACGCCGCGTTTCAGCCGGGCGGTCAGGCGTGGAGCGGCGTCGGCTTTGACCCCTTTGCCGATCTAGGGTTCGGCGACATCTTTGAGAGCTTTTTCGGCATGGGTACGCGCCCCCGCACCGGCCCGCAGCAAGGGCGGGACCTGCGCTATACCCTGACCATCGAGTTCGAGGAAGCGGTCTTTGGCTGCGAGAAGGAGATCGAGGTCCCCCGGCTGGAGACGTGCAGCGCGTGCCGGGGTTCGGGGGCGGAGCCGGGCACCCAGCCCATGCGTTGCCCGGACTGCCACGGCACCGGCGAGGTGCGCCGGGTGCGGCAGAGCCTGTTCGGTCAGTTCGTGAACGTATCGCCCTGTGACCGCTGCGGAGGGCGCGGCGAGATCGTCACCACGCCGTGCCGCCAGTGCAATGGCGACGGCCGCTGGCGCGTGAGCCGCCGATTGGCGGTCAAGATCCCGGCCGGCGTGGAAGACGGGATGCAGATCCGTCTGGCCGGCGAGGGCGAGACCGGCGCGCGCGGGGGGCCGTCGGGCCACCTCTACGTCGCCATCCAGGTGAAAGAACACCGCTACTTCCAGCGCAAGGGAGATACCATCCTTCTGGAGTGGCCGCTGAACTTTGCCCAGGCCGCGTTGGGCGACGAGATCGAGGTGCCCACGGTGGATGGCCCCACGACATTGGTGATCCCGGCCGGCACCCAGACCGGCTCCACGTTTCGCCTGAAGGGGAAAGGCGTGCCCCGACTGCGCGGCACCGGCCGCGGCGACCAGGTCGTCATCACCCACGTGGTCACCCCCACCAGCCTCACCGACGAACAGCGCGCGCTGTTCGTCCAACTGGGCAAGACGCTGGGCAAAGAAATATCCCCCCAGCGCGGGCGCAACATCCTGGACAAGATGAAAGATGCCCTGGGCGTATAGTGCGCCGCCACGGGACCGCGGCCGTTGGGCCTTGCGCTGGCTACCGGCCCACCTGGACCGGCTGCTGGACGTGGGCTGCGCCAGCGGGTACTTTACCGTCCATTTCGCTCGCCGGGCCGGGCAGACCTGGGCCGTGGACGTGAACGAAACCGCCCTGGTGACGGCTCGCCGGGCGTACCCTCACATTCGTTTCCAGGCCGCCGATGCGACGGCGCTGCCCTTTCCCCCTGCCACCTTCGATGCCGTGACCATGTTGGATGTGTTGGAGCACGTGCCGGCCGCCGCGCAACATGCGGCTCTGGCGGAGGTGGCCCGGGTGATGCGGCCCCATGGGACGTTGATCCTGAGCGTGCCTCATCGGGGGTTGCTCACCCTGGCGGACCCGGACAACCTGGAGCACCGGTTTCCCAATCTATACCGATGGCTCACTGGCGCACCGGCCGCGCCGGATGCACCAGCGCACCGTCACTATACGCTGGCTCAGTTGACCCAGATGCTGGCCCAGGCCGGGTTCCGGGTGGAACGCGTGCACCGGGGCAGCCTGGCCCTCTATCCCCTGGCCCTGTGGATTGACGCCGCCGCCGTGCGCCTGTGGGGACCCGCACATCCCTGGGCGCACGGGCTGGCCTGGCTCCGTGACCTGAGCTATGCCATACCCTGTGGCCCACTGGCCTATAACCTCATGGTCCATGCCATCAGACAGTCCCCCGCCTGACACCTGACGGGTGACGTCTGACGCACGACGGATGCCGCATGACGTATCACGCGCACACCCGGAGTAGACTCGCCCACGCGGCCTGGCTCATCGTCGCGCTGGTGGCCGGCATCGCCATCGGCTGGTTGCCGCAGACGGGGGCCTTGTTGGCGGTGGCCGGGGCGATCTTTTTCGTGGCGGCGCTCATCCAGCCGCACCTGGCCCTCTACGCCCTGGTCTTTAGCGTCCCCTACGAGTCGCTCCGGCAGGTGGAGATCGGCGGCCTGGCCGTGAGCAGCACCGAGGTGTTGGTGGCCCTGCTGTTGGCCGCCTGGCTGGCCCGGATCGCGGCGCGCTGGCCTGTCCGTCCACAGGACGGGGAGCAGCCCCGGTCGGTCCCCCTCCTGATCCCGGTCCTGATCCTGTTGTGGGCCTACGGCCTATCGCTCCTGCAAGCCTGGGATGCGACCCTGGCGCTCAAGGAAACCGCCAAATGGGCTGAGGTGGCGGCGGTGCTGCTGGTGACCGCCCATGCCCTGACCGACTCCCGGCGGGTGGCGGTCTTGCTGTTGGGCATGTTCGCGGCCGGCTGGGCCCAGAGCCTGTTGGGAGCGTACCAGTTCTTTCGCCGGGAGGGGCCAGAGAGCTTTGCCTTTGGTTCGTACCTGCGCGCGCATGGGACTTTTGGTCAGCCCAACGCCCTGGGTGGCTACCTGGGGCTGATCTTGCCGCTGGCGTTGAGCACGGCCTTTCTCCTGTGGCCCCTGCTCGTGGACTGGTGGCAGCGGCGTCGCCCTCGTCTATCCGCGCCGTGTCTATTCGTTGCGTGGGCCGGCGGCGCGTCCTTGCCCGTGCTGGGCGCCGGGCTGGTGATGACCTATTCCCGAGGCGCATGGCTGGCTTTTGGCGCGGCCGTGGCTACCGTGTGGGGCCTGCGGGGCCGCCGCGCCCTGGCCCTGCTGTTGATCCTGGCGGCTTTGATCATCGTGGCCCTGCCGCTGGGCGCCGCGGACCTGCTGCCCGCCTTCGTCGCCGAACGGCTGAGCAGCATCGCCGAGAGCGTGGCCCTCTTTGCCCGCACCGTGCTGGTCACTGATGAGAACTTTGCCACAGTGCAACGCATGGCCTTCTGGCAGACGGCCCTGGCGATGTGGGAGGCGCACTTTTGGGTGGGCGTGGGGCCGGGCAACTACCCGGTGGCCTATGCACAATACTATGTGCACCCGGCCTTCTCAGCGCCGTTGGCCGGGCATCCCCATAATTTCTACCTGCAACTCCTGGCCGAGGTGGGCATCATCGGGCTGATGGCCTATCTGCTGTTGTGGGCCTGGGCGTTCGGGACCGCCGGGCGCGCGCTCCGCCGTCTGCCACCCGATGCGCATTTCTGGCGGGCTGTGACCATCGGCGCCGTCGGTGTCCTGGTCGCCGTGCTGATTCACACTGTGTTCGATAACCTTTACGTCCACGGCATGAACGTCTATGTGGGCCTGGCATTGGGCCTCATCGCCGCTTCCCGGGAGGTCAGTCATGTTCACCACCCCGTTGTTCTATCTGAAAAGAATCCCCCTGTTCCAAAACCTGTCGGATGACGAGCTGGAGGTGCTGTCCGTCCGCCTGGGCAAGCGCGTGGTGGGGCCGGGCGAGCCGCTCTTTGCCCAGGGTGATCCGGGGGACACCATGTATATCATCCGTTCCGGCCGGGTCAAGGTGTTCATCATAGACGAACAGGGCCGCGAGATCGTCTTTAACACCTACGGGCCGGGCGAGTTCTTCGGCGAGTTCTCCCTGTTGGATGGGCAGCCGCGCTCGGCCGGGGCCGCTGCCACGGAGCAGACCCAGCTCTTCAGCCTGCACCGGGCAGACTTTATGGCCGCCGTGCGGCAGTGCCCGGAGATCGCCATCAGCGTGATGCAGGTCCTGGTGGCCCGCCTGCGGCACACCACCGAGTATGCGGAGAGCCTGGCTTTCCTGAACATCTTTGGCCGGGTCGCCCTGCGTCTGCGGGAGCTGGCCGCGCGCTACGGCCAGCCGGTGCGCGACGGCATCCTCATCGGCATCCCCCTGCCGCCAGAGGAACTGGCGGGCCTGGCCGGGATTGATGCCCGCAGTGTGGACCGCGTCCTCCAGTCCTACACGAACAGCGGCCTGATCCGGGTGGATGGTGACCAGATCACCGTCCTGGACACAGAGGCGCTCGAGCGGCGGGTGGACCTGCACCGCAAGAAATTGTTGTGAGCGCGCTTGCGCTGATCCTGCAAGTGGGGTATAATCCGGGCGGATATGGGCGGATAGCTCAGCCGGTTAGAGCGCCTCGCTTACACCGAGGAGGTCACGGGTTCGAATCCTGTTCCGCCCACCAGGCCCACGAATGCCAGGTCACAGGCCCGGGCATCGCTCCATGCGCCGAGAGAGCCAACCATGCGCATTCTCCTGGTCTCTTGCCTGCTGCCCTACCCCACCGTACCCCATGGCGGCGGGACCGACCTGTTTCACCTCATCGAGGCGCTGGGCCAGCGCGGCCACGAGGTACACCTGGTCTCCCTGGTGCAGCCCGGCGACCAACCCCACCTCGCCGAGATACGCCCCGCCATCGCCAGCCTGCAGACGGTGGCCCCGGCCTGGACGTGGCGCCAGAAGCTCCGCCATGCCCTTCGCGAGCCGCCGTGGCGTTGGGGCCGTCGGGCCAGGGCCGAGGTCCGGGCGGCCATCCGGCGCGCCATGACCGCCGGCCTGGACGTGGCCCAGTTCGAGTGGACGGAGACGGCCCGCTTTGTGGACGCTGTGACAGACGCGCGCGTGGTCACGGTGCTGGACGAGGTGGACGTGAGCTACCGGCCCCTGGCCCGGGCGTTGGGGCCGGACCATCGGCGCGTGCGCGCGGCCCAGGAGCAGGAGTTGGCCTGGTGTCGCCGCTTTGACGCGGTGCTCACCCGCTCGGCGGCGGACCGGGCGGCGTTGGAGCCGCACTTGTCGGGCCAGCGGCTTCACGTGTTCCAGCCCTGGACCCATGTGGACGCCTTCCGCGACATCCGCCCGGAGACGCGCACGCCGGGCACCGTGCTCTTTTGCGGAGCCATGGACCGCGTTGAGAATGCCGCTGCCGTGCTGTGGTTCTACCAGCACGGCTGGCCCCGGGTGCGGGAGGCAGTGCCGACGGCCCGGTTGGTCATCGCCGGGCACGCGCCCCTGCCCCAGGTGGCGCGCCTGGCGGCCGATCCATCTGTGCGCGTCACCGGCACCGTAGCAGACCTGTGCCCGGTCTACGCGCGCACCGACGTGTGCGTCGCGCCGTCATTGGTGGGCGGGGGAGTGCTCAACAAGGTCATTGACGGCATGGCGGCTGGCCGGCCGGTGGTGACGACGACCGTGGGCAACGAGGGCGTGGCCGCGCCGCCGACGGCCGTGTACGTGGCCGATGAGCCGGTCGCCTTTGCCGACGCGGTGGTGCATCTCCTGCGGGACCCGGCCGAGTGGGCCCGCGTGGCAGCCGCCGGCCGGGCCTTTGTACAGCGCACCTATCGCTGGCAAGAGAACGTGACCCGGCTGGAGGCTCTGTACGACGAATTGCGCGCGACGAAAGCAGGTTGAGCGGCGCAATTGCCAGCCGAAGATTTTGAGAGGGAGGGCTACATGAAAGACACAATGAGACAAGGGATCAACATCCTGGCCGTCGTCGCCACCATCGCCGTCAACGGGTTGGCGAACGCATTGCCCCTCAACGGGCAGACCACCGGCGCGATCTCGGACCGGTTCAAAGTGTACTTTGTTCCGGCCGGCTATGTCTTTTCCATCTGGGGCGTGATCTACCTGGGATTGATCGCCTTCGCCATCTACCAGGCCTTGCCATCTCAGCGAGAAAACCCACGCCTGCGGCGCATCGGATACCTGTTCGCCTTGAGTTGTCTGGCGAACATGCTGTGGATATTTCTCTGGCACTATGCGCTTTTCCCCCTGACCCTGGTCGTCATGCTCGCCCTGTTGTTACTGCTGATCGCGATCTATCTGATCCTGGGCATCGGCCGGACCCGGGTTCCCGTCGCCGAAACGTGGCTCGTGCGCGTGCCGTTCAGCATCTACCTGGGCTGGATCACCGTGGCCACCATCGCCAACGCGACGGCGCTCCTGTATTACCTGAACTGGGACGGGTTCGGTATCCGCCCGGAGATATGGATGGTGATCGTGCTCGTTGTAGCAACGATCATCGCGTCGCTGGTGAGCCTGACCCGGGGCGATGTGGCCTATATGCTGGTCATCGTATGGGCCTTGGTGGGGATCGCCGTGAAACACGCCGCCACACCGCTGGTGGCCGGCGCCACCTGGATGATGACCGGCGTCACGGTGGTGATGCTGGTGGTGGGCTATCTGTACAACAGGCGGCGCATACGGCCGCCCGCGCCCACGCGCTAGTTTGTAAGCCCCTGGTGTGGTGCTCCCAATGCAGAGTGCCCAGGGCGCGCCGCGCCCTGGGCACTCGCAATGACGGACCGGTTTCTGAGCAATTGCCCACCCAGTCAAGCCTGGGCTTGGCGCGCCCCGGCGCACCCCGTGGGATGAAAATGCAACCTCCGGCCCCCCCTGCTGCTCGCGCGGGGTTTGCAACCCCGCGCCCGGTGCGGCGGGTAACACCCCCTGCGGTCGCCGCCGCGAGCAGAAATACCACCCGGCGCAGGTTAAAACCTGCGCCGGGCGCGGCGGGTAACATACCCACCGCGAACACAAGCAAGCTAACACGCGAAGCCTGCCCTACGATTTTCGAGCCTACTGGCCCGGCGGCGTGCCGAACAGGTTGGGGAGCTTCATCAGCAAGCTCATATTGCCCTTGACCGTGAACTTGCGGGCCATGAAAGCTTTGGTCCCGTCGAGCTTGCCCAACGCGATGTCGCGCCAGACATGGTCCGGCGTGGTGACGGTCAGCGAGGGGTTGGGGGCCGGGCCGGCGTGATAGGTGCAGGTCCCGTTCTCGATGACCAGATGGTGCGTGCCGGCATCCTCGCCGGTCACCTCAAACTGAACGACGGCTTTCAGGTCGCCCGCCGCTTCGGGCTTGAACAAAGCCGCCATGCCCTGGAATAGCTCTTGCATCGTGAACGTCATGGTCGAGAACTCCTTTCGTTTTTTCGATGTGGGAGAACCGCTATCCCCGGCCCATATCTTATCACAACCGGCGGTTTTCGACCAGCCCCCTGGCGTCGCGCCCTGGACAAGCCCTGGGGCCTATGGTATAATATCCACTGCCGACAGCGGGGAAGTGTCGGAATGGGCAGACGAGCATGATTTAGGATCATGTGCCGCAAGGCGTAGGAGTTCGAGTCTCCTCTTCCCCACCATCCGAGGGAGACGAGCGGAAGTGGCTCAGCGGTAGAGCATCTCCTTGCCAAGGAGAGGGTCGTGGGTTCGAATCCCATCTTCCGCTCCAGTTGGCGAAACCGGGTGCGGTCCGGCTCACGGGCTCCAAGGAGGAGCCCGTTTTTTGAGTGCCCCGCACCTTCCAGAGGTTAACCGTTGAAAATCACCACCGAACAGGCCCCTGATAGCCAGGTGATCCTCACCATCGAGGTGGATGCGGCGCGCATGGAGCAGGCCCTGGACCGGGCCTATCGCCAGATGGTCCAGCGCGTGAACATCCCCGGCTTTCGGCGGGGCAAGGCCCCCCGGCACGTCGTGGAACGTCACGTGGGCCGGGGCCGGCTCTTGCGGGAGGCCGTCAAGCCGCTGCTGGAAGAGATATACAAGGAAGCGATCCAGGCCCAAGACCTGCATCCCATCTCCTCGCCCCAGGCCGAGATGATCGAGGTGGACCCGCCGACGTTCCGATTCACCGTCTCGGTGCGGCCCACCATCGAGTTGGGCGATTATCGGGCCTTGCGGTTCCCGCTGCGCCCCGTCACGGTGGAGGAGGCTGAGGTGGATGAGGTGCTGGAGCGACTGCGGCGCGATCACGTGACCTGGGAACTGGTGGACCGCCCGGCCCGCATCGGCGACCAACTGCTCACGAATGTGACCGGCGGCGTGCCGGGCGGCTTCCAGCTCCAGCGCGAGAACGAAGAGGTCTGGCTGGCCGAGCCGGGGGAGGGGCTGATCCTGGGACCCGGTGTCATCGAACGACTGGTGGGCGTGCGCCCCGGCGAGGTTCGCACCATCACCGTCGCTTATCCCCCCGACTGGAACGACGCCGAGTTGGCGGGTCAGACGGCCACGTACCAGTTCACCGTCCACGCCGTCAAAGAGCCGCAATGGCCCCCGCTCGATGACGACCTGGCCGCCGCCGTGGGCGAGTTCGAGAGCCTGGCGGCGTTGCGGGACCACGTGCGCCGGCTGTTGCTGGACAATGCCGAGACCCAGGCGCGGAACGAGGTCCGCGACCAGATGATCGCCGCGCTGGTGGCCGATGCGACCGTGGAAACGCCGGCCGTGCTCATCGAGGCCGAGATTGACGAGATGCTGAAGGAACTGCAACGCCGGCTCCAGCCGCAAGGGTTGACCCTGGAGCGCTATGTGGCGCTATCCCACACCACACTGGATGGGCTGCGCGCCCAGATGCGCGATAGCGCGCGCGAGCGCGTGCGGCATTCCCTGGTGCTGAGCAAGTTCGCCCAACTGGAGGGCCTGGACGTCACCGACGCCGAAGTAGATGCAGAGATCGAGCGGCTGGTCGCCGGGGAGGGGGAGGCGGCCGGCCGGGTCCGCGCCGAGCTGGCCACCCCGGAACGTCGGCAGTGGCTCGCGAACCAAATGTTGGCCCGGCGGGTCGGGGACCGGCTCATCGCCATCGCCACCGGGGCCAGCGAATCTGCTCATCAAAAAGAGGTGATAGCATGATAACGCCGTGGAATCAGCTCATCCCCATGGTCATCGAGACCACCGGCCGGGGCGAGCGCGCCTACGACATCTGGTCGTTGTTGCTGAAGGAGCGCATCGTCTACCTGGGCACGCCGATCAACGATGCCGTGGCCAATCTCATCGTGGCGCAGCTCCTCTATCTGGAGCACGAGGACCCGGAAAAGGACATCAATCTGTACGTCAACTGCCCCGGAGGACTCATCTACGCGGGATTGGCGATCTATGATACCATGCAGTTATTGCGCGCCCCGATCTCGACCATCTGCGTGGGCATGGCCGCCAGCATGGGCACAGTGCTGGTGGCGGCGGGGACCAAGGGCAAGCGATACGCCCTGCCGAACGCCACCATCCACATCCACCAGCCCGTGGGGGGCACGCAAGGCCAGGCCGTGGACATCGAGATCGAGGCCCGCGAGATCCTGCGCCTGCGGGACAAGCTCAACCACATCCTGAGCCAGCACACCGGGCAATCGGTGGAAAAGATCGTCCAGGACACGGACCGCAATTATTACATGGATGCCTGGGGCGCCGTCGAATACGGCATCGTAGATGAGGTGCTGACCAAGCCGGGCAGTTCAACGCCCAAGTAAGGAGAGCAACTGTGGAGAAACAGATCAGCCTGCAAGTGGAACCGCGCACGGTGCGCGGCAAAAAAGTGCGTTTCCTGCGCCGCGAAGGGCAGGTGCCGGGAAACGTCTATGGTCCGGGCCTGGACTCGATCCCGGTTCAGGCCGATGAGAAAGCGCTACGACAGGTGCTGCGCGTCGCCGGGATGCACGGCCTGGTGAACCTGACCATCGGATCAGACCAGCAACCCCGCCAGGTGCTCGTGCGACGGGTACAACAGGACAGCACCACGGATGCGATCCTGCACGTGGATTTCCATCAGATCTCGCTGGACAAAAAATTCATCAGTCGGGTCCCCGTTGTGGTGGGGGGAGAATCGGTGGCTGTCGCCAGGGGCGGCGTCTTGCTGCATCTGCTGGATCACGTCATGATCGAATGCCTGCCCTCGGACCTCCCCGCTGCGATTGAGGCCGATCTCTCGGCCCTCCGCACGTTCGACGACGTCATTCGCGTGCGCGATCTGAAATTGCCCCCGCGTGTCCGCATCCTGACAGACGGCGAAGAGCTGGTCGCCAAGGTCCAGCGGCCGCGGTTGGCGAAGGAGGAAAAGCTCGCGGCCGAGGCGGAGGAGGCCGAAGCTCCCGCTGAGGAAGCGGCCGCGCCGGCCAAAGACCAGTCGGGAGCATAGGGTCACGTGCCCTGGCCTGCCCAATTCCTCTTCTGGCGCCAGGAACGGCTCGGGGACGGTCGGTCCCGAACGGTGTCGTTGAGAGGCCCCCGGTGGCCGAACCGGCGGGGCCTCTCAGCCCATCCGTGGTGCGGACCACCGGTCCCCGTTTTTGTGTTTGGACGGGAGGGGACGCCCGGCCGGGCACGCTTTCTCAGGCGTTCTTTTTGTGGTATAATGCAGGCACGCGCCGGTAAGCATCAACTCTAGCCGCGCACGGCAACGAGGAGGTCCAAACTTGTTCAGCCCGATCAACTTCTTCCTGGGCCTGTTCAGCCGCGATATTGGCCTGGACTTGGGCACAGCCAATACGCTCGTTCTGGTCCGCAATCAGGGGATCATCATCAACGAGCCGTCGGTGGTGGCGATCAACAAGAAAACCCGTCAGGTCCTGGCGGTGGGTGAGGAGGCCAAGCGCATGGTGGGTCGCACCCCGGCCCACATCGTCGCCGTTCGGCCCCTGCGCGACGGCGTGATCTCGGATTTCGACATCACGGAGCAGATGATCCAGTACTTTATCCGGCGGGTGCATGAGCGATTCGCGTTGATCCCACGCCCCCGGGCTGTCATCGGCATCCCTTCGGGCGTGACGGAGGTGGAAAAGCGCGCGGTCCACGACGCCGCCATCAACGCCGGCTGCCGCGAGGTCTATCTCATCGAGGAGCCGATGGCCGCGGCCATCGGCGCGGGGCTGCCGGTCACCGACTCTGTGGGCAGCATGGTGGTGGACATCGGCGGAGGGACCAGCGAGGTAGCAGTGATCTCGTTAGGCGGCATCGTCGTGAGCCGCTCGATCCGGGTGGCCGGCGACGAGATGGACGAGGACATCATCAATTACGCGCGCCAGAAATACAACCTGCTCATCGGCGAACGGATGGCCGAAGCGGCCAAGATCCAGGCCGGCAGCGCGTACCCGCTGGAGGAGGAACTGATGGTCACGTTGCGCGGCCGGGACCTCATCACCGGCCTGCCCCGGTCCGTCGAGGTCTCCAGCGTGGAACTGCGCGAGGCCCTGGCCGCTTCCGTGGACCAGATCGTCGCCGCCGTGAAAGATACCCTGGAAGAGACGCCGCCGGAGCTGGTGGCGGACCTGATGGAAAGCGGCATCGCCCTGGCGGGCGGCGGGGCGTTGCTATTGGGCATCGCGGAACGTCTGTCGCACGAAACCAAGATGCACGTCTACGTGGCCGACGACCCCATGACCTGCGTGGTACGCGGGGCGGGGGAGGTGTTGAAAGACCTGCCGGCGCTGCGCAAGGTATTGGCCGAGGTGCAGACCGGGCCAGCGCCGCGCTAAACGCCCGCCCCGGTGGCCCGACTTACCGTCCGGCGAGGAGACCATGCGTTGGACCCGCAGGCGCCTGATCATGCTCCTGCTCATGTTGACGCTGAGCCTGTTGTTGTTTGGGCTATACCAGGGGGGGCAACTGGCGCCGGTAGAGAGCCTGATCTTGCAGTTGCTCGCGCCGGTGCAGGGCTGGCTGGCCGGGGGCACCGCCGAGATACAAGACACCCTGGAGGCCCTGGCCGAATTGGGCACCCTACGCCAGCAGATCGCGGAGCTGGAACGTGAGCGGGACGCCCTGGGGGCCGAAAACGTGCGTTTGCGCGAGATCGAGCGCGAATACGTGCTCTTGCGCGAGCAACTGGGCTACCAACAGGCGCACCCCCAGTTGGACCTGCTGCCGGCCGAGGTGGTGGGCCGCGATCCCACCAACCTCTTGCGTTTCCTGCTCGTCAACAAAGGGACACAGGATGGCGCACGGACCGAGATGACGGTGGTAACGTCACGGGGGCTGGTGGGCCGCATCACCACGGTCGGCCCCAACTGGTCCCGGGTCTTGCTCATTACCGACGTGAGCAGCTCGGTGAACGCGATGATCCAACGCTCGCGGACCACCGGCGTAGTGCAGGGCCAGGTCGGTGGCCGGCTGGTCATGCGCTATATCCCGCAAGGGGAATCGGTGGAGGTGGGGGACCTGGTCCTGACTTCCGGGCTGGGCGGGAACCTGCCCAAGGGACTGTTGATCGGCCGGGTGACAGAGGTGCGCCAGAAGGACATCGAGATGTTTCAGGAAGCCGAGGTCCAATCCGCCGTGAACTTTCATCGCCTGGAACAGGTGATGCTCGTCCGTAACTTTGTGCCCACGGAGTTGGGCGGCGAATGAGCCGGCGCGGGGGACTGGCGCTCAACCTCTACCTGGGGCTGTTGATCCTGGGCGCCGCCGCACTCGTGCAATCTACGGTGCTTCCGCCCCTGCACATCTCGGGTGTCCGGCCTTCTCTGGTGCTCTTGTTGGTGGTGTCCTGGAGCATCGTGCGCGGTGGCGTGGAGGGCACCTGGTGGGGATTTATCGGGGGGCTGGCGCTGGATTTGCTGTCCGGGGGGCCGTGGGGCGTCTCCACGTTGGCCCTCACGCTGGTGGGCTTGCTGGCCGGCCTGGCCGAGGTGAACCTCTCCCGGGGCAACATCCTGTTCCCCACGGCCATGATCGGGGGCGCATCGCTGCTCTATGACCTGCTCTGCTTGACCCTGCTGAGCCTGGCCGGGTGGCGGATGGCGCTGCTGGATACGTTCCTGGTGGCGATCCTGCCCACGGCTATCCTGAACGTGTTGCTCTCCTTTGTGGTCTTTCCGCTCGTGTTGGGCCTGAATCGTCTGGTCGGTGGCGGCCGGCAGTTGCGGTGGTGAGTGAATCCCTGGGAGAAAACCACATGGATCGAGGGCTGCGCATCCGGTTCATCCTCTTCCGCGTCGTCATGGTGCTGGTCATTGGAACGTTGCTGGCGCAACTGTGGCGTCTGCAGATCGTGGAAGGCCAGCAGTATCAGAGACAGGCGGAAGACAATCGCCTGCGCCTGCGGCTCATCCCGGCCCCGCGCGGCGTCATCTATGACCGCAATGGCGTCCTGCTCACGCGGAACCGCCCCAGCTTCACCGTCTCCATTGTGCCGGCGGACCTGCCCGATGCCGAAAGCGAGCTGATCCTGCAACTGGCCGATCTGCTTCAGATGCCGCCCGCCGACATCGGCCAGAAGGTCCGCGAAGGGCTGCTCAAGGCGCCCTTTTCCCCCGTGATCATCAAGGCCAACGTGCCCCGGGATACCGCGTTCATCATCGAGGAACGGCGGCACTCCCTGCCGGGTGTGCTGATCGAGGTCGAATCCATCCGCGAATATCCCAACGGGGCGCACACCGCCCACCAGGTGGGCTATGTGGGCCGCGTCCCCGCCGAGCGCGCCGCCGAGTATGAGGCCCAGGGCTACGACCTCAACGACATCGTGGGCCTCACCGGGGTGGAACTGACCTATGAACACGAGCTGCGCGGGGTCAAGGGCAGCAAGATCGTGGAGGTGGACTCTCGCGAACGCGAGCTGCGCGTTGTGCCCGGCACCGAAGTCCAACCGCGCCCAGGGCACAACGTCCACCTGACCATAGATACCAAACTGCAGGCCACGGTGGAGGACATCCTGGCGGCCGGGATCGCCAGATCCAAGGCCAAATCCGGCGTGGCTATCGTGATGAACGTGCACACCGGCGAGGTCCTGGCCTCGGTGAGCCTGCCCACCTATGATAATAACCTGTTTTCCGGCGGCATCTCGGCAGCGGATTACCAGCGATTGCAAGAGGATCCGCAACGGCCTCTGGTGAACCACGCCATCAGCGGCACCTATCCCCCCGGTTCCACCATCAAGACCCTCTTTGCCGCCGCCGCGCTACAGGAGGGTGTGGTGCGCCCGAACACCCGCATCTTCTGCGGTGGCACCATGTCCGTGGCCGACAAATATACCCCCGACAAGTACTGGACGTTCTACTGCTGGAATCGGTACGGACATCACGACGTGAATCTCGTCAACTCGATCTCCATGTCCTGCGACATCTACTATTATACCATCGGCGGCGGCACGGACTGGTTCCGGAATCCCCTGGGTCTGGACCGCCTGGAACGTTATGCCCGCCTCTTTGGGCTGGGGGACCGCACCGGGATTGACCTGCCCGGCGAGAGCCAGGGGCTGGTCCCCAACGCGGAATGGAAGCTGGCCCAGCCCTGGAACAAAAGCGGCGAGCCGTGGGTCACCGGCGATACCTACAACATGTCCATCGGGCAGGGATTCGTCCTGGTCACGCCCTTGCAGATCCTCAACGCCACCGTCGCCATCGCCAATGGGGGCACGCTCTACAAGCCCCAGATCGTCCACCACGTCACCGATGCCGATGGCAACGTGATCCATCCCTTCCGGCGGGAGATCATCCGCCAGATCCCGGTGGACGATGAATACCTGGCCCTGGTGGGCCGGGGCATGCGGGAAGGCGTCATGTGGGGCACGGCCTACGGCGCGAACCTGTGGCAGGTCACCGTGGCCGCCAAGACCGGCACCGCCGAATATGGCCTGCCAGACGCGACCGGCCGCAAGCCGACGCACGCCTGGATGGTGGGCTATGCGCCGTATGAGAACCCGGAGATCGGCGTCGTGGTCTTTCTCGAGAGCGGGGGCGGCGGCTCCCAGAACGCCGGGCCAGTGATGGGCCAGATCGTCAGCGCCTACTATGGCTACCCCTATGCCACGCGGCCGACCCCGACCCCGACGCCCACCGCCACCCCCACTCCCGAAGGTTGGGTACCTACCCCCACGCCAGAGGGTTGGATGCCCACGCCCACGCCGCCGGGTGAATGAGCGGGATATGTCAGACGTCATGCGTCATGCGGCATACGTCATGCGTCATACGTCATGCGTCATGCGTCATACGTCATGCGTCATGCGGCATACGTCATGCGTCATGCGTCATGCGTCATACGTCATGCGTCATGCGTCATGCGTCATGCGGCATCTGTGACGTTTTGACGTTTGACGCCTGACAAAGAGGGTGGCCCCATGACGCCTCGTTCATCGGATACCTTGACCGTCAAGGGCCGGCGGGATAGCCTGCTGATCATCGTGGACCCGGATGCGCCGTTGGGCCAGGTGCTGGCGGACTTGCTGGCCCGGCTGGACGGCACGCCGGACTTTTTCCGAGGCGCGCGGGTGGTCCTGGACCTGGGACCGCGGCCGTTGGAGGGGGAAGACCTGGAGCAAGTGCTCGCGGTCCTGCGTCGCTATGAGGTGACGCTGACCGCCGTGCTGACCGCCGATGCCCGCACGCGGCAATTGGCCCAGGAGCGGGGCCTGGCGACCACGCTCCGGGTGTCGCCGCCGATGCGTCACACGCGCGCGGCGTCGGACGCGCCGGAGGCCCGCTGTGTGGTGCTCAGGCGCACGCTGCGCTCCGGCCAGGTGCTCCAGCATCCCGGCCACGTGATCGTCGTGGGCGACGTGAACCCCGGCGCCGAGGTGCTGGCCGGCGGGAACGTGTTCGTTTGGGGCCGGTTGCGCGGCGTCGTCCACGCCGGGGCCGCCGGGGACCGCCAGGCCATCGTCTGTGCCCTGGAGCTGGCCCCCGCGCAACTGCGCATCGCGGACGTGGTCGCCCGGGCCCCGGAGGAGCATCCATCTCCCGCCCGGCCCGAACTCGCCCGCGTGGAAGACGCGGGGATCGTCGTGGAGACCTGGGGGTGACTGCACCCCCTCGCGCACAGGATGGACCTTAATCCGAGGGCGACCGGCCCGGGCGCCCGTCGGATAGCCCAATGGAGGAATCGGCCATGGCAGGACGCGCGATCACCATTACCTCCGGCAAAGGCGGCGTGGGCAAGACCACCGTCACCGCGAACCTCAGCACGGCCCTGGCGCTTCGGGGCTACCGGGTGGTCGCGGTGGACACGGACATCGGCCTGCGAAACCTGGACGTGGTCATGGGGCTGGAAAACCGCATCGTCTATGACCTGGTAGACGTGGTCGAGGGACGATGTCGGCTTCGGCAGGCGTTGATCAAGGACAAGCGTCTGGCGGACCTGTATCTTCTGCCGGCCGCGCAGACGCGCGACAAGACCGCCGTCAGCCCGGCCGACGTGGTGCGGGTCTGCGATGAGTTGCGCGCCGAGTTCGACTTTGTCCTGCTGGATTCGCCGGCGGGCATCGAGCTGGGGTTTCAGAATGCCGTCGCGCCCGCCGATGAGGTGCTCATCGTCACCACGCCGGAGGTGGCAGCCGTGCGCGATGCGGATCGCATCATCGGCCTGCTGGAAGCCCAGGAAAAGTACAACCACAAGCTGATCATCAACCGCATCAAGCCCGGCATGGTCCGCCGGGGCGATATGCTGGATACCGCCGATGTGCTGGAGATCCTGGCGGTGGACCTCATCGGCATCATCCCCGACGATGAGGGCATCATCGTCTCCATTAACCGGGGCACGCCGGTCGTGCTGGATCACGAATCGCCGGCCGGCCAGTCGTTCCGCAATATCGCCCGCCGTCTGACCGGCGAGGATGTCCCTTTCATGGTGCTTGAAGAGCCGGGCCTGTGGCACCGGGTTCGCCGACTGATCGGCCGCTAACAGCACTGGAGGGGGTGGAACAAGGAGGAGGTACAGGGTGAGCATCGTCAGTCGTCTATTCGGTCGCCCGCGCAAATCCAAGGATGTGGCCAAAGAGCGCCTGCAGTTGGTGCTGGTCCAAGACCGATTCCGGCTGTCACCGGAACTGCTGGAGACCCTGAAAAACGAGCTGATCGAGGTCATCACGCGCCACGTGGACGTAGATCGCAGCGGCATTGAGGTGCAACTGGTCCACCGCGATACGGGCGACACCCTGACCGCCAATATCCCCTTGAAGCGGCGGCGCGGTGGGCAGAGCCAACGGCGCTCTTCCTGATCGGCGCACCCCCCATCACCGAAATGGACACCCGACAATGGCGGCACTTTGACTATATTCTCCTGATCGTCACTTTGTTCCTGGCGGCCTATGGCATTGCCATGATCTACAGCGCCACCCTGGCCTCGTATGGGAACGAAGTGCTGTCTATGGACATGCCGGTGATGCATCAGGCCTTCTTTGTGCTGGTGGGCCTGATCCTCATGCTCGTCTTTTCCACCATTGACTATCGCATCTATGCGAATTTCTATCACCTCATCTACGGCCTCAATGTCTTCTTCCTGGTCCTCGTGCTGGTGGTGGGTTCCCTGGGCGGCGTGGGCGCCTCGCGTCGCTGGATTGACCTGGGGTTCTTTGATTTCCAGCCCTCCGAGATGGCCAAGCTCCTGATCATCCTGACCCTGGCTCAATTCCTGACCCGCCGTGAGGAACAGGCCGGGAGCTGGCGCACCCTGCTGGGGTCGCTCGTCCACGTGGGGGTCTTGTTGCCGCTCATCTTCCTGGAGCCGGACCTGGGCACCACCCTGGTATTCGTGGCGATCTGGCTGGCGATGGTCGTCTTTGCCGGCGCACGGTGGTATCGGGTGGCCTTCCTGGGCGTGCTCGGCGTATTGGCAGCCCCTCTCGCCTGGGTGTACGTCTTGCAAGACTATATGCGGCAACGCTTCCTCATCTTCCTCAATCCCTACGCGGACCCGTGGGGGGCTGGCTACAACTACATCCAGTCGCGCGTGAGCGTGGGGGCCGGTGGGCTATGGGGCCAGGGATACACCAGCGGGTCGCAAAGTCAGCTTCACTTCCTGCGCATCCAACACACAGACTATATCTTTTCCGTCCTGGCCGAGGAGCTAGGCTTTGTCGGCGCGCTCCTGTTGAGCCTGCTGTTCGCGGTCTTGCTGTGGCGGATCCTGCGCATCGCCCAACTGGCCCGCGACACCTACGGCCGGCTCATCGCCGTGGGGCTGGCAAGCGTGTTGCTCTTCCAGTTCCTGGTGAACGTGGGGATGAACGTGGGGTTCTTTCCGGTCACGGGCATCACCCTGCCGTTCATCAGTTACGGTGGCAACTCGATCCTGCCGCTCTTTATCGGCCTGGGCATCCTGCAAAATATCCTCATGCGCCACAAACGCCTGCAGTTCTGAGCCGCCATTTGACGCCGGCCCCCGCTGTTGGTATAATCCCCCGGCTATCGCCCATAAGGAGGACTCATGACCACTCGCGCAAAGGTCGCTGTGCTGCGCACGCAGCCCGAGACCGTATTACAAGACTACGACCGCCTGTTCGACCTGGCGGGGGTGCAGGATGCCCTGGCCCCCCAGGCCACCACCATCCTCAAAGACAACATCTCCTGGCACTATCCCATGCCCAGCGCCAACACCACGCCCTGGCAACTGGAGGGCACGATCCGCGCGCTGCGCCGCCGGGGTTACACGGACCTGTCGTGCGTGCAGAACCAGACGGTGGTGATTGACGCCTTCAAGGGCGAGGACCTGAACAACTATGTGCCCATCTTCAAGCATTACGGTATCCCGGTCCTGTACAACTTCAAGCCGGATGACATGACCTGGGTCCCCTACAAACCCCAGGCCCGGATGCTGGCCCTGGCCCACATCTACCCGGAGGGCATCCGTCTGCCAGATTACTTCTTTGGCAAGAACATCGTGCATTTGCCCACTTGCAAATGTCATATATACACCACCACGACCGGGGCCATGAAGAACGCTTTTGGTGGCTTGCTGGCGACGCACCGGCACTACACCCACACCTGGATCCACGAGACCCTGGTGGACCTGCTGGCGATCCAGAAGGAGATCCATGCCGGTCTTTTTGCCGTGATGGATGGGACCACGGCCGGCGATGGCCCCGGCCCCCGCACCATGCGCCCGGTGGTCAAGAACGTCATCCTCGCCAGCGCCGACCAGACCGCCATTGACGCCGTGGCGGCCCGCATGATGGGCTTTGACCCGCTCACCATCCCCTATATCCGCCTGGCCCACGAACGGGGCCTGGGCGTGGGCGATCCCCGCGAGATCGAGATCGTGGGCGACCCCGAAGCCGCCGACGAGCGGTGGGGCTTTCAAGTGGGCATGTCGTTCCACCGCTTCCTGGGCTGGCTGGGCTGGTATGGTCCCACCCGGTTCCTGCAAAAGCTGGTCTTTCGCACGCCGCTGGTCAACATCCCCATCTTTATCAGCGAGTTCAACCACGATTATATCCACTGGCCCCTCAAAGAGAGCAAGGTCTATGCACGGTGGCGCGCCGAGACCCCGTGGGGCCAATTGTTCGCCCGCTACCAGCAGGAAGGCCATCTGGGGCCGTAGCGAGCAACGAGCGAACGATGAAAGCAACCTATGGCCTGGATCGCTATCTGCTGCTGTTGCCGGTGCTGGTCGCCCCGGTCTGGGCGCCCCTCTTTTTCCCCGGCCTGTGGCAGTCCCACGAGGGCGTGCCGGCCGTCTATGAGGTGGCGGGCCTGCACCAGGCCCTGCTGCAAGGTCACTTCATGCCGGGCTGGAGCCCGGCCCTGAACGACGGCGGCCCGCTCCCGTTCTACCTGGCCGAGGCCCCGATCTTGTTGGGCGCGCACCCCCTGGTCGCCGTCAAGCTCGTCTTCGGGGCCAGCATCCTGGGCGCCGGCCTGGCGATGTATGCCCTGGTGCGGCAACTGTGGGGCCGGCGCCCGGCCCTCCTGGCGGCCGTGGCCTACACGTATGCCCCCTTTTTCCTGGCGACCGTCTATGTACGGGGCGCTTTGGCCGACGCCCTGGCCTATGCCCTGATCCCGCTCGTGCTTGCCACCGGACACCACGCATCGCAGGCCCTCGATGCCCCAACCGGCAGCTGGCGGGCCGGACCGTGGCTCGCGCTGAGCCTGACCGCGCTGATCTGGACGCACGGGGGCCTGGCGCTGGCCGCCCTCGCGCTCGTGGTGGCCTACGTGTGGTGGCTGGCGATCTGGCAGCGTCGCTGGCGCCCCCTGCCAGTGACGATGGCGGCGTTGGGGGTGGGGAGCCTGGTGGGTCTGGCGCTCTGGATGCCGATCCTGGCCGAAGGCCGGGCGTCGCTTCTGTTCCCGGTGAGCGCGGCCGAGCACCTGGTCTACCCCTTCCAGCTCCTGCTGCCCACCTGGGGATCGGGCCTCAGCATCCCCGGCCCGGACGACACGCTGCCCCTGCAAGTCGGGGTGGCGTTGGGGGGCCTGGCCGTCCTGGGCCTGGTCATCCTGGTGACGCCGGGCGAGGTGGACCCCGGCGCGGCCGGCGACGAGGCCCCGCCCCGGCCGTACATCGCCTTTTTCCTGGTGGCGACGCTGGTCGTGCTGGCCCTGACGTTGCCGGTGGCGGCTCCGGCCTGGGGTCTGTTGGGCTGGCTGATCCGCTATCCCTGGCAATGGTTGGGCCTGGTGGCCCTGGGGCTGTCGGTGGTGGCTGGCGCGGTGGTGGCGGCCTGGCGCAGGCCGTTGGCCCAATTGGGACCGTTGGCCGCGTTGATCACGGCGGTGGCATGGGGCAGTTACGGCTACCTGGCCCCGGCCTTCGTGGACCAGGATCAGGTCCCGGCCCAACACCCCATCAACGCCGTCCTCCAGGATGACATCCTGCTGCTGGACTATACCCTGACCGCAGAGACATTGCAGGGGAGCGCGGACCTGCCCTCGGTGAAGGCGGGGGACACGATCCATCTGACGCTATACTGGCAGGCCCGGCGTCCGGTGGCGGAGGATTACACGGTGTTCACCCACATCATTGACGCCCAACCCCGCCAGTGGGCCGGGAAGGACAACCCGCCGGTGCAGGGCACGCGCCCCACCAGCAGTTGGGCCGTGGGCGAGGTGATCGTGGATGCCTATGACCTGGTGCTGGACGCCCAGACGCCGGCCGGCGAGGTCGAGGTGGAGGCTGGCATGTATCTCCCGGCCGACGGCCGCCGCCTGGCGGTACGCACCCGGTCCGGCCAGGACCTGCGGGCCGTACTGGGACGATTGTTGGTACGGCAGTAACTCCTCATCTCCGGCTTTCGACCCACAACCCCCCTCGAAAATAACCGTAGCGCACGCCTCGCGTGTCAGCCTGCCCGCGCCCGGCGGTTCCCACCCTCACCCCGGCCACCTGCACCCGTCAGGGTGTCTCCCTACGAGGGAGAGGGGGCCTGCCGCGCCCGGCGGTTTCCACCCTCACCCCGGCCCTCTCGTAAAGTAGCGCACGCCTCGCATGTCAGCTTGCCCGCGCCGAGCGGACGTCGCCGCCAGATGAGGGTCGGTTGGGGCGTCCCGGCAGGTGCGACCCCGGTCGCCGGCCTTGCGGATACAGGAAATCTTTAGCGGACGGTGCTCTGTTCCTGGATGGTAATGCGGCGGGTCTTGATGTACCAGTCGGCAATGTGGCGGAACCGGTCCGCCGGCTCGATAAGGGGGCTGATGTGGACGTTCTTGACTTCGCGGTCCACACCGTAGTGGTACAGGGGGTAGAACAACAGGATCGAAGGGACCTGGTCGGCAAAGACAGCCTGGAACTGCCGGTAGAGGGCCAGGCGTTTCTCGCGGTCTGGCGTCAGCCGGGCCTGTTCCAGGGCCTCGCTGGCGTCACGATTGACCCAACTGGCATAGTTCTGCCCCGTGCCGGTGATCTGCGTGGAGTGCCACCAGGGGTAAGCATCCGGGTCCACTGGCATCTGTTCCCAGGCCGTCAGCACCGCGTCGAACCGGCGAGGAATCAGATAATCGCTGACCAACGTGGACCAGCCCGTGGTCTCCGGGTAGGCCCGGACGCCGATCTGCGCCCATTGGCGGCTCACCTCGGCGATGATGGCGGCCCGCTGGGGATCGTCGTTGGTCGCCAGGGTGAACTCGAGCTTTTCGCCGTCCCGGTCCCGAATCCCATCGCCATCGGTATCTGTCCAGCCGGCCTTTGTCAATAGCTCGCGGGCGCGGGCCGGGTCGTAGGGATATTGGCGAATGGTGGGATCATAGGCCCAGGAATTGGGCATGATGGGGCTGTGCGCCACGATCGCCTGACCGCTCAATACCTCGTCCACGATCTTTTGGCGATCCAGGGCGTAGAGCAATGCCTGGCGCACCGCCACTTCCTGAAAGATGGGGTCGCGCAGGTTGAGGTAGACGATGCGATACCCGGAGAGCCGCGTGGTGTAGAGCCGCAGGTTTTCCAGCGCGCGGGCCTGGGGCAGGTCCTTGATCTGGATACGGGAGACGCCCATGATCTCGCCCCGGCGATAGGCGGCCAACACGCTGTCATAGTCCGGGTAGAAGCGGAACTCGACTTTGGTGATGTAGGGGTGCGGGCCGTGATAGTCCTCGTAGGCTTCTAGCAGGATATGGTCGGCGGCCACTTCCTTGACCTTGTATGGGCCGGTCCCCACCGGGCGCGTGTTGAACGCCGCCTGGTCCAGGTCCCCCACCGGGATGTCACGGAACAGATGTTTGGGGATGATCCCCAGGGTGGTCTGCTCCAGGAACGGGGCAAAGGGTTCCTTGAGCGTGAATCGCACGGTGAGGGGGTCCACCTTCTCTACCTGCACGTCCTGCCAGGCCTGGATGAGGTAGAGGCTACCGTCAAAGGCCGGGGTATGAATGATGCCGGTGGTAAAGACCACGTCATCGGCGCCAAAGGGCGCGCCGTCGTGCCAGCGCACGCCGGCGCGCAGGTAAAACGTGTATGTCCGGGCGTCTGGAGAGACTTCCCAGCGCGTGGCCAGGTCCGGCTCGATCTCCCCGCGTTCGTTGATGCGGGTCAGGCCGTTAAAGACCAGCGCGCCGATGTCCCGGTCCACGCTATACAGGTCAGCGTACAAGGGGTTGATGGCCCGGGGGTTGCCGGCCAAACCCTCGATGTAGGTGCCGCCCACATCGGGGACCTCCTCGGTGCTGACGGTGTACCCCAGGTAGACCAGGAGCGCCCCCACCAGGAGCGCCCCCACGAAGGCCAATACCAGGGGCCAGCGCATCCGCCGGCCGCCCATATCAGCTCCCCAGCCCGATGGCGTTGGCCAGCGAGACCAGGAAAAAGACGATGCTCAGGGCAATCGTGAAATTGAACAGGGTTTTTTCCCAACCCCGCCGGGTGCGAAAGATGCCGCCGCCCTCGCCACCAAAGAAACTGCCCAATCCCTCGCCCTTGACCTGGACGAGGATCGCCACCATCAGGGACACGGCAACGATGATCTGTGCTATGTTGAGAAACTCTGCGGGAATGCCCAATGGATGTCACCTCCTGTCGAACTGCGGATCTATCCGCCACTGCGGGCGAATTATAGCACATATGGAGACGGGGGACAAGGCCGGGTGGCCCATGACCTTGACAAAGGCGGTGACGCCAAGTATACTGAGGCCGTTACCAGAGCGACGTCGCGCTGGACGTTTCATGCCACAAGGAGGACCCGATGCCCCGCGAAGACCGTATGGCCGTGGCTCGCGGCGAAGAGCCTGCTGACCTGATCTTGACCAATGGTCACCTGGTCAACGTCTTCTCCGGCCAGGTGGAAGACACCGACATCATCATCCGAGGCAGCCGGGTGGCCGCCCTCATGCCCACTCAGCCCGGCGGCCCGACCCACGAGGCCCGGGAGGTCCTGGACCTGGAAGGGGCCTATGTCTGCCCCGGCTTCATAGACGCCCACGTGCACCTGGAAAGCAGCATGGTCCAGCTCCAGGAGTTCATCCGCGCCGTGGTGCCCCGGGGCACCACCACGGTCATCCTGGACCCCCACGAGATCGCCAACGTGCTGGGGCTGGATGGCATTCGCTATGTGCTCGAGTCGGCCAAGTGGAACCCCCTGAGCGTCTTTGTCATGGTTCCCTCGTGCGTCCCGGCCAGCCCGCTGGAGACGGCCGGCGCAGAGTTGCGGTCCTATGACCTGGAACCGTTCCTGCGCGACAAGTGGGTCCGCGGCCTGGGCGAGGTGATGAGTTACCCGGCCGTGTTGGAGCGCGACAGGGAAATGATGGCCAAGATCAGGATGGCCCAGAACTATCCCATTGACGGCCACGCGCCGGGGCTGGGAGGCCGGAACCTCAACGCCTATCTATCGGCCGGCATCCGCTCTGATCACGAATGCACTCGCCTGGAGGAGGCCCGCGAGAAGCTGCAAAAGGGCATGTACGTCTTTATCCGCGAGGGAACCCACTCCCGCAATCTCCACGACCTGCTGCCGCTGGTCACGCCGGCCAATTCCCGGCGCTGTTGTTTCTGCACCGATGATCGGAACCCGCGCACCCTGTTGGAAGAAGGCCACATAGATAGCATCATCCGCGCGGCCATCCGGGCCGGCCTGGACCCCATCATCGCCATCCAGATGGCGACGCTCAACCCCTCCGAGCGGTTCGGCCTGTCCGAATCTGGCGTCCTCTCCCCGGGGCGTTTCGCCGACATGGTGGTCTTTGATAACTTTCAGGACTTTCGCATCCTCAAGGTCTTCCGGGACGGCCGGCTCATCGCTGAAGACGGCCACATGGCCCCGGGGGTGCAACAGCCGCCGCCCATCACCATTCGTAGCTCCATGAACGTGGGTTGGCTAGAGTTGGATGATTTCGCCATACCCGCCGAATCCGGTCAGGCTCGTATCATCGAGGTCATCCCCCATCAGGTCATCACCGGCCAGCGCGTGGAGGCCGTGCGCGTGATAGACGGTCGAGCGGTGTCCAATCCCAGCCGCGACATCTTGAAGATCTGCGTGGTAGAACGCCACCAGGCCAGCGGGAACATCGGCAAAGGGTTCGTCCGCGGATTCGGGCTTCAGCAGGGGGCCATGGCCAGCTCTGTGGCCCATGATTCCCACAACATCGTGGTGGTGGGCGTGCGCGATTGGGACATCTATGCCGCCGTCGAGGCCGTGGTCAAGATGCGCGGCGGCATGGCCGTGGTCTCGGACGGCCAGGTCATCGCCCAATTGCCATTGCCCATCGCCGGCCTCATGAGCGATCAGCCGTTAGAGATCGTGCAGGAACAACTGGAAAAGCTCACGGGGGCGGCGCGTGGCCTGGGTTGCACGCTGGATGATCCCTTTATGACCATGAGCTTCCTTTCCCTGCCGGTCATCCCCGAACTCAAGCTCACCGATAAGGGCCTGGTGGACGTGGATCGCTTTGATTTCGTGCCGCTCTTCCTGTAAATCACGAATAGCACGAATAGACGAATCACACGAATGCCTGGGAGGATGGATGAGAGCAGATGGTATACTCTACAAGGAACTGTCCTATCGAGTGATGGAGGCGATATTTGAGGTGCACAATACCCTGGGGCCGGGATTCTTGGAGAGCATATACGAAGAGGCGTTAGCCTACGAATTGGAACTGCGCGGCATCCCGTTTGAGCGTCAGAAAGCGATCACGGTGCGCTACAAGGGGCGCGAGATTGGCACTCATCGCCTCGATTTTGTGATAGATGGCAAGATTGTCTTGGAGCTAAAGGCTACTGCCGCACTGACCGACTCGTTCAAACAGCAGACATTGTCGTATCTCAAAGCTACCGGGCTGAGATTGGGCATCCTCGTCAATTGCGGCACGTCCCGGGTAGAGTACATCCGCATCGTAAACTAACTCCAGATCCATTCGTGTCATTCGTCCATTCGTGTCATTCGTGATTCAGGAGACCGATTGCCGGGCTGAGATTGGGCATCCTCGTCAATTTCGGCACGTCCCGGGTAGAGCACACCCGCATCGTAAACTAACTCCAGATCCATTCGTGTCATTCGTCCATTCGTGTCATTCGTGATTCAGGAGGCTTCGGTTGCGCGTCTTATTTGTCTACCCCAATGCCACCCACACCGAATACATCTCCTACGGCATCGCCTACCTGTCGGCGAACCTGAAGGCCCACGGCCACCAGACCGGCCTGCTGGACCTCACCTGGGGCCGGGGCGTGCGCCCGACCCAGGTGCGCCAGGCCCTGGACGATTTCCAGCCGGACCTGGTCGCCATTGGCGCCATGAGCGTGGATTACCCCCTGGCCCTGGAGGTGGCCCGGCACGTCAAGGCATATCACGACCGGCCGGTGCTCTTGGGGGGGATGCACGCCACCGTGGCCCCCGAATCCGTCATCGCTGAAGATGCTGTGGACATGCTCTGCGTGGGCGAGGGCGAGGAGGCCCTGGCCGATCTGTGCGACCGCTGGGCCGCCGGACAGGACATCTGGGATACGCCCAACTTCTGGTTCAAGCGCGATGGCGAGATCGTGCGCAACGCCCCGCGCCCGCTCACCCAAGACCTGGATCGCCTGCCATTCCCCGACCGCGATCTCTTTGATTTCGACCGCTACCTGACGGCGTTGAACGGCCAGTTGGCCATCCTGGCGACCCGGGGCTGCCCGTATGGCTGTACCTACTGCGCCAACAACTACCTGCGCCGGCTGTACCAGGGCCAGAAATACGTCCGCTCGCGCAGCATAGAAAACGTGCTCTGTGAGATCGAGACGTGCGTGGACCGTTACCCGGTGCGGGCCATTGACTTTATGGACGACGTATTCATCGCCAACCGGCAGTGGATCCTGGGGTTCTGCGAGCAGTATGCCCAACGCATCCGCCGGCCGTTTCGTTGCGGCGCGCGGGTAGAGTACGTGAACGACGAGGTCTGTGCGGCGTTGGCGCGGGCCGGGTGCACCTGGCTGTTCCTGGGCATCGAGGCCGGCGACCCGACGATCCGCCGCCAGGTGATGCATCGCACGTACAGCGACGAGCAGGTGGTGGCGGCATTCCGCATCGCCCGCGCCCACGGCCTCCGGGTGGCCTCGTTCAACATGATCGGCCTGCCCCACGAGACCCGCGAGACGATGTGGAAGACGGTGCGGATCAACCGGGCCGTCCAGCCGGATGACTTGCGGGTGAGCATCTTTCAGCCCTACCACGGCACCGAGATCCGCGACCTGTGCATCGCGGAAGGGTTGATTGACGCGGATACCCCGCCGGGCGATTTTCTCCAGAGCGTGGTGCGTCTGCCGGACCTCACCGCCCACGAGATCGAGACGTTCCGCCAGCGATTCGCCTTCCGCGTCTACTGGCCGGAGCGGCCCCTCAAAGCCCTCATCTTCTACCTGGCCGGCCTGGCCCATGCCCCCTACACCCGGCTGCGGCGCTACCTGCCCGCGCCCCTCGTGCGGTTGGTGAGCCGGACCTTCAATCGGTGATGATCCCGCCGAAAATACGACCACAGACGTATTGCTTTCTGGCTGCCCATGTGGTACAATGTCCACAAACGCCGGTATCCCCGAAATGCGTACCATGCAGATACGTAATCCGACGTAGCATAAATACCCGCTTTGATGGATGCGATGGCCTCGTAGACGTGATATGATCAGCGCGGGTAAGTTGAAACAAACAGATGGGACGATTGTCCCGACGCGCCAAGAGAAAAGGAGGGTACTACCATGCGTCTACAAGGGATCTCGCAACGTTGGATCATCATCTTGACGGCTGTGGTCGTGGGCCTGATGGTGGCCTGCACCTGCGTGCCGCCCACCCAGGTGACCCAGACCAGCAAGCCCACGGTCACCATCATCGCGCCGACCGAAGGCGCCGAGTTCCCCGTCGGTCAGGCCATCACCGTGCAGGCGATAGCCACCGACAGCCAGGGGGTCAGCCGGGTAACCCTGTCCGTCGGCGGGGGCCTGGTGGACACGGTCAACAGCCCCAGCCCGCAGCCCTCGTTCAGTGCCGCCCTGACCTGGACCCCCAATGCGGCGGGCATCCACGTGCTCGTGGTCCAGGCCTACAACGTGGGCGGCACGGCCAGCGACCCGGCCATCGTCCGGGTGAACGTGGGCGGCGGTGGTCCCGGCCCCGGCCCCGGCGGGGAGGTGCCGACCATCGTCAGCTTCTCGGCCAGCCCGCCCGCCATCACCGCCGGCGACTCGTCCACGCTGAGCTGGAACGTCACCGGGGCCACCTCCGTGGAGATTGACCATGGGATCGGCCCGGTAGATCTGAGCGGCTCGCGCAGCGTCAGCCCGGCCAGCACCACCACCTATGTGCTCACCGCCCACGGCCCCGGCGGAGACGCCACGGCCACCGCCACGGTCACGGTCAGCCCGGCCAGCGGTGGCACGCCACCGGTCATCAACTCCTTCGTCGCCATCCCCCCGTCCATCACCGCCGGCGACTCGTCCACGCTGAGCTGGAACGTCACCGGGGCCACCTCGGTGGAGATTGACCACGGGATCGGCCCGGTGG
>FWPV01003812.1_pt1 | contig 33365 bp, 27 predicted proteins | sample 2228371 | NCBI WGS metagenome assembly FWPV01 (sample SAMEA103939776, study PRJEB20133) | metagenome
ATTTCTTCTGCTTGCTGAACCATAGAAGCAACAAGATTTTTTTGTAAGCGGAATAGTCTCTCAATTCTTGGTTTCATTTCATTAAACTGATGATCATCTCTGTCAACTGGTCCTGAAATGATAAGAGGTGTACGGGCTTCATCAATTAAAACAGAATCTACTTCATCAACAATTGCATAGTTATGACCACGCTGAACCTGTTGAGATTTGTCTATGGACATGTTATCACGCAAATAATCAAATCCGAATTCATTATTTGTTCCATAAGTTATATCACAGGCATACTGCTGCTGGCGCTGATGAGAATCCATTGTATTTAAGATTACACCGACAGTTAATCCATGAAATTTAAATATTTCACCCATCCACTCGCTGTCTCTTTTAGCCAGATAATCATTAACAGTTACGAGATGAACTCCCCTTCCGGTAAGTGCATTAAGATAGAGCGGAAGCGTTGCAACCAATGTTTTACCTTCACCGGTTCCCATCTCAGCAATTTTACCTTGATGAAGCACAATACCGCCAATAAGCTGGACATCATAAGGGACCATATCCCAGGTTATTTTATTTCCGGCAACAGTCCAGCTTTTACCAACTAAACGCTGGCATGTTGACTTAACAACAGCAAATGCTTCTGGCAGAAGTTGATCAAGTATTTCTTCGTATTGATCATTTAGTGTTTCTTCAAGTTCATCTAATTCATCATATGCTGCCTGTCTGTCAAAATCCTCATCGCTCTGAAGTTTTGCTTTTAACTCATCAATTCTGTTTCTGGTTTCTTCAGTATGTTGCTGAATTTTTTCTTTGAATTCCTTTGTCTTATTAATGAGCTCTTCATCGGTAAGATTTTTTATGGATTCGTAATGCGCATTAATTTCATCAACAATTGGCCATAAAACCTTTAAGTCGCGTTCGTGTTTATCACCAAAAATCTTTTTAATAATTTTTAACATTTAACTATTTATCTCCATTAGAATTTGGGCTGCAAAAATTAAATATGATAGTATTGATATGCAATTTAAGAATAATTGGATTAAGAGTTAATAAAAAAGGCGATTCCACGATCGCCTTTTATTCGAAAATGTGTATGACAATGAAATTACTTTAATAGAATCATTTTTTTAGATTCAGAATAATTTCCTGCCTGAACTTTGTAGATATAAGTTCCGCTAGCAACCTGTTGACCGGAATTATTTTTTCCATTCCATACTACTTCATAAGTTCCGGCATTCTGAAATTGATTTACAACTTCTGCTATTAATTCTCCGTTTAAATTAAATATCAATACCTTAACATTTTCAGATTGTGGAAGTGAATATCTGAAAGTTGTTATTGGATTGAACGGGTTCGGATAGTTTTGACTTAAGTTGAAATTATTGGGTAATTCATTATCAATCTCACTAACAGAGGTGATACCGGGTAAAATCGCAGAGTACATACTTCTTCCATGAGTTGCTGCAAAAAGTCTATTATCTGAAGATCGATAATCTAGATCAAGAACCGGGACATTTGCCATTCCATTTACCTCTTGTACCCAATTAGTGCCACCGTTAGTAGTAGCAAATACACCCAAATCAGTTCCTATATATAAATAATTTTCGTCATCAGGATGAATAAAAATACAGTTAACCGGAATGTTAGGAAGATTACCGGAAATGTTTGTCCAGCTTACACCATAATCAGTTGTCTTATAAACTTTAGAGCCATTTGTATATCCTGAAAATGTAACAAAAGCCGTTGCAGGTGAATTATTTTTTATAGCAATTCTGGTTGCATAAAGATTTGGAAGCCCGGTATTTCTTAAATTCCAGCTGGTGCCATTGTTAGTAGTAACCTGAACCCTGCCATTAGTGCATCCGGCATAAATAACTCTCGCATCGCCTTTGGCAATTACTACTGTAGAAATTGTAGCGCCGGTTGAACCTGTACCTGAGCCTGTTAAATCACCACTTATTGGATCCCAATCATTTGCACCATTGGTTGTCCTCCAGACTCTGTAAGTACCAGCAACCAAGGTGTTTGGATTATTTGGGCTGATAGAAAATGGAGAAATAAAAAGTGTTCTATCAGTTGTACCATCATATAAATTAGTTCCTCTTGGTATGCCATTCATTGCTTTGAAAAATGTTGTTCCACCATCAGTAGATTTAAATATTGCAAGATCAACATATTCCATATAAATTGTTAAAGGATTATTATAATCAACCTCGGTTGCACCCCCATCACCGCCCAGGATTTCATACCAGTCTGTGGATCCTGTTGTTCTTAATGTACCATTATCCTGAGTACCGCCCAGATAGACTGTTCCGGTTGGATTTACAGCACCATAATAGAACTGAGTAATAAAAAGATTATTATTACAAGAAACCCAGGTTTCTCCACGATCAGTAGATTTATAAATGCCTCCATCATTACCAAGATAGACTATATTAGGATCTGACGGAGCAAAAACATAAGCATGTTGATCTGCATGTACATAGGGTGGAGCTCCGCTGCTAAAATACCAATTAGATGTCTGGCCCCAGTTTCCGCCACTATTCGAAGATCTCCAATTATCTATCCCACCAGCAAGTAAACGATCAGGGTTTTCCGGATCGACTGCTAAAATGCTATTATACCATCCTTGTGCTCCTGTATAAGTCGAAGCACCAGAAAATGAAGGGCCTGGAATTAATTTAGAATTCCAGTTATTGCCTCCATCTGTAGTGACTTTAACATCTGCAGTACCACGTGTAGCTAAATCCATAAAAGATGCATAGGCTACTAATGGATTGGACTGAGACACAGCAAGTTCAATTCTTCCCATACTTGCCTGAGTAAGATTTTGTGTAAATGTAGCTCCTCCATCAGTGCTTCTCCAGATTTCTGCCTGATTGAATTGTCCAAATGTTGCATATACAGTAGTTGGGTTAGTGTATGCGATTTCGATATCCATACAGTTAGCATCAGAAGTTCCGGCTGAAATTACGGGATTAAAAGTTACTCCACCATCATTGGAGGCGTAAAAAGCTTTTCTTGTTGCTGCATAAATTCTTCCATTTGTTTTATCAATATCTAAATCATTTACATAATAGAAATTAGAATTATTAGTTGAGGCTAACCGTGTCCAGGAATTACCAGCATCTGTTGATTTAAATATTCCGGCTCCTCGAATAGCATCAAAATTAAAGAATCCTTCTCCAGTACCGGCGTAAATTATATCAGGATTAGCAGGATCTATTATTAATGCGCAGACAGCAATGTTCTCCATGAAATCACTGATTGATGTCCAGCTATTTCCACCGTCAGTTGATTTCCATACACCTCCGGCAACTGCACCGAGATAAACGATATCCGGATTGGTAGGATGAACAGCTATTGCCCGAATCCTACCACCAACATTACCGGGCCCTAGTTGGGTCCAGCTTAGTGCATCAGGATTTGAAGTTGATTTGTTAAGTTTATTAACATGCTGCAGAGCATTTTCCCGCCAATCATCAGGGATTCTCTGATTAGGATAGGCACGTTGTTCAACGAACCATTGCATAGCTTTATCAGGTTTATCTGGTTTTGCAAAACCTTTCATTTTTTTTGTTTTGATTTTTTCTACTACAAAATCATGCATTGTGTAGAGTTCGGGTCCGTAAGATTTGAACAGAATAAACCCAATAAAAAATGAAACAAATGAAATTATGGTTAACTTAATTTTCATAACATACCTGTTATTGTTTTCTGAATTTCAAACTAATTGTTAAGGATTCAATCATCAATCAGTAATACTTTATTACCCTTTGAAGCACCCAGCCAAGTTTAGCATCAAGATAAATTTCGGCTTCAAATCTTGTACCGACCGGCTTTATTTTAAGGTCTTTTAATCCCGTGTTAATATCATTTGGAATTAGACTTTCGCCATCATACTGATAACCCGGAACAAATAAGTAATCATTGCCGCTTGCTGCAATACTGGGCAATGACTCTGTATTTTCTACGGATAATATTTTTGCTTTCAATTTATATAATTCATCACCCTGGTCTTCTACATTAATCAATTCAGCGGTAACAAGTGAGAGATTCTGTTGTATTGTGTTCGGGGCTTTATCTGAAATCAAAACATTTACTTCATCACTATCGTTCACCTTTTTACAGGTAGAACAGCTAATAAAATAAAATACTATCAAAACTATGCTAATAATTCCAAAAAATTTCATTTTTGATGATCGATTTTTATTTGTTGATGATTATTTATTTCTAATGACTAAAGTTAATTTAAGTGAACAAATCATTTACTGGAATTCAGATTTTAATTTATAAAAAAAGAATGTCAAGCAGCAAATGGGTAGTAATTCAATTCCGGATTAATTCATTCTACTTTTTAATTTTCTTAACTTTAATATTAGATTCTAATTCCAAAAATCAAAATTATTAATGGTAAGATTGTTTAGTTTTTCAGAAGATTTTTTATCAAAGCTTATTGAGCTATCCGTTGGAAAAGTGCCAAAAGATGAGCTCGAAACTTTTATTTCCCTCTCTGAAACTGAACTAGCAAAACACCACTTTACAAATGGATCTGAATCAAATTTACTGCGAATTATCCAGGCCCAATTTGATATCCCGTTTTTTATAAAAGAATGTATTAAGTATCCTCACCAAATTGAAATCCTGATATCAATAGCAAACAACAGTAATTATTTAACTGATATTCTTGTCAGGAATCCGGAATATTTTTTCTGGGCTGCCACACCTTCTATAATAAATCAACCGCTCGACGGAACTGTATATTCAAAATCTCTGCAAAATATAATTTCATCTTACAAAACTTTTGAGGGAAAAGTTAATGCACTTAGAAATTTTAAACGTAAAGAAATTTTAAGAATCGGATTAAAAGATATTTATTTAAACAGCCATATATCTGATATAACCCGATTGCTTTCACAGCTTGCCATTTCAATCTCTTCACAACTTTTTAACATTTGTTTTGAAGAAATTCTTTCTAAGTATCAGATTAAAAAGCCCTCAAATAAGTATGTGATTATTTCACTTGGTAAGCTTGGTGGAAATGAATTGAATTATAGTTCTGATATTGACTTGATAGCATTTTACGATAAAGATTCATTGCTTAACAAAAAAGTGTATTTTAAACAAATTCTTTCAGAAGCAATTTTACTTTTTATTGAAGCTGCAGGACAGAAAACAGGTAAGGGATTTTTGTATCGCGTAGATTTCAGATTAAGACCGGATGGCCGTAACGCACCACTTTGTGGCAGTTATCCTGAATATCTTAAATATTATGAAATGCGGGGAGAAGCTTGGGAAAGACAAATGCTGATGAAAGCAAATTACCTGTGTGGCAGTAAATCTCTCTTCAAACAATTTTATGACTACATTTCAAAATTTATTTTCCATTCTTCATTTAATCTTTCTCCCATTGAACAAATAAGAAAACTCAAAATCAGTATTGAAAAAAGTATTTCTTCTGATGATAATATAAAACTTGCAAGTGGTGGAATCAGAGATATTGAATTTTCAGTTCAGGCTTTACAGTTAATTAATGCTAAAAATAATTTTGAATTAAGAACAGGAAATACTTTATCAGCAATTACCGCACTATCATCATCAGGAATCATTTCTGATAAAGAGAAAATTTCTCTTCAAGAGGCATACATTTTTTTCCGAAAGATAGAGCATTATTTACAGCTAATGAATGATCAGCAAACGCATGTTATACCTGCAGAAGGCGAAATAGCAGAAAAGTTAAGTTACTTTCTTGGATTTAAAGATATAAAATTATTTAAGCAATCGGTTGGCATTCACAGAAAAATCATCAGAGAATTTTATGAATCAGTATTTGAACCTGATTTCAGTAAAGAAAGTCTCTCAACTTTTGATACAATCAAATTCGTTGATTCAAATAGAGCCAAACAAAATCTTGTTTACTTACAAACCGGAAAGAACATTTTAGGAAAAAAACAATTTGATTCCCGAACGATTGAGTCATTTCAGAAAATTGAATCGGGTCTATTAAATTATCTGTTAAAATCAAATGACCCTGATTTGGTTTTGGATAATTTTGTAAGGGTTATCAGAAATGCCCACTATCCTCAAATCTGGTATGAAGAATTTCTGGATAATAAATTTTTTGAATTATTCCTTAAGCTGTGTGAATTTTCACAGAAGACAATTGATCTTTTTGCAGAGGATAAATTTTTAAGAGATGAGTTCCTTTCAAGAGTTTGCTTAAATCCAATCAAAGATGTGAAATTGCCTGATGTAAACTTAAAAACCTTTATGTTCAGATCAGCCGTTCAAATCGGTGCCGAAATTATGCAAGCAAACGATTTCCCAAATTTGTACGCGTCATACTTAACTAATAAAATTAATATTATCACTTCAGATTGTGTTACTGATAAAAACTGGCAAGAAAACTACTTCATTGCTGCAATGGGCAGCTTTGGTGCAGAAGAGTTAACATTTAACTCCGATATAGATTTAATTTTTGTTGTAAAAGGATTAACCAACTATCCAAATGTGCAAAAAGACTTTCAAAACTTATTAAAATTAATCAAAGAGCATCTTCATCCGCTGCAAATTGATTGTCGTTTAAGACCCGAAGGAAAAAGCAGTTTACTTGTTTGGGATATTGAAGACTATAAAAAATATTTAATTTCTCGCGCACGAGTTTGGGAACTGCAGTCTCTTACAAAGTGTAAATTTATTATTGGTAATAAAAAAATATTTAAAGAGTTCAGAAGTGCTTGTATCAACTCTATCAAAAAATTGCCTGAGCAAAAAATAAAATCTGATATGAAAGAAATGCGGCATAAACTTTTACCACTATCCGATGGAATGTTTGATGTTAAAAAAAGTCCCGGCGGCATTTTAGATTTGGATTTTTTAACAAGCTATTTCCTATTGATGAATCCTGATTTATTGGATACAGAATTTAATAATGAAGTATTAAGCACTATTGAAAAATTATCTTCACATAAGTTCACAAAAAGCAAGATTAAATATTTATCCGAAGCTTATTTATTTTTAAAGAAATTAGAAATCTTTAATCAAATAATTTTTAATGCTAAAAGTTCAAAGATTCCGACTGATGAGAAAAAACTTTTTAAGATTTCATATATGTTTAAGTTAAATGAAATAAAAATTTTTAATGAAAAACTTATGCATCACACATCCATAATCAGAAACACTTTTCAGAGAACATTTAACTGACATCTGATGAAAATTTTTCAGAAATATTATTTTGTTTTATCAGGCTTAATTGCGTTTACTATTTATACTTTTACTTTAGCACCGTCTGTAGTTCAGATTGATTCAGGAGAATTAGCAGCGGTGCAAAGCACTTTAGGTATTGCACATCCCACAGGTTATCCTCTCTTCACGATATTCGGTTACTTAATTTCACTGATTCCCCTTCCCTTCACAAAAATTTTTCAGTTGAATTTATTAGCCGCAGTGTACTGCGCATTAGCGGTAAGTTTATTTACTTATTCCTCAAAAATTATTCTGGATAACATTGAGCGTTTTAAATTTGTTAAAAAAGAAAAAGCCAAAAAGAAAAGCAAAGCACATTCTTCTGATAAAACAAAGCTAATAACAGAAGATAAAATTGCTCTTAATGAAAGCATTAAAATAACCGTTTCGGTCCTAGCTGGATTTATTCTTGCATTCAGCAAAACATTCTGGTTCCAAACTACATCTGTAGAAGTTTATAGTCTTCATCTGCTTTTAATTGTAATCATTTTGTTGTTTCTTTTAAAAGCATATTTAAACAAGGATAATTTAGTAAACATAAGGATGTGGGTTATTTTTTCTATTGTGCTCGCACTTGGTTTTACAAATCATATGACCACAATTTTAGTGCTGCCCGGTGTTGCATATCTCTACTTTGAAAAAAATAAGTTTAGCTCAAAAAGCTTAAAGCAGCTTTCAGGTATGATTGTTCTATTCTTTGTAGTCCTTATTTTGATTTATGCATATCTGCCAATTAGAGCTTCACAAAATCCTTTGCTCAATTGGGGTAATCCAGTCGATATGGAAAGAATATTGAGACATATTTCCGGAAAACAATATCAGGTTTGGCTGTTTTCTTCAACAGAGGCTGCTTCAAAACAATTAAAATATTTTCTAAACAATTTACCTTCTGAGTTTTCTGTTACACTAATTTTATCAGCAATAGGTTTGATTGTATCATTTATCCGGGCAAGAAAATTTTTCGTTTTTAATCTGATACTTTTTTTATCAACAGTTGCTTATTCGATTAATTATGATATTAATGATATAGATGCATATTTTCTACTGGCTTATATCTCTCTATCATTCTTTGCAATATTTGGAATCGTCTGGATAATTTTATTTTTTGAAAGTAAAAAGATTTCTCAAAAATTTTCTTTTCCGATTTTATTCATATTAATACTTATTCAAGCCTCATCTAATTTTAAAAGCGTAAACCAGAGCAACAACTTTACTTACGAAAATTATACAAAATCCTTACTAGGTACTCTGCCACAGAATTCAATTGTTTTTAGTTATCAGTGGGATTTTTTCATTTCACAATCATATTATTTTCAATTAGTAGAAAATTACAGGAATGATGTGATAATTGTGGATAAAGAACTATTGAGAAGATCGTGGTACTACAATCAGCTTGAAAGAAATCATAAAAATTTACTTAATGGGATTAAACCTGAAGTGAATCAATTTCTGAAAGCTCTGGAACCATTTGAAAGAGGAGAAGATTTTAATTCAAATCTTCTTGAAAATCTTTTTAGAAGAATAATGACAGGATTAGTATCGACAAATATTTCTGAGCATGATTATTTTATCGGGCCTGAAGTTGTAGATGGCGAGATGACACGTGGAGAGTTTAATCTGCCCGAAGGATATGTTCTCGTTCCACACTTATTACTATTTAAAGTAGTTAATACAGATAATTATATTGAAGCACCTTTGCCCGATTTTGAAATAAAGTTTTTAGATAATAAAGATAAGTATGCCGAATCTCTGCAAAACATAATTGGCGGAATGTTAATAAGAAGAGCTATGTATGAAATGAATTTCGGATTTACTGAGAGAGCTAAAATTTATGCAAAGAAAGCAGCGACAGATTTTTCTATGACCAATCTGCCGCCTGTTCTTCAAAATTTAATAAATGATTGAATCATCAACCTCATCTAATAAATCATCTATTCTGTCTTTAGAGAGTTCTTCTTTCGTAAGGAATGATTGAAGTATGACATCAACCTGCTGGATTAAATTTCTTTTATAAAACTTTGGGGCAAAGATGGAACCATCAAGCATGTAAACTCTTCTGCTCTTCTCATCATAAAAGGTATAGTTAACAAATGGTCCGCCCATTCCTTTTATATTTAAGTCCCATAAACCCTGAGTGAAAAGCGCATATCTGTTATTAAAGTTTACTTCACTGGTCGTATAAAAAGTATCAGCAACAACAACAAAAGCAGATTCATCAGCAGTTCTGTAAAACTTCTCAGTTAATCTGTTTCTTATATTTTTAATTGAATCAGCATTAAGATATTCAGGGGTAGCGTTATCAATCCAGTGAACAAATATCCAGCGTTCCATATCACTGCCGGGAGATCTTCTTAACCAGACAAACTTATCCACTGAATCATTTTTAGCCAGCTTGTAATCTGCCTGAACATAAATAACCCATCCATGATCTCTTAAAAGTCTTCCTTCAATTGCTTTTCTCTCGTAACGCGGTGAGTAAAGACTTTGTTTTAATCTTTCGTTGGATATTTTTTGATAAGCATAAAGAAGATTATCCTTATTCTTAAGAATTTTAAATTCAAGCTCCTGCATATTGGGTGCAGATAAAACAGTAACCAGCTGATTTTTTGCCCACAGGTCATATTTCTGTAAGATGAAATCTTTCTCTTGCTCAAGCTTTCGCATTACACCTGTATCAACGATTGATTTGATATACTCAGATGTGTAAGAACCTGAATTAAGTGGTGCGACTATCAGAACATTTTTTCTTCTATGAACTTTTTCAATTTGATTTGAAGAAACTCTTTTTAGTGTAAACAATTTTTCGGGTAAGGGAGTGTTGATCTCTATTTCAAAAGCTGATTGCAAAGCTAATTTTAATTCTTCAAATTCAACTGAATCGGCAACTACATAAATTTCATCTTCCAAACCTGTTGCGGGTTTATTTGAAGAATCACAGCCAGTAAGCATATAAATAAAAAATAAAACTGGAACGATTAAAAAAAACTTTTTCATTATTACCTCGGGACGTTGTAAAGTATCAATTCTAAATTTGGTAGAACTACTGAATATAATCCCCACATTGTTAATCCAACTGATAATGGAATTGAAAGATTATCATCAGAATAACCGTAGGAAATATTTTCAATAAAAGCACCGACAAATGCTCCGGCAATTCCAATCCAGTATTCTGCAGGGGCATAAATAATTTTAGGTGTTAAAAAAATAACAACACTTGCACTGATGAAAAATGCTAAAGTTCCCTCAAAGCTTTTACGAAGAAATTTATTCCTCCCAAATTTTCTGCCTATAAGCGCTGCCATCGTGTCGCTGATTATTAAAATTGTAAATGCGGTTACAAAGATTACTTTGGGGAAAATTATTGAACAAATCAAAGCAGAGAGCAGAACATAAGTGGCACCGGTTAAATTTTTCTTATCGTTATCCAATTCATGTTTTCTTAACAAAAAACCAAAAATTTTATAAAAAATTTTTGCAAACGATTTTGAAACAAATCTTCCGAAATCAATCATTAAAGCTATGGCAGTAAGAATGGCAAGAATTGTAATTGAGGTAGAACTTGGGATGAAATAATAAATAACAGGTATGGATAAAGAAAAGAGATGAATTAATTTTCTAACTAACTCATCTCTGTAATTAATAGTCCCGTTATCAATGTGCGTCATCTTAAAGAGTAGTGTCCTGTTTATTTCTTTGTTCCATAAGTTTCTTTACATGCTCAGGCATTTCCTCTGGTTCTTCTTTCTTCACAATTTCTTTCTGAACAGGAGGCAGATTTTCGCCTTTGATAATTTTATCGATCTCTTCTGCATCAAGTATTTCTCTTTCAAGAAGTTCTGCAGAAAGTTTATGAAGCAAATCCATATTTTCCATCAGTATTTTTTCGGCTCTTGTCATAGCCTTTGTTATAATACTTCTTATTTCTTCATCAATTTCAATTGCAGTTTTTTCGCTGTAATCCCTGTGCTTCTGAATTTCTCTTCCTAAAAATATTTCCTCCTCTTTTGCACCATAACTAAGCGGACCAAGCTTATCACTCATTCCCCACTCGCAAACCATTTTCCTGGCAATACTCGAAGCCTTTTCAATATCATTGCCTGCACCAGTGGTGTAATGGTTGAAAACTAATTTTTCAGCAGCTCTTCCACCTAATGCATAAGTTATCATTGCCTCCAAATACTCTTTTGAATAAGTATGTTTTTCATCAATTGGCAGATAGCTGGTAACACCAAGAGCTCTACCTCTCGGTATGATAGTTACTTTATGAACCGGATCGGCTTCAGGAATCATACGGGCAACAAGCACGTGACCAATTTCATGATAAGCTGTTGTTTTTTTCTCTTTCTCAGAGATTATTAAGCTCTTTCTTTCCATTCCCATCATCACTTTATCTTTGGCTTCTTCAAAATCATTCATATCAACTTTTTTCTTATTCTTTCGGGCACCAAGCAATGCGGCTTCGTTTACAAGATTTGCTAACTCAGCACCAGCTAATCCCGGAGTTCCTTTTGCCAGAATTTCCAGATCAACATCATCGGCAAGCGGAATATTTCTTGTATGAACTTTCAATATTCCTTCACGACCTTTAACATCTGGTCTATCAACAACAACCTGTCTGTCAAATCTTCCCGGTCTTAATAAAGCAGGATCAAGAACATCGGGTCTGTTTGTTGCAGCAATAATTATCACGCCGCTATTCTGTTCAAATCCATCCATTTCCACAAGCAGCTGATTAAGAGTTTGTTCACGTTCATCGTGTCCGCCGCCTAATCCTGCACCACGATGTCTTCCAACTGCATCTATCTCATCAATAAAGATTATGCAAGGTGCATTCTTCTTCCCTTGTTCAAAAAGATCTCTTACGCGGCTTGCACCAACACCAACAAACATTTCAACGAAATCGGCTCCGGATATTGAAAAGAACGGCACACCAGCTTCACCGGCAACTGCACGAGCTAAGAGTGTTTTTCCTGTTCCCGGAGGTCCTAATAACAATACGCCACGCGGAATTTTGCCGCCGAGTTTTTGAAATTTGGTTGGCTCTTTTAGAAATTCAATTATTTCCTGTAACTCAATTTTGGCTTCATCTGCACCGGCAACATCTTTAAAGGTTACTCTTTTACTTGATGGAGTGATTAATTTGGCTTTACTTTTTCCAAATGAAAATATACCGCGTGAACCACCGCCCTGCCCCTGCATTCTTCTCATAATAATTACCCAGATAGCAATGATAAGAACCCATGGAAGGAATCCAATAAGAATGTTCATCCACTCATTGGATTCTTTATCGAAAGAATAATCGATTCCCTTTTCTTTCCAGAGTGCTTCCTGATCTTTTAACATTGGTTCTGGAATGTAAACTGAGATAGCACGAACTGTAACCGGTTTGCCATTAATGTTTACAGTTGTTTCGCTTTTTAATTCGGCTTTAAAGGAGTAATCGTTAAGATCAGATTTAGTAATTTTTGCAGAGACTATTTTCTCGGGTTGATTTAGAATATTCTCATATTCCCGATAAGGAATCTCTGTAAAATTTTCTGCACCGGTTCTGAAAACCTGCATGACGATGACTGCAGCAACAATTACTGCGCCCCAGCCAAATACAAGTCTTATAACTTTAGACCAATCAAAATCGTCGCCTGGTCTGTTTGGACCGCCTCCTTTGGGAGGCTTATTACCCGATTTATTCTGATTATCATTCATAAAAAATTTTCTGAAACTATTATCCATTTATTGTTAATTCCTCATTCACTTAAAACATAAATTTCCTTCAAATTTCTAAATTTTTGGGCATAATCGAGCCCATATCCGAGTACAAATTTACTCGGAATTCTAAATCCAATATAATCAATTTTAACATCATATTTCAGGCTATCCGGTTTCATCAAAAGAGAGCAAACCTTCATACTCTTAGGCTTACTTTTACTGAATATTTCTTCAATATACTTTATTGATAAACCTGAATCCACAATGTCTTCAACAATAATAATATCTCTGTCGTTCACATCGCAATTCAATTCTTTGAGCAGGCGCACATTTCCGGATGAAATTTTTGAATCACCGTAACTTGATAATTTAAAGAAGTCAATTTCACAATCGATTGAAATCTTCTTAATTAAATCTGACATAAAAATAAAAGCACCATTTAATACCCCGATAAAAATCGGAATTTTTTCTTTGTAATCAAGTGAGATTTCTTCTGCTAACTCCGCAACTCTTTTCTGAATCATATCTTCTGACAGATATGGTACAAAAATCTCATTACCAACAATAAGTTTTTCAGAGCTGTTGCTTACTTCAGACATAATTTTAATACTTTCTTTGTTTGACAAGTAATTTTATAACGATCATCAATTCGTTTTCCAATAATCCAGACAATATTTTTATTGTTCTCCAATACCAACTGATCTTTTTTTTCTGAGGGATTAACTTTTATATCGTTTAGAAAATCAGAAACCTTTTTAGTTCCATTCATCCCAAATGGCGTAAACCTGTCTCCGTCTCTCCATTTTCTGATTATAAAAGCTCCATTAACTTTTTCGGCGTCAATATATTCAATGTTTGATAAATCACTAAAACCTACATTATTAAGCTTTGCTTTTTCAACATATAAAATTTGATTTCCGATTTTCTTTTTTTCTCCAACTTTAATTTTTTGCAAACCGGAGATTTTATAACCGGTTTTTCTTTTAATCAGAATAGAATCCCGATTTTTGAATACCATTAACTTACGGGAAAGTTCTTCTGATTTACCTGTTTGTTTATTAATAACGCTAAAAATTTTTTTAAGGTCGGATGATTCAAGCTTGATATTAAAATTATCGTCAACAATGCTTTTGATTGTGTAGGACACTAAAAATTTTGGGTACGAATTAAAAATACTCAAGGGAATTATGAGATCATTATTCTTTTCAGATTTAATTGAAGTACTCAGTTCTGATTTAGTTTCATCCAGTACCTGTATTAAACTCTGAAGATTTAATGAGCTTGTTAACACAGCAATGTTAACTGATGGATTAAGTTTTTGTGAGATCAGTGGAAGGATTTCGTTGCGCAAAAAATTTCGCTCAAACTCACTTGATAAATTTGATTTATCAATCCTGTACTCAAACTTATAAGCTTCCAGGTAAAATAAAATTTCTTCTTTGCTGACGCAAAGCAAAGGACGAATTATTTTTTCTCTCCTGACCGGAATACCAGCGATTCCTTTTATGCCGGCTCCTTTTATTAAGTTTAACAAAACAGTTTCAGTGTTGTCATCTAGGTTGTGTGCAGTTGCAACTTTATTGTAATTACCCTTTTCAGAAACATCGCTCAAAAAATCGTATCTGCTTTTTCTTGCTGCAACTTCAATTGATTGTTTATTTTTTACAGAGATTTTTTTTACGTCTTTTCTTGTGGAAAGAATCGGAATCTGTAATTCATCACAAATTGCTTCACAAAAAATTTCATCTCTGTCAGAATCCCTTCCACGCAACAAATGGTTCAGGTGTGCAGCACCAATTGAAATTTCATACTTTTGTTTATACTTATTCAAGAAGTGTAAAAGAAAAACGGAGTCCGGTCCACCGCTTAAAGCAATTAGAATCTTATCACCGGATTCGATCAACTTTTGTTCGTTGATAAACCTTATAATTTTTTGTTCAATTGCTTTTGATTTTATGTAATCAGTTTTCTTCAGAAGATTTTCCTTGCATAATTCTTTCAACATATTTTCCAAGCACATCAAATTCCAAGTTTACAGTATCACCCACTTTTTTATCAGCAAAAATAGTTTCTTTCCAGGTGTGAGGAATTATGCCAACAGAAAAACTATTTTCATTTAATTCTGCTACTGTCATACTAACTCCATCTATTGCTATTGATCCCACATAGATAAGATAGTGTTTAAACTTTTCAGGAAATGAAATAGTCATCCAATGGCTGTTGGATAATTCTTTAATCGCTTCAACTTTTCCTGTTGTATCAATATGACCTAAAACAAAGTGCCCGCCAAGTCTTGCATCTGCTGTAAGAGGTCGCTCAAGATTAACTCTGTTACCTTGTTTTAAAACTCCAAGATTTGTTTTATTCAATGTCTCTTCAATTGTGTCCACAGAAAAAGTTTTGTTGGCGATATTAACTACTGTAAGACAGCAGCCATTAACAGCCACACTGCTGCCAATTTTCAGATCATCCATTATTTTATTTGCTTCAATGGTAAATCTGAATCCATCACCTGTCGGCATTTTTTCCTTAAGGATCCCTGTTTCTTCCACTAAACCTGTAAACATAGTTTAAGCCTGTTTTTTAATTTTTTATTAACGCAAAACTAAAAAAATAAATGTTAAGATTTTTTAAGTGCAGAATGGTTACTTAGAAAGTTTAAGAAGAATATCATCACCAATCAAATCGCTCTTAACGATTCTTAATTTTAATGCATCCTTTAATTTTTTGTAAGATAATTCTGAAAAAGTTTTTAATCCATTACCCAATATTTTTGGACTTACAAATAACAAAATGTCATCAAACAAATTTTGTTTAATAAAAGATGAAATTGTTTTAGCGCCGCCTTCAACAAGTAAAGATGTTATTCCGAGCTTTCCAAGCTCTTTCAAAACCGAGTTTAATTCTAATCCTGAATTTTTTGATTTTTTGCAAAATATGATTTTAACGCCAAGCTGTTCAAACTTTTTTAATTTACTCTTTTTTAATCTGGATTCAGTTGAAGTAATCAATAGGGTTTTTTTATCAGGATTTGAATTGAAAAGTTTTAAATCCGTTTTCAATTTTAATTTTGAATCAAGAACTATTCTGAATGGATTTCTTCCTTCGACCATTCTCACAGTTAATTTTGGATTATCAATTTTAGCGGTGTTTGATCCAACAAGCACTGCATCGTATTTTGTGCGGAGTGTGTGAACCAGTTTTCTTGAATGATCTGACGAGATCCATTCTGAATAATGGTTTTTATCTGCAATAAATCCATCTAAAGTCTGTGCAGCTTTAATTGTAACGTAAGGAATTTTTTTCGAGATGTACTTAAAGAAAAATTTATTAAGCTCGTAGCATTCTTTTTCCAGCACTCCAACTTTAACATCTATCCCCGCTCTTTTTAATTTTTTAACTCCATTACCGCTAACTAAAGGATTACTATCCAATGTGCCGATTACCACTCTTTTAATTTTTTCTTTTATAATTCTTTCAACACAGGGAGGAGTATTTCCGGTGTGGCTGCATGGTTCAAGGTTTACATATAAAGTGGAGCCTTCTAAAGATTCTGTTGCAGAATTGATTGCGTTTATTTCTGCGTGGTCTTCTCCATATTTCTGATGATATCCCGCGCCGATTATTCTGTTATCTTTTGTTATTACACATCCGACTAATGGATTGGGACTGACATTTCCTTCCCCCTTCTTGGCAATTTCTAATGTTAGCTTTATGTAAGATTCATCAGCCAAGTTTAACTGATTTCTATAATTTCAAAATTTAGCAATCCAGCAGGTGCCTTAACCTGAACTTTAGCACCGACTTTTTGTCCCATTAAGCCCTGCCCTACCGGTGAAGTAACGGAAATTTTTCCTTCCTGAAAATCAGCTTCTTCCGGCGAGACTAATAAGTAATCAAAAATTTTATTCGTCTTTAAATTTTTAATTTTAACTTTAGATAAAATATGAACTTCATCTGCAGGCATTTTTGAAGTATCAATTACCCTTGCACGGGAAAGTATGTCTTCCAGCTTGCTTATTTTTAGTTCAAATAAACCCTGCTCTTCTTTAGCGGCATCGTACTCGGCATTTTCAGAAAGATCTCCATGGGCACGGGCTTCAGCTATTTTGGCTGCAATTTCTTTTCTGCCATTGTTTTTCATTTCCTGCAGTTCTTTTTCAAGCTCAATTAGGCGTTCGCGGGTTAAATAAACGAAATTTTTATCGGACATTTGATACTCTGATTGTTAATGATTTAAAAAAAATTGCCACCGTTCCGATAAATCAAAACAGTGGCTGAACAAAAATAAGAATTGAATGCTAGGATGTCAAGAAATCATTTTTACTTCATCAAAATCATTTTTTTACTTTGCTTAAAGTTATCTGTAATCAAAGTATATAAATAAACTCCGCTGGAAAGATTGGGTGCATTAAAATTAAATGTATATGAACCTGAAGCAAGATTATCATTAATAAGAGTTGCAATCTCACTTCCCAATAAGTTTGTAACGATCAGCTTAACATTTGTTGATTGCGGAATGCTGAATTTAATCTGTGTGTTTGGATTAAAAGGATTTGGATAATTCTGCTCGAGTGAAAAAGTGCTTGGGACTGATTCATAATCAGCACCCGTAACAATTGATAATACATCTTTAAGTATCCAATTATTTGGGTCAAAGGAAATGGAGATTGGCTCACTACTAATTGTGATATTAAAATTTTGTATCTGTGCATTATTGAAAACTATGATTGTTGTATCGCCCATAGCAGTATTGACTTTAATTTGAACCGGCATCGTGAAGAAAGCAGGTTTAGTATTAACCTGTTGGGTAATTTTAAGAGATAAATCCCAGAGATTATTTCCTAAAGAATTTTTATTCCAAACAACAGAATATTTTGGATAGTTATAACCATAAATCCACTGTTGGAAAAAGTAATTTAAATCCAAACCGCTCACTTCCTCCGCAATTGCCTGAAAATCTTCTGTCGTTGCCACATCGTAAAAAACTGTTGGATGATACGTGTAGGTTCGAAGTAAATTTACAAAAAGAGAATCACCCAATACACCACGCAACATATGAAGCACTGTGGCAGCTTTGCGGTAACTACGTGCATAGTCAAAAATCTGTCCCACACTTGAAATATCTTCCACCCAGATAGAACCTACTGCGCTTTTTGCAGTTCCCATTATCTGCGTTATATAGGAATCATACGATGCTTTTCCAATTGAGTATTCTCTCCATAATCCTTGTGCATAAGTCGCAAATCCTTCATTAATCCATATGTTGTGCCAGTCTTTGCAGGTTACAGCATCTCCGTACCATTGATGTGCGAGTTCGTGAGCAATGAGGTCATCACTAAAACTTCCCATCGAAGAAATGGTTTGATGTTCCATTCCGCCACCCCAACCAAATTGTGCGTGCCCGTATTTTTCTCTGATGAAGGGATATTCACCAAAATAATTTTTGTAAGCAGCAATCATAAGTGGAGTTTTATCCAACTGAGCTTGTATTGAGGAGTTGAATGTTTCCGGATAAATATAATGCGTAACCGGCATTGATTCCGTTGACGAATAATTATAATAATTTATGTACTCAACATAATCCGCAATAGCTAGTGAGATAAGATATTGTGCAATAGGATAACTTACCTTCCATTTATAAGTATGCGTGTTATTCTGATTATCAACAACTTCCATCAAATTACCATTTGAGATTGCAGTGAAATTTTTGTCAACAGTTATCCAGATATCTGCGGAATCTGCTTTATCTGCCGGAGTGTCTTTGCAGGGCCACCAATCTTTAGACCCGTATGGTTCGCTTAATGTATAAATTACAGGTGAGCCGCCCGGCGTAGAACCAAATGTAAAGCTGCCAAACCCGCTTGAGCCAGGTATGCCATGATAGTAAACGATCACACTAAAATCATCACCGGAGTTATAAGTAGAGTTTAACTCGATATTTACTGCATCTTCCTGATGAGAAAAAGTTGTTAAGCTTCCATTTAATTTTACAGAATCGACAATTAATGGATTGGTTAAATCCAGATAAAATGATGTTACATTATTTTCTGTTATTACTGCATTAACAGTAACTGAGCCCTTAATGTTTTGTGGACTGTAAGTTAATGCAATATCTAATTTGTAATATTTAACATCAAAATTTTGATCGCCGGGATAATTAATTTTAGACAGCTTCCGAATTCTCTCAAAAGATCTGATTTTTGATTGCTGACAAAGAAAATCAGCATCCTGTGAAAATGTTTGTGAACTTAAAACTGAAACAATCAGAATTAAAAAAAGATTTTTCATTTATTTCCCGATTAAACTGAAGTAAAACTATTATTATTAAAATATTTTGCAACTGTAAAATTTGGTGTAAAAAATTTTTAGCCGGCATCCTGTATCCTGCAGACTGATTTGAACTCACAAAAGCGGCAGACTTTATTTTCTCTGTTTTCAAGTTTTGATAAATTAAAAATGCCCGATGCAATATCATTAACATATTTTGGAATAAATTCGTAGCATATTTTAATCATTTCTTCATTCGATTTGATTAAAGTATCCTCATCCGGCTTTTTTGATTTGCTGATATGAATAGTTCTTGGTCCAAAAGAATCTCTTTTAAGTTTTAATGAGTAGATAATTGGATTTAAAGGAATATAATCATCATTTAATTGTGCATGGATAAATTGCCTGGAAGCAAATAGATATAATGGCAGCTGTAAAGATATTCCTGTTTCTATTTCATTGGAAGCAGGGGCTTTACCGGAAAGTTTATAATCGATTACATTAAATTTTTTCTCATCAAAATTCACATCTATTCTGTCAATTTTTCCGCGCACTTTTACATTTTCAACCTTAACATCTATTGATTCTTTAGTTGAGTTTTTGAATTTGCCAAACTCCAGCTCAAAATATTGCGGGACAAATCCATTTTCATTCTGTCTTTCCTCCTCAAGGAATTTGTAAAGAATAGAATTACTTTTATTGCCGGCTAATCCCAGAATTTTTTCTTTTTCAAAAAATATTACCGGCGATTTAATATTTAGTTTTTCAATTTTTCTCTCTGCAATTTTGAAGATCAACTGTTCAGAAAGTTTAAATGTTTCATCGCTGCAATTTTTTAATGAAATATTTTGTTCTTTTATTGTTTTATAAAATTCAAAAAGTATTGAGTGAATTAGACTGCCCAACTCAAATGATTCAATTTCTTCAGAGGGTTCATCGATTGTTTCTAAAAATAAAATTCGTTTTAAGAAATATTGGAAAGGGCACTTAGCATATTCTTCCAGCATAGAAATAGAAAATTGCCGTTTAGTATGTTCTGCGAGTTTAGCTTTTACTTCATTCGATAATTCAGATAAAATGTATCCGTTAAATTGTGATTCCTCAAACGAATTTTGCTGACGTATTTTATCAACTGATAAATCATTTTTAAAGTCTTCAACATCAATTTCCGGCAATGTAAATTCAGAAATTGACTCCGGATTCAGTTGACGTCCTGCGAGTGCTAATAATTCCGATTTGCTGTAAATCTGTCTATCAAAATCTTTTTTAGTTTTTTCTTCACAGCTAAAAATTCTCTTAAAGTCAGCGAGAAAAGTAGAAGGGATGAATTCTTTTTTCTCATCGTTAGTGTAATAGCTTAAATAAAGTTCTTTGTTCACTATACAAAGTGCCTGATAAAAATGATAGCGCTCTTCAAGATTGTGTTTGTACTCATCCTTTTTGAAAGAACCGGAGAAAAATATTTCGGGTTGATACCTTGTTGGAAACTCTCCATCAACCAATCCGCCGAGGAAAAGATAATCGAAGTTAAGTCCCCGTATCTCATTAACAGAAGTAACGAGCACACCACTGCCGTGTCTTTCTTTGATGTTATATCTGGTAAACTGTAATCCGGTTTTAATCTGATGAAGAAAAAATCTTAGCGGGTATTTTTTATCATTTCCATTTTCAGATTTAATTAAACCAAATATCTCTTCAATCGTTTGAAGGAAGATAGTTATTGCTTTAACATTTTTTTCAATCTGGGATGGATGATCGTTAATTATTTTTTCTGAAAGTTTTAAATCGAAAATTAGTTTACGTATAAGTTTTATAAATTCATCTGCTTTTAATTTAGCGTTAAAAGGTTTCAGTAGATTGTGGATGTTTTCAATATTCTCTTTGGCGTTAATGTACAATTCCAGCGGCAAAAATCTGCTTTCATCATCTTCACTTAAATTTTGCAATTCATTAATTGCTCTGTCAATCGAATCACACCAGTTATTGTATCCGGACACAATTTTTAAGTTAGAAGAAACGCGCAATAAGCCGGAAAGTTCTGTTCCTTCGACAGAAATCCATCTTCCTGTTAATGCCCTGAAAATATTTTTATAGTAATAATCATTCTCTAATATTTCTAGAAAATTAATAAGTGCAATTATTGGTTGAGATTCACTCAGAGAAAACCGATCTGTGAGATTAAAAGGTATTCCATAATCGGTAAAAATATCTCTTAATATTTTTGAATGATCTGAAATAAGATTGTAAGCAACACAAATTGTATCAGGACTTACATTTTTATTTACTATTAAATTCTTGATTTCTTTAGCTATAAATTTTGCTTCCTCAGCAGGAGTTGATGCGGTTATTTGAGTGATACCGATTTCACTTCTAACAGGTTCATCATTCTCTTTAAGCAAAAAAAGACTTTCCCGCAATCTTTTTTGGTAATTCTTTAAATACGCAGGGGAAAGATCTTCTATTTCAGTAAATCCTTTACTCTTTAAGTTTTCATAACAAGAATTTAAATGTGAGAAAAGTGCCGGATTAAATTTGAAGTAATCAAATACCACAAAAGAATCTATCTCGTTTATTTCCGAAAGACGGTTGATTATTTCAATTTCCTGCAAAGTAAACTCATCAAATCCGTTTATAATTATTTTGCTAACAGAGACAAAATATTTCTTAAAGTTATTCTTAAAATTATTTTCATCCATTTTTAGGATGGCTGCATAAATATCACCTGCTTCGTATGCATTAAGTTGTGCGCAGTCATTCTGATAAATTTTAAAAATATTTGCGATATCCAATGCGTTTAATTTTTCAGAGCCTGTAAGTGTTTGTGATTCTCTAACAATTTTTTCAGGTGAAATTCCGTGTCGTTTGTACTCGCTAATAACATTTTTTACCCTATCTAAAGTACCTCTCGGAATGCCATCGGAATATTTTGAAAAGTATTCCAGTTTAGCTTTTCGGAAAGCTTTATCCAACAAAACCGCTGCTGATGCATCACTTAAAATTTGAGCTTGTGAATTGTTAAATTGCTGAAAAATTTTTGTCGAAAGTGATTCGAGTGTGTGAAGATTTAATTTAGTAACAGCTTTTTTCGGAGCAAGGGAGATCAACTCACGTTTAAGATATCTTATCTTCCTGTTGGTTGGTACAACAATTAAAAGCTCATCAACTTTATTTTGATGAATGTGTTCATCAATAAATTGATCAATGTTAAGAGATTTTATTTTGACTTTTGAAAGTATCATTTCATTTCACTGAATAGAAGATCTTTATATGATGCTCTGATCTCTTGCACTTCCTGCAACTTTAACAGATCAAGCAGATAATTAAAACGAATCTCAGCGTCTTTTTGTCCATTCACAACTTTGGTTTCCAGTTCCAGAAAATATCCAAGGTGCCTAACCTTATCAAGATGAATACGGGTATTTTTGTACAGATAAAGTTCTCTTTTCTTTTCCACAACAATTAATGTATCCAAAAACTTACATAAAAATTTATGCGGATCTACTTCCCCAAATTCAAGTAGACTAAAATCCGACCAGCGTTTTGGGGATTTTTCATTTCTGTTATAAAAAATAAGAGTATGTGCTCCATCTTCAATTCTTAGTTTTAAAAGTCCTCTCTCGGATTTATAATAAATATCCTTCTGATTGAGAACTTCTTTCAGCTTTATTCTGTTACGATTTAATATATACTTAACTTCATTAAGCGATTTAAGTTTTAGTTTTATTTCTAAATTTCTAGGCATACTTTGCGCCGTCTTTAATAATTAAAAATGATTAAATAATACATTGATATTTCTAAATCAATATTTATTTTAATAACAGAAAAATAAGAAGATTAAAATGAAAAATTCTTTTTTAATAGCTTTATTACTGATAGTATTTTCGATATCTGAAATTAACTCCCAGGGTATTGGAGAAGTGGCACCTGAAAAACCATTAGAAGTTTTTCCTCAAAATGCCTGGGGCTTAGACATTATGTTTGGTGATGCGGGATTTGGCATAGGCACATTTTTTAGAAAACAGCTTAGTGTTAAATGGACTGCCTTTGCCGATATCTCTTTTTCAGAGACAAAAGATGATCGAGAATTTGAATATTACGATCCTTTTCAGGGTATATTTATTACAGCCTTTAAGAAAAACAGAATATTTCAGGTTCCATTAAATTTTGGTGCTCAATACAGACTTTTTGAAAATGATCTTACTGATAATTTGAGACCTTATTTATCTGCCGGAGTTGGACCAACAATGATTGTTACAACTCCTTATGAAGAAGAATTTTTCAGCGCTTTTGGACGAGCACAATCAAAGTATGCCATTGGCGGCTACGTTGGATTTGGAGCTAACTTTGGTTTGGATAAATCCAACCTGGTTGGAATAAATTTCAGATATTACTATTCCAGGCTCCTCAATGGTGGAGTAGAAAGTCTTTACGGCAAAGAGAGAACAGAAATCCAGGGATTTTTTATAACTCTAAACTTAGGTTTAATGTACTAATTATTTTACTTCCACTTAATTGTACAGCCAATAGAAAATGTTTCCGGTACGGAAACTTCTTTTCCATCAAGAACTTCTATAATTGCATTTCGTAGATACTTGGATTTTACTTTTTCAGGTTCCTGCCAATTATCATCAATCTTTCCCTCATACCTTAGTTTACGGTTTTCATCAAATAAAAATACTTGTGGAGTATGTGTTGCTCCATAACCTTTTGCTGTTTCCTGGGTTTCATCACGCAAATAGAGAAAATTAAAGTTTTTATCAGTGGCTCTTTTCTTCATTTCTTCAAAAGAGTCTTCTGGATATTTTTTATCATCATTAGAATTTATGGCAATAATTTGCACCCCCTTATTTTCAAATTCTTTCTGAAGATCTATTATCCTTTGTTCATAAGCCTGAACATAAGGGCAATGATTGCAACTGAAAATAATGACCAGAATTTTTTTATCTAAAAAGGAATTTAAGCTATAGAATTTCCCATCAACAGCTGGTAAAGAGAAGCCGGGAGCTCTGGAACCAATTTTCAATTTGTTGTCTATCATCGTAAATTCTCCAAAGTTGAAAATAAATTTTATTACTGATACAAAAATATCAAAAATGAAAACACTTATTTTAATCTTATCACTAATAATTTCAGAAATGATTATGGCACAGAGTTTTCAATTTGAAGAGTATTTATATCAAAACTATGAGAGATATAAAGAAAAAAGCCTTACACACAAAAGATTTAAACATTCGGATATAATTCCGCTTTTAGAAAAACTGAAATCCAATTCTGATATCAAAATTGAAAGAGTGGGTGAATCAGTTGAAGGCAGGTCTCTAAATCTTGTTTCAGCCGGTAAGGGTAAAACTAAAATATTCCTATGGTCTCAAATGCATGGTGATGAACCAACTGCTACTGCAGCACTTTTTGACATTTTTAATTTCCTCAGCGATACTGCCAATAAAAGTTTTACAAATGAATTATACAAACGTGTTTCGATATATTTTTTACCTATGGTAAATCCTGACGGAGCAGAAAGATTTAAACGAAGAAATTTTTATGATATTGATTTAAACAGAGATGCATCCCGGCTTCAATGCCCCGAAGCCGTAGTGTTAAAAAATGTTTTTGATAAACTTAAAGCTGATTTTGGATTTAATCTTCACGATCAAAGTCACAGATATTCCGTTGGGAAAAGCTTTAAATCCGCAGCACTTTCATTTCTTGCCCCTGCATTTAATTATGAAAAAGATTTTGACACAGTTAGAAGTAATGCAGTTAAAGTGATTGGTGGCCTATATCAAATGCTATCCAAATTCATTCCGGGACACATTGCCAAGTACAACGATGATTATGAGCCGCGTGCGTTCGGAGATAATTTTCAAAAGTGGGGCACGAGTACAATTCTGATTGAATCCGGTGGATGGAAAGATGATCCTGACAAACAGTTTTTAAGAAAACTTAATTTTATTACTATACTTTTTGCTTTAAAAATTATTGCCGAAGAAAGTTACTTATCTGTTGATAAAGAAATTTATGATTCTATTCCTTTTAATGATGACTATATTTTTGATATGATATTAAGAAACGTGCAGATAGAGAATGGTAAAGAAAAAATAAAAGTTGATTTAGCCATTAATCTCGATGAAATTCAAACTCAAGATGGGAAAAAATATTATTACAAATCGCAGGTGGCAGATTTAGGTGATCTTTCAGTTTTTTATGGTTATAAAGATTTTGACTTTGATGGTTACACAATACATCTGGCTAAAACTTATGATAAAAAAATTTATAAAGCAGAGGATCTGAAAAAACTGGATTATTTCAACCTTTACTCTAAAGGATTTACTAACATTATGGTAAGCAAGCTGCCTGAAGAAAGATTTTCACCATTTCCGATAAATATTGCTATGACAAATAAAATTGATACAACAATAAATATTGGTGAGCCTGCAAATTTTTTACTAAAAAAAGATGGAAAAATTGAGTACCTGATTCTTAATGGATTTTTACAAAAAGTTGATAAAAACAGAAAATTTGAAGGAAATGGTTTAATAATCAGATAATCTTTGATTATTAAACTTCAATTCCATATAATTACAAAAAAAATAAGCGAAAATTTTTAAAAACCACATGTTGGCATTCCTCTTAGCAATAATTAAATCAGATAATAAAGAAATCCACGCAGATTTTGAGAAAGAAGCTGTGCCTCATATGGATTCTCTATACAATTATGCTCTAAAAATGACTGGAGACAGCGACGATGCCAGCGATTTGATTCAGGAAACATACCTAAAAGCTTACCGGTTCTGGGATAAATTTGAGAAAGGAACTAATTGCAAAGCCTGGTTGTTTCGGATTATGAAAAATACGTATATCAATACGTACAGAAAGCAAACGAAAGAGCCAGATAAAGTAGATTATGAAGACGTTGAGAATTTCTATGAGAACATCAAACCATCATCAACTGATAGTGCTCACCTTGAAAAAGACATTTATGATAATCTTCTCGACGATGAATTATCGGAAGCTATTACCTCTCTACCGGAGGATTTCAGAACTGTAGTTATTCTCTGCGATATTGAAGGATACACTTACGATGAAATTGCGGATTTTATTGATTGTCCTGTAGGAACAGTTCGCTCAAGACTTCACAGAGCCAGAAAAATGCTGTATACAAAACTTCAGGGATACGCTGCGGATAAAGGTTATTTAACAAAAGAAGATGCTAAAAATTAAATAAGATGAATAAAGAATTAATAACAGCTTTAGTCGATAACGAAATTAAAGATCCGATTGAAAAGGAAACGGTTTGGAATGCTATCAAATCAGATAGCAGTCTTGAAGTGGATTATAAGATTCAACTTTTGGTTAAAAATCTCGTAAGAGAAAAAGTAAAAATTCAGCCAACACCCGATTATGTTCGTCAAAGAATACTAAAATCGATCGCCCCAACGGTTACTAAGAAAGAAAAGAAAAAATTTGCCTTTGGTGATTTCTTAACAAGACCTGCTTACACTTTTGCAACTGCAGTAATTGTTTTACTTGCAATTGTATTAATTTTATTAAACAGACCTCAACCAGTAGAATACAGAAACTTTGCACTGGAGCAGCAAGGCAGTGATAATATGTTCGTGCAGGCAAAAAATAATTTTAACAGTATTGTTGAAGGAAAATTAGCCCCACAACTTATTACATCAGATCCAAATGAGATAAAAGATTTCTTCATAAAAAGCGGCGTTAAATATTCAACACTTGTCCCCAGTTTTTCTAAATGGAATTTACTAGGGGCAGTAGTATCTGAAGACAAAGGTGAAAAATTTGCCCATCACGTTTACTCAAGCCAAGATGGAAAATTAGTTTATATTTTTCAGGTTGATGAATCATATTTGCAAAGTCATAAAATAGTTTCTTTATCAGATGATCTTTTAAAATATCTTGATGATGGTAATTGCTATACTGAAGTTTCTGATGATAAAGTTACTCTTCTAACCAAAGCAGATAATAATATTTGTGCTGTGGTATCAAATGAAGATTTAGCAGTACTGGAAAATAATTTTTGCAACATGAAATAGTTGAGAGATAAAATGTTTAAAGTAAAAAATATCCTGCTTCCAACGGACTTTAGTAAAATTTCTTTAACTGCAGCTGAATATGCAGTGGAACTTGCCTCTCAGTATAATGCCAAATTGCACGTACTTAATGTGTTGGAAAAAACACCACCGATTCTCGCAATACGATCTTTGGATCTTTCAAGAGAAAAAATAATCGAATCTATTGAAAATGATGCCAATAAGCAGCTTGAAGAGTGCATAAAAAAAATAAAAAAACTTGGTGACGTTGAAATTGTACCAGCTATCAGAAAAGGTATCGATTATGAGGAAATTATCAATTATTCTAAAGAAAAGAAGATCGATATAATCGTTATCGCTACGCATGGCAGAACCGGTATTTTATACACTTTATTGGGCAGTGTGGCAGAAAAAGTTATCCGATACTCCAAAATTCCTGTTCTTGTAACCACACCCAGGTCAAAATAGAACTTAAATTTCTTGCATTATCACCTATCATTTGATATTTTTAAATCTAGCTTTTTTGCAAGAGAGGTAAAATTATGGCAAAGGTAAAAAATGTAGAGGCCTTTTGTAGGTTTTGCGGTGGTATCAGAAAGATGGAGTTAACCGGAGATGTAGCCGGGGATGAAAACAAAAGATGGGCTAAATGTAAAAAATGCAAGCAAACGATGATAATAAGCATATCTGAGGATGTTGTCGTACAGAAAGTTTCTCTGGAAGGTATAGAAAATGAAAGTTGTTCAACTTACACTCCTGCTAAAACTTACGAAGTAGGTCAAACAATTTTTCATGAAAACTGGAATGATTTCGGAAAGGTTGTAGCAAAAGAAGTTCTGTCGAATGGACAAAAATGCATTTCAGTCGAGTTTCAGAAATCAGGTAATAAAAAATTAGTTGAATCATATATTAAACCACAAACAGACCAGGAAGAACAAAGCGAGGTGATTTAGTTGGTCGGCATTCAAATAGGAGATAATGAATCCATTGATAAAGCGCTTAGAAGATTTAAGAAAAAATATGAGCGTTCTGGTGTGCTAAAAGAATATAAGAAAAGAACATTCTTTGTAAAGCCATCGATAAAAAAGAGAATGGAAAAGATAAAAGCTGCCAGACGTGCACATCGTCCTGAAAATTTAATGCAGTAAAAAAAAGCCCCCTTTTGGGGGCTTTTTTATTGTCATCTATTTAATGTGTATTCTTGGTTCAATTACTTCTGGCTCTTTTTCTTTTAAGAAATTTTTAACGAGATGATCTTTTACAACATTAAATGCTGTATCCACATCGCTGCAAAAGTGAAATAATTTAAGGTCTTCCGGATTGATTACACCATGTTCAATTAGCTTATCAAAGTTCACAACGCTCTTCCAGTATTTCTCGTCGTAAATAATAAGAGCTAACTTTTTTCTTATTTTTTCTGTTTGAAGTAGAGTCAGAATTTCAAAAAGTTCATCAAAAGTACCGAATCCGCCTGGAAAAACAATAAATGCTTTAGATAAATAGGCAAACCAAAACTTTCGCATAAAAAAGTAATGGAATTCAAAACTTAGTTCTTTAGTAACAAAGTGATTAACAAACTGCTCGAATGGAATGCTGATGTTTAATCCGATTGAATAACCGCCGGCTTTTTTTGCACCTTTGTTTGCAGCTTCCATAATTCCGGGTCCACCTCCGGTACAAATAATAAATCTGTTTGCAGTAGTTTCCAGATTCATAGACCATTCAGTTAATCTTCTGGAAAGCTCAACTGCATCCTCATAATATTTAGACATTTCAATATTGTATTGCGCTTTTCGAAGATCCCGTGCAAAATTTGGATTTGATTTGGGATTTGTATTTTTAATTTTGTTAAAATCCGCAACAGCTTCTTTTTTCGATTTTAATCTCGCCGAGCCAAAAAAGACAATTGTATCCATTATTTTATGCTTCTTAAATCTTGCCTGCGGCTCTAAATACTCTGCAAGTATTCTGATTGTTCTTCCATCTGTTGAGGAAAGAAAATCTTCATTGTAGTATGCTTTAAGAGGTTTATCCATTTTCGCCATTTTAATCCTGTTGATTATTAATAATGCCAGACTTTTAAGTTGATAAAAAGTGTTTAATATCTGAATTGTTTGTGCTTATATTTGTAAAAATCAGAATGAAAAAAACATTTTTTATAAACACTGCTAAAATATCATTTTAAATTATAAGTTATGATAAGGAAACTGATAGTCCTCTGTTTAATAATTACATTTCAATTATTCGGAAACTCAAAAGATGAACTTAGAAGACGCATACAGGAAATACTTTCTACATTGCCGGATGGTGCTGTAACAGGAATGGTGATTTATAATCCTTTAAATCAGGATACAATCTTTGCATTGAATGAAAAAAGTCCGATGATTCCTGCATCACTTACAAAATTATTTACAACCTCGGCCGCACTTAGCATTATGAACGGAGATCATAAGCTAAGCACTAAATTACTAACTGATGATTTAAATCTTAAAGATGGCATAATAAATGGAAATCTTTATTTAAAAGGGTTTGGAAACTCTTTATTTTCTGAAGATGACCTGCACGAAATTGTTTCAAAATTATCCGATTTACAGATAAAGAAAATAACCGGTGATATTATCGGCGATGATACTTACACAGATAACATTTATACACGAGAAGATTGGATTGAGCATGAAAGGGCTAATGTAAAATTACCTGCAATATCTTCGCTTGTCCTTGACAGAAATAAAACCACAACAAGAAAAAAAATCCGTCGGAGGTTTAGATATGTAACTGAAAACATCAAAGATCCTCCTCTTTTTATTGCAGATAAATTAAATGAATTTTTAAAAGCCGCAGATATTGAAGTAAATGGTAGAGCAAAAAAAGGAGCTACACCATCAAATACTTATTTGCTTACAGAGAAATCAATTGAATTAAGAAATCTGATTTCGCTTATTAATAAGAACAGCGATAACTTTTTGGCGGAATGTCTCTTCAAAACAATTGGTGCAGAAGCAACCGGATTGCAGGGAAATTCTTTTTATTCACAGCAGGCAATACAAAAATTTTTAAAAGAAAATAATATTTATATTCAAGGTACCGAGATAGTTGATGGCTCAGGAATATCGCGTTTCGATCAGGCAACTCCACTTGCAATTAACGGTGTACTTGAAAAAATGTATTTTGATCTTATCCACTTCGATGACTTCTATAATTCACTCAGCATTGCAGGAGTTGATGGCACACTGAGAGGCAGGTTAATGGGAACTGCAGCAGAAAATAATTTTAGAGGTAAAACGGGTTCATTAAATGGAGTAAGTGGATTAGCTGGGTATCTTGTTGATTCAAATGGAGATGATTTAATTATAACAATTGTTTTTCAGTACAATAGAGGAGGATGGGGATTTTACAGAGATGTTCAAGATCAAATAGTTCAATTACTTGCAGAATGGAATTATCCAAACTCCGATCAGTAAATGACCGGAGTTTTAATTTTACTGATTATTTGCAGGTGGTTGAGTTTGATTCTGCTGTGGAAGTGTTGGAGCAGTTGGTACCGTGGTTCGGCTTCCTTCCTGAATAACACTTCTTTGTTCCGGAGTTGATTGACCGGGTAAAAAGAATAAATTCACAACGATAGCAATAACAGCAAGTGCGCCAGCTAACCACCAGGTTCCTTTGCTTAAAAAGTCTGCAGTTCTTCTAGTTCCAAACATTGCACCCATATTAGATGCTCCACCAAAAGTACCAGCCAATCCACCGCCTTTGCTGGACTGTAAAAGCACCATTATTATCAACAAAATAGAAATAATAGTTGCAATAAGAATTAATATTGTGTACATAATTTTACTCCTAAAATTAGTAGCGGGGGAGGGATTCGAACCCCCGACACGTGGATTATGATTCCACTGCTCTAACCTACTGAGCTACCCCGCCCTGTTAAAAATTGAGGCGTAAATATAAGCCTTTAGCCTAAAAATTCAAAAATATTAAGGATTTAAGATTTAGTGAGTGTTTCCCAAATTCTATCTAAAAGCGTTGGCATTCTAAAACCTGTAGCAGAGGAAAAAATAATTACAGGTCCTGCGCTTTTTTTAAACTTCAATTTATCTAACTTTTCTATCTCAGAATCATCAACTAAATCAGCTTTTGAAAGTCCAACCAAAATCTTTTTATTAACTAGGTTTTTACTGAATTTTTTTAACTCAGTGTAAAGAACATCAAAGTCTTTTTGATGATTCTCGGAGGTTATCTCTATCAAAAACAGCAAAATTCTAGTTCGCTCAATGTGTTTAAGAAACTTTAATCCCAATCCTTTGCCAAGATGTGCACCTTCAATTATTCCGGGTATATCAGCAACTGTAAAAGATTCAAAATCCTTATATCTGACGATGCCTAAATTTGGTTCAAGTGTTGTGAATGGATAATCTGCAATTTTAGGTTTAGCAGCAGAAATTTTAGAAATCAAAGTTGATTTACCTGCATTTGGAAACCCAACCAGCCCAACATCAGCAATTAGCTTTAGTTCGAGAATCAGTTTTTTAAGAATGCCAGGTTTTCCTTTTTCTGCATAACGGGGGGTTCGGTTAGTTGGAGTTGCAAAGTTGCTGTTTCCCTTACCGCCCTTACCACCTTTTGCAACGATTACTCTTTTTCCGGCTTCAGAAAGATCAAATAATACCTCTTCTGTTTCTGCATCTTTAATAATCGTTCCAACAGGTACTTTAATTAAAACATCCTCTCCGCTTTTTCCATCTTTCAAAGAGCTGCCGCCGGGGCTTCCGTTTTTAGCGTGATACTTTCTTTTATATCTGAAGTCAAGGAGAGTGGATAAGTTTGAGTGAGCTTCAATAATTATATTTCCGCCATCACCGCCATTACCGCCAGAAGGTCCTCCCTTAGGAACAAATTTTTCTCTTCTGAATGTTACAGCACCATCACCACCATTGCCGGATCTTATTTCAATTTCGGCATAATCAATAAACATCAATTATCCTGATTAAAGTACTTTCTGATTGCTTTTTCTAAAGAAACCGCATCTTTATTATGTGGTTTAATCCGTGCATACTTGATGATGTTATTTAAAATTTCCAAGGCATCATCTACTGATTCACAAGTTGACATTCTTTCCACAGTGTTAGCAAAATCCTCACTATCAGAATTAAACAGGTTTTTAATGATTCTATCAATCTCTTTTTTAGATAGAAAGCTGAATATATCTTCATCATTAAGCCCCGGAATCCTCGCTTTTTTTATACCGGTATCGTTCTCATCCTCTGCAGTTACAACTTCTTCTTCAGGTGGAGGAATTATTTCTTCAATTATCTGATGTTCGAATTCTATTTGTTCTGTCCCCTGTGTTTGTTCTTTTTCAATCTCAATTTCCTCTTTGGGTTCAGGTTCTTTTTCAAATTTAATTTCTGCAATATCAACACTTGCATCTTCCTGATTATCAACTTCGTTTTTTAGTTCTCTTTGAATTTCAAGTTTATCATCTATTGCAATTTCTGCTTCGTCCTCAAAAAAATTTAACAGATTATCATCTTCTTTATCATCAACAATAATTATTTCCTCTTCATCTTCTTTTAATACTTCTTCCTGAAATTCATTCTGCTCAGAAATTTCAATTTCCGAAATTTCAACTGACTCGGCTTTCTGTTCCGATTCTTCAACATCTTCTCTTGCAATCAGATTGTCCAATGTTTCATCAATTTCTGATGCTGCTAATTCATTTGCAGCATTAATTTTCCCTTCGACTTCTTCTTCTGATTCGGTTTCACTTTCTTCAATTTTTTCATCATCAGTTGTTACTTCATTTTCTTCTTCAAATATATCATCAGAATATTTTTTTTCTTCGTTTTGTTTTTGATCCGCAGACTGTTGTTCTTCTACAATTTCTTCTGGCTGCTCCTCCTGTGGGGTTAATTCTCTAAGTGGATTTTCGAAATGACTTTCAGTTGTGGGAGTTTCCGGTACAGACTCTTTTTCATCTTCTTCTTCTGTAACTAAAGGAATATCAAGCGGAAAGGCTGAGTACAACACTTTTCTTATATCTTCAATCTCTACTTTTTTCCTTGTTTGATTAGTAAAACCCCTTTTCAATTTGAATAG